>Ga0067045_1031671_pt1 | contig 11716 bp, 11 predicted proteins | sample TerdegcTABiofilm_FD_59184 | JGI IMG/M metagenome (GOLD analysis project Ga0067045, IMG submission 59184) | Combined Assembly of (Gp0054472, Gp0054536) Wastewater bioreactor microbial communities from Singapore -Terephthalate degrading...
TTCACTGCCTCACGTTTGAATTCGTCCGTGAAGCTCCTTCGGGTTCTTGTCATGCCTATCTCCTGAACACATCATGTCATTGGATGTGTCCGGGAAACTGGGGGAAGCCCAGTCTTCGCCGCTATGGAGAAGGGCTTCGTACGCGCTTCTATTTCGGCACGCTTGGCACTTGATGACGTGACCGAGGCGCACCGCTTGGCCGAAGCCAGAGCTACCGCTGGAGCCATCGTCATGCGCCCCTGATCGGACTCCAAACTGGCACAAGGCCACTTATCCAACGTTCGGTGGACTGCCGCCTTTGTTGCGCCTGCCGGATTTTGAAGGAACAGTCTACGGATCTCGGCGGTGTGAAGGTTGCACCCATGTTGTGTCGCCGCCTATACCGCACTCAACCGAGCGCGAAAATTGCAACAGTTGCTGCATCGTGACTTGGTACATGTCGACTGGCCGCCAGTTGCTAGTCGGCGTTCGCAGAGACTGCAGCGGCACAGTCCCGGTCGCTTCTTGTGTCATGCCGTTTTGAATTCTCGCCGGCGCCAGCTGGCAGGAAATCGCTTGCCAGACCACACCGATGGCGATGAACATCGGGTGATCTGGCCTCGCTCAGGCGATTCAGGCGTGCGAGAAAAGAGTGGCCCCAACGCCCGGTACACGTCCTACGTCGATGAGATCAGTGCAGCGCCTGAGAACACATCAACCGAGACTTCCAGGCCGCGGCGCCCAATGAGAAGTGGCTCAGGGACATCACTGCGGTCCGGATCCCGGCTGGCAAGGTGTACCTGTCACCCATGATCGATTACTTCGATGGAATGGTGGTGAGCTGGACCATTGGGACCCCCACAACAGTTCGGTCTCAATGGTCTACCGAGGGAAGACCGCGAACCACTTTCTACTCATAGGGTGGCTGGCATTGATATTGCTTGTCAGTCGCTTAATTAATTCAAGATAGGTGTAAACCCTTGTTTGGTGCATGAGTCAGGCCTGCTAGAGTTCCTTCATGAATTAATTGGTCGTTTAAATAAACTCGATCAAGTCAGTGGTCGACGTTCTCAACCTTGCTGTTTTGAAGGAGCTTGAAATGCGGAAGTGGATGCAGATGCTGGGACTTGCCGGCGTGGTGGTGGTGGCTTCGATGGGTGCACAGGCCCAGGAAGCGGTGAAGATCGGTGTCATCCAGCCCCTCACGGGCTCGGTGGCGTACAACGGCCTGGCTTTTGTGGCCGGTGCCAAGCTGGCGGTTGAGCAGCGCAATGCTGCGGCCGGTGTGCTCGGGCGCAAGGTTGAGCTGGTGATCGAGGACGGCCAGTGCCGCCCTGCAAACTCCGTGAATGCCGCCGAAAAGCTGGTGCAGCGTGACAAGGTCGTGGCGTTGACCGGCGCCTTCTGCAGCTCGGCCACGGCGGCAGTGATGCCCGTGGCTGAAAAATACAAGGTGCCTCTATTGACGGGCGTTTCGTCCAAGGCTGACCTGACGGAAAAAGGCATGCAGTACTTCTTTCGTTCGGCCGAGACCGACCGCTTGATGTCCAAGACCTTCAGCAAGATCCTGGCGGAGAAGCTGCAGCTCAAGACCGTGGCCTACATCGGTGTCAACGACGACTGGGGACGGGGTGGTGTGGAGGACTTCTCCAAGGACTTGGAGGCGCTGGGCGTGAAGACCGTGCTGAAGGAGTACTTCGACCACGGCGCGACCGACTTCTACACGCTGCTCACCAAGCTGCGTGCCAGTAAGGCAGATGGTGTGTTCGTGGCTGCCGAGACCCAGGATGGTTCGATCTTGGTGAAGCAGTTCAAGGAGTTCGGCATCAACACCAAGATCTTCGGTGTCGGTTCGTGGGCCACGGCTGACTTCATCGGCCTGACCGGTGACGCATCCGAAGGCATCTATGCGGCTGTGCCGTATGCCTCCAGTCTGCCCGGTGAACGCAACAAGGCTTTCGTCGAGAAGTACAGCGCTGCCAACAAAGAAAAGCCGGGCAAGTACGGTGCGGCGGGCTATAACGCGATGAACATCATGATGGATGCGATCGCGCGCGCGGGTAAGGCTGAGCCGCTCGCCATCCGCGACGCGTTGCGCCAGACCGACTATGCGGCGCCCAATGGCCGCTACCGGTTCACCGAAAAGGGCGAGGGATACGGCTTCGATGTGGTGCTCGTGCAGATCACCAACAAGGAGCCGCGAGTGGTCGCGCAGTCTCAGACAGAGAAGCCTTGAACGGGCGGACCTCAACGGAAGACTGACACATGGAACTCCTGCCTCAGTACCTCGCCAACGGCCTGGTGACGGGTTCGTTCTACGCGCTCTCGGCGCTGGGACTGACCTTGATCCTAGGCCTGATGCGGGTGGTCAACTTCGCGCACGGCGAGCTCTACATGCTCGGCGGCGTCATGGGTTGGTGGGCGACCACCCGCCTCGGTCTGGACTTCTTCACCGGTTTGCTGCTGGTGGCGGTCGTGATGGCTGCGTTTGGCTGGTTGGTGGATCGTCTGCTGATCGAGCGCATCCGCGATCAGGGTGAGGAGCCCGGCATCCTGCTGACGATCGGCCTGTCGATCTTCCTCGCCAATACGGCGCTGCTGGTGGTGGGCACTGCGCCGTTGAAAGTGGAGGCTCCGCTGTCGGCCGGGCCGGTGTTCTTCGGCGACATCGTGCTCACCAAGTTGCGCTTGTTTGCGATGGGGGTCTGCGCGGTGCTGATCTTCGCAGCTTGGCTGCTGATCCACAAGACGAGGCTGGGCCGCGCCATGCGCGCCACCTTCCAGGACCCGATGGCCGCGCAACTTGCCGGGGTGCGCACCGCCAACGTCTATGCCGCGACCTTTGCCATGGGCACGGTGATCGCGTCGATGGCGGGCATGCTGCTGGGCTCCATCTACTCGGCGCAGGTGTCGATCGGTGGCCTGGTGAGCATGAAGGCCTTCGTGGTCGTCATCCTCGGCGGCATGGGCAGTTTCGCCGGTGCCATCTGTGGAGGCCTACTGTTGGGCGTGGTGGAGGCCCTGTGGGGCGGGTATGTGGCGACGGGGTCGGTCGACATCATCGGCTTCGCGCTGGTCATCCTGACCTTGGTCTTTCGGCCTTATGGGCTGTTTTCCAAACGGGCGGAGCGCGCATGAAGTTCGAGAAACACTGTCTGTGGGCGCTGATGGCGTTGGGTGCAATGCTGCCATTCGTGGTGCAGGACCAGTACGTGCTGCATATCGCCATCATGGTGCTGTTCTATGCCATCCTGGCCACCAGCCTCAATCTCGTGGTGGGCTATGTGGGCGAGTTCTCGCTCGGTCATACGGCCTTTCTGGGCACAGGAGCCTACGCGGCCGCGTTGCTGTCGACACAGTACGGCTGGCCGATCTGGGCGACCATTCCCACGGCGGGTGTGCTGGCCGCCATCATGGGCTTCATCGTCGGCGGCATAACCTTGCGCCTGCAAGGGCCGTTCTTCGTGATCGTCACCCTTTCGTTCGCCGAGGTGCTGCGTCTGGTGGCCGACAACTGGATCGCGCTGACCAACGGTCCGATGGGCATTGCCGGCATTCCGCAGCCCGAGTTGCTGAAGGAGGCGAGCAACCTCGCCGCCAAGCAGTTCTACTACGCGATTGTCTGGGCTCTGCTGGCGCTCGCGCTGTACCTGTCGTTCCGATTCGTTCACTCCAACGCCGGCCGCGCCGCGGTGGCTGTTCGCGAGAACCGATACGTTGCGCAGTCCATCGGCATCCGGCCGCTGAGCTATTCCATGCTCGCCCTGGTGCTGGGCGCGATGCTGTCGGGCATGGCGGGTGGCTTCTACGCGCACTACATCTCCTTCGTCGGTCCCGAGGTGTTCCGATTCGCCTTCATGATCAGCATGATCATCATGGTGTTGATTGGTGGCAAGGGTACGCTGGTGGGACCGTTGATCGGGGCGTTGCTGGTGACCTTCCTCGAGGAGTACCTGCGTGAGGCCAAGGAGTTGCGGCTGTCGATCTTCGGTCTCGCGGTGATCGCCATCGTGCTGTTCCTGCCGCGTGGCTTGATGGGTTTCATTACCCAGCGCCGCGAGGCTCGCAGCAGCGCCGCAACCAGCCTGCAGTCCACGCCGGCCGCAGACGGGAGGCCCGCATGAGCACCTCCGCCTTGAACCACAACGCGCCGGCGGCGCGCCGCCCACTGACCGTGCGCGGCCTGGGCAAGTCGTTTGGCGGCATTCACGCGGTCAAGGACATCAGCTTTGACGTGCGGCCTGGCGAGATTGTCGGCTTGATCGGCCCCAATGGCGCAGGCAAGACCACCTGCTTCAACCTGATCACGGGCTTCTACGGCCCGGATACCGGTGAGGTGCGCTTTGGCGCCGATGAAGTGACGGGCTGCAAGCCTTACCACATGGCTCGCATGGGCATCGTGCGCAGCTTCCAGAAGACCAACATCCTGAAATCGCTGACGGTGTTCGAGAACGTCCTGACCGGCCACTACATGGAGGCGCGCCAGCCCCTGTGGCGCACCTTCTTCCCAGGCCGCGCGGTGCGCGAGACCGAGCTGGCGGTGAGAGACAGCGCCGCGCGCATCGTGCAGATGCTGGGTCTAGCTCATCGCATCAACACCCCCGCTTCGGTGCTGTCCTGTGGCGAGCTGCGCCTGCTGGAGGTGGCGCTGGCGCTGGCGGCCAAGCCGCAGATTCTGATGCTTGACGAACCAGCCGCAGGCCTCAACAGCCAGGAGGCGCGCAACTTCGGCGAGATTCTCAAGACGCTGCTTGGTGATCTGGTGCAGTCGATTCTGATCGTGGAACACAACATGGGCCTGGTGATGAACGTGTCGGACCGCATCGTCGTGATGAACTTTGGCGAAAAGCTCGCGGAAGGCACGCCGGCGCAGATACAGGCAGACACCAGGGTCATTGATGCCTATCTGGGCGGAGGAAAGAAGGCATGAATCAAGCCGTGATGAATCCCGAAGCGCAGACCGTTGCCAAAGAGCCGGGCGAAGTCCTGTTGGAGTTGCGCGATCTGCACGTGAGCTACGGCAAGACGGCCGCCTTGCACGGCGTGAGCCTGAACGTGCGCGCCGGTGAAGTGGTGGCCCTCATCGGGGCCAACGGCGCTGGCAAGAGCACCACGCTGCGCACCATCTCCGGTCTGCTCAAACCCACGAAGGGCGAGATCGTGTACGAGGGTCGCTCCATTGGGGGCCTGGCGGCCGACCGTGTGGTGGCGCAGGGCATTGCGCAGTCGCCGGAAGAGCGCCACGTCTGGCCGACCATGACGGTGTACGAGAACCTCTCGATGGGTGCATACCTGTGCAAGTCGTCCATCGAGGTCGATCGGCGCGTGGGCATGGTCTACCACCGGTTTCCGCGGCTCAAGGAGCGGCACCGTCAGCTCGCCGGCACGCTCAGCGGCGGTGAGCAGCAGATGCTGGCCATCGGCCGTGCATTGATGTCCGAGCCCCGCCTGCTGCTGCTGGACGAGCCCAGCCTCGGCCTGAGCCCGCGCATGGCCGATGAGGTGTTCGAGTTTGTGCGCGAGATCCATGCGCACGGCGTGACGGTGGTGCTGGTCGAGCAGAACGTGCACAACGCCTTGTCGGTGGCCTCACGCGTCTACGTCTACGAGACCGGCCGTGTGGTAGCGGAACGCGATGCGGCAGGTCTCGCCAACGACCCGCAACTGTTGAGCGCCTACCTGGGCGCTTGAACCAGAAGGGACCCTGCGTGCGACGCAGGCCACCCTTCTGATCGTCTTTTATTTAATTAATTGTTTATTTATATCAGGCCGACGTCGCGGTTTGTCTGACAGATGGAGAAAAATCATGACCAAGACTTTGCGAGTAGGTATTGTCGGCGGCGGCATCGGTGGCGTGGCCCTTGCGCGCGCCCTGGCTTTGCGCGGCATCGAGGCACACGTGTTCGAGCGCGCGCCGGCTTTTGGTGAGATCGGTGCCGGTGTCCAGATGACGCCCAATGCTGCCAAAGTGCTGCGCGCACTCGGCCTGGGCGACGAACTGCAGCGCATCGGCTTTTTGCCCCAGGCGATGGTGGGCCGCAATTGGGAGGACGCACGCGAACTCTTCCGCACCCCGTTGCGTGAGGTGTGCCCGCGCCTTTTTGGCGCCGATTTCTGGCACGTGCACCGTGCTGACTTGCACGCCATCCTGTGCAGCGGCATTCCAGCGGATCGCGTGCGCTTCAACGTGGTGTGTACCGGCGTCACGCAGGAGGGCGATGTGGCCGTGGCGCATTTCGCCGACGGCAGCCACTTCGAAGCTGATCTGATCGTGGGCGCCGATGGCATTCATTCCGCCGTGCGCGGCGCCATCTGGGGGGCGACCGAGTCGCGCTTCACGGGTCATATGTGCTGGCGCGCCCTGGTGCCGGTGGACCATCATCCGTTGCCCTTCGTCAGTCCGGACGCCTCGTTCTGGATGGGTCCCAAGGCGCACATCGTCACCTACTACGTCAAGGGTGGAGCAGCGGTCAATATCGTTGCTGTGAACGAAAGCGCCGACTGGGTGGCCGAATCCTGGACCGAGCCGAGCACGCGGGAGGAACTGTTGGCCGCCTATGAGGGCTGGCACGAGAACATCATCCAACTGTTCCAGCGCACCGACAAGCAGCAGATCTTCAAATGGGGCCTGTTCGATCGAGAACCCATGGAGCAATGGTCGAAGGGCCGTGTCACGCTCCTGGGCGATGCCGCGCATCCCATGCTGCCATTTCTTTCTCAAGGCGCAGCGATGGCCATCGAGGACGCCTATGTGCTTGCGGCGGCCCTGGGCCATTTCCAGGGCGACCTCGGCACGGCGCTGCGTGCCTACGAGGTCGAGCGCCGGCCGCGTACCGCGAGAGTTCAGCTGGAGGCGCGCGAGCGCGGGCGCACCTATCACCTAGCCTCGCCCGAAGAGCTGCGACAACGCGATCTGGCCTTCCAGAAGGAACAGGCAAAGAACCCGAACGCTGTCGGCATCAAGGCCGAGTGGGTGTACGAGTACGACGCCACCGTCTGTGTTGACCGCTTTGCATCCACCGATACCGTGGCCGCCTGAGGAGCCGACATGACGATCAAGACTTCATTCCGCATCGGGCAGATCGTGCCCAGCTCCAACACGACGATGGAGACCGAGATACCCGCCATGCTGCGCCTGCGTGAGCAGGTGCGGCCCGAACGCTTCACCTTCCATTCCGCGCGCATGCGCATGAAGCACGTGAACAAGGAAGAGCTTGCGGCGATGGACGCCGAATCCGACCGCTGCGCGCTCGAACTGAGCGATGCGCGCGTGGACGTGCTGGGCTATGCATGCTTGGTCGCCATCATGGCCATGGGCCACGGCTACCATCGCCAGTCGCAGTCGCGCCTTGGCACGGCCACGGTGGACAACCAGGGTGCCGCGCCCGTGGTCACCAGCGCTGGCGCGCTGGTGGATGCGCTCAAGGTCATGGGAGTCAAGCGCATCGCATTGGTCGCGCCCTACATGGTGCCTCTGACCAAGCTGGTGATTGACTACATCGAACACGAAGGCTTCGAGGTGGTGGACTGGCGCGCGCTGGAGATCCCGGACAACCTGGAGGTCGGCCGGCATGATCCGGCGAAGCTGCCGGCCATCGTGGCGGGCATGAAGACCGACGAGGTCGACGCCATCGTGCTGTCGGCCTGCGTTCAGATGCCGTCGCTGCCGGCGATCGCACAGGTGGAGGCAGCCACCGGCAAGCCCGTGGTGACCGCTGCGGTCGCCACCACCTATGCCATGCTGGGCGCGCTGGGCCTTGAACAAGTGGTGCCCGGTGCGGGCGCGCTGCTGTCTGGTCACTACGCCTCCAGGAAGGCTTCGGCATGAGCGTCAGCACTTTCTGCCATGGCGCGCATGCGCAAGCCAACGGCATCCGTCTGCACTACCTGCGCTACGGCGGCACCGAGGGCGCGCGCGCGCAACGCGATCCCATCATTCTCGTGCCCGGCATCACCAGTCCGGCCATCACCTGGGGCTTTGTGGCCGAGCGATTCGGTCGCCACTTCGACACCTACGTGATCGATGTACGTGGCCGTGGCCTGAGCTCGGCTTCAGAGGCGCTCGACTACAGCCTGGACGCGCAAGCGGATGACCTGATCGCCTTCGCGAAGGCATTGGGGCTGTCGCGCTACAGCGTGGTCGGGCATTCCATGGGCGGTCGCATCGCGATCCGCGCTGCGGGCCGCCGGCCTGCAGGGCTGGTGCGCGTGGCGGCGGTGGACCCGCCGGTATCCGGCCCAGGCCGCCGTCCCTATCCGGCAGCTTTGCCGTGGTATGTGGACTCCATCCGCAAGGCGCGGCAGGGCATGAGCGCGGCGCAGATGCGCGAGTACTGCCCGACATGGAGCGAAGCGCATCTGCGCCTGCGCGCGGAGTGGCTGCACACGTGCGATGAGCGTGCCATCGTCAGCAGCTTCGAAGGATTCCAGACCGATGACATCCATGCCGATCTGGCGCGCATCGGCGTGCCCTTGCTGCTGATGACGGCTGAGCGCGGCGACGTGGTGCGCGAGGACGATGTGGCCGAGATCCGCTCGCTGGTGCCGGACCTGCGCGATGTGCGCGTGGCAGACGCCGGACACATGATTCCCTACGACCAGGAAGAGGCCTTTCATCGCGCCTTCGGAGGCTTTCTCGGTCACCCGCTCGACTGAGCGCAGCTTCCGTTCAACCCGATCGACCCTTTATCGGAGATTCATTCCATGGCCATCAGCGACACCGAACTCATCCGCGCCTGGACCCAGGTGCTCACGCTCTCGAAGCTGAAGCAGGGCGATGCTGTCACCGTGCTCACCAGCGACCACACGCATCCGCAGACGCTGCGCTGCGCCATCACCGCCGCCACCATGCTGGGTGCCTGCGTGAGCCGCCTCGACCTGCCACCGGTCAACGGCGAAAAAGCACTCAGCCGCGATACGCTGGCTTACCTGGGCACCACGCCGTTGACGGGCAACCGCGCCGCCATCGCCGCGCTCAAGGCCAGCGATCTGGTGCTCGACCTCATGACCCTGTTGTTCTCTCCCGAGCAGCACGACATCCTGGCCGGCGGCACCAAGATACTGCTCGCCGTGGAGCCTCCCGAGGTGCTGACCCGTTTGGTGCCCACGATGGAGGACTATCACCGCGTGCAGGCCGGCGTGGCGTTGCTCAAGGGCCGGCGGGAAATGCGCGTCACCTCGGCCGCTGGCACCGACCTGCGCCTGCCGCTGGGCGAGTATCCGGTGACCGCCGAGTACGGCTTCGTCGACCAGCCCGGCCGTTGGGACCACTGGCCCAGCGGTTTCGCCTTCACCTGGCCAAACGAGGGCGGCGCGCAAGGCCGCATCGTGCTGGCCAAGGGCGATGTGCTGCTGCCGCAGAAGAACTACGTGGGTGAGCCTATTGCACTGACGGTGCAGAATGGTTTTGTCACTGCCATCGAGGGTGAGGCCGAAGCCGAGCTGCTGCGCGAGTACATCGAGTCCTTCAACGACCCCGAGGCCTACGCCATCTCACACGTGGGCTGGGGCCTGCAGAAGCGCGCCTATTGGTCCACCCTGGGCCTGTACGACCGCGAGGCCACGCTGGGGATGGACGCACGCGCGGTCAGCGGCAACTTCCTGTTCTCGCTCGGTCCCAACAACGAAGCCGGCGGCAGCCGCACCACCACGTGCCATATCGACGTCCCGATGCGCCACTGCAACGTCTTTGTTGACGACTTGCAAGTGGTGGCCGATGGCAAGGTGATCGAGTCGCTGATGACACCGCAGACGAAGGAGGCCGTCCATGCATGACGAGAGCCAGGTCTATCAACGGCAGGGTTTTGGGGCCGGGCTCGGCGTGGAGCCTCCCTTGGGCTTGTTGATCATTGATTTCGTCAACGGGTTTGCCGACCCCGCCACCTTCGGTGGCGGCAACATCCCGCAAGCCATTGCACGCACGGTCGACCTGCTGGCGCTGGCCCGCGACCGTGACTGGCCGGTGGCCCACAGCCGGATCGTCTACGCAGACGACGACAGCGACGCCAACATCTTCAGCCTCAAGGTGCCCGGCATGCTGGGGCTCAAGGAGCATTCGCCGAACAGCGCCATCGTGAGTGAGCTGACGCCGCACGCGGGTGAACTCGTGGTGCGCAAGAACGTGCCTTCGGCCTTCTTTGGCACCACGCTCTCACCATGGTTGGCGCAACGCGGTGTGCGCACGCTGCTGGTAGCTGGCTGCGTCACCAGCGGCTGCGTGCGCGCCAGCGTGGTGGACGCCATGTGCTGGGGCCTACGGCCGGTGGTGATTGCCGATTGCGTTGGAGACCGCGCCATAGGGCCGCACGACGCAAGCCTGTTCGACATGCGCCAGAAGTATGCCGATGTGATCACGCTGGACGAGCTGCAAGCAAGCCTTCCCCGCGCCTGAAAAGCAGGTAGCGGTCTCCGAGGCTCAGGGCGCCTCGAACCCCCCGACCACGAAACGCGTTACCTGGTCGATCAGTGCCTGGGTGTCTTCGGCGTCGTAAAGCCCCTTGGGCGTCATCTCCTCCATGCGGTGCGTGTCGGAAAAGGCGTAAAGGTACGTGCCGATCATGAGGGTCACGCGCCAGAAGGCGTCGAGCTCGCTCAGTTGCGGTAGGGCACGGCGCAAGGCATCCACATACATGCGCGTCGACGTGCCGTAAGCGTCGGTGCGCAATTGGTACGAAATCTCGGGCGGTTCCGTGTGCAATCTCGCTTGCAACCGCAGAAACGCGCGGCCTTGAGGCGTGCCGCGCAGCGTCAGTGTGGGCAGCAGGAAGGCCTGCACGATGCTGCGCACCGGAGGGCGCTCGGTTGCCGCCATCAGTGGTTGCAGGTTGTCGATGCGCTGCTGCGAGATGACCTGGCCGCGGCGCAGGAACACTTCCTCAAACAGACCGTACTTCGAGCCGAAGTAGTAGCTGATCAGTGCTTGCGTGACATGGGCCGCGTCGGCCACTTCGCGCAGCGTGGTACCCACGTAGCCGAGATTGGAGAACAGGATTTCCGCAGCGTCGAGGATCTCTGCGCGCAGGCCGCTCAGGCCTTCCGGGCGACCGGGCCCCTTCTTTTGAGTAAGCGGCTGTTTCGACTTTGTCTCGGCGCGCCGCGGCCTGGGGGATGGCTGCATGATTGACCAATTAATTTATGGTAGGCCATGATACTTGCCCGAGAAAGCGTGAGGGCCTGATGCTTGCGCATTAGATGCGGTTCTCGAGCGCGACGCGGCTACTCTCTAGGAGCAGTCGCGTAGGCGTCAGGCAGGCACGATGCCCCAGTCAAGACGGTTCGCGCGGCAACGGCTGGATCAAAGCCGATTCGATTCGCGCTGCTCATGCCACAAGACAGATGCCTAGCCAAGCCTCCTTGTTTGAGAACTTCCATCCAAGTTGTGCTTCTATGGTGGGTGTTGAATTCCACTGATCTCTGACCCGAGGGGGGTGCGGACGAAAACTTGGACTACCAGGTGAAGTTCCCTCGATTTTCTGAGCTAGTCAGAAGTAGAGGTTGGGGAACAGTTTGACACGGTACTCGACCGGGGGATTCGGCCGAGGGCGTCATGGGGTCGATGGTGGTTGTAGCGGTGCAGCCAGTCGGCCGTCATGTCACGCACTTCCTTCAAGCTGTCGAAGACGTAGCAGTCGAGCACCTCGGTTCGATAGGTCTTGTTGAATCGTTCGACATAGGCGTTCTGCGTGGGCTTGCCGGACTGGATGTGATTGAGGGCGATACCCTTGCTTTGAGCCCACTG
>Ga0067045_1031672_pt1 | contig 11715 bp, 4 predicted proteins | sample TerdegcTABiofilm_FD_59184 | JGI IMG/M metagenome (GOLD analysis project Ga0067045, IMG submission 59184) | Combined Assembly of (Gp0054472, Gp0054536) Wastewater bioreactor microbial communities from Singapore -Terephthalate degrading...
CGTCTATCGATGGACCGCGCCTGTGTTGTGCTCACTGTCATGAGGTTCAAGCGTATGAAGTGTCTTTGGTTGCTGTTGGGTTTGAGCGGGTTTTCTCTGGCGGTTCAGGCCGGTCCCCAGATCAATGTCGGAACGGTGTATGACTACCTGGACAGTGACAAGAGCACCTACCTCAAGCGCGTGTTCAACAGCGGCGACAGCACCGCGTTCGTCAAGGTCAGCATCCTGGAAATTATCTACGACGCCGATGGCAGTCACCGCGAAGTACCGGTCGAGCCGCAAACCGATGGCAGCAGCCGCAATGGCTTGATGGCCAGTCCTGCGCGTCTGATCGTCCCTGCCAACGGCATGCAGGGCACCCGCCTGCTGCTCATGGGAGACCGTGACACCGAGCGCTACTTCCGTGTGCGCTTCGTGCCTGTGGTGCCGGAGAAGGAAGACGAGTTCGCCGTCTCGAGTGAGGAGCGCGACGCCTACAAGGAGAACCTGTCGGCGGGGGTCAACGTGATGACCGGGTTTGGCACGGTGTTTTTTGTTCGGCCGAACAACAGTCGGTTCGACAGTGTGATCGATGACACTACCGGCCTTTACCGGCTGCGTAATAACGGCAATACCGTGGTGGTGATCGATGAGTTTCGCAACTGCTCGCTGAAGAATGAAACCGAATGTGAGCCAACCACCAAACACCACATCCTGGCGGGAAAAACTTTTGAGTTCGAGAAGAAACCCGGTAGGGAGTACCGCTTCAATCTGGTGGAAGGCGCGGCCAAAAAAACCATGCGCATCGCCAGCCAGTAAGTCTGTCGGCGGCGAGCCGGCTGGACTGGCTCGCGGCATTATTTGACGCAACAGGTACCTGACATGATCAAGCAATCGACCCTCGTTGTGTGGAGCGTGATGGCGCTGATGAGTGCCCAGGCTTTCGCCGCGCGGGAGGAGCATACGTTCGAGGTGTCGGTGGATATTCCGACCCTGGGCTTCTACGTGATACCGGCCGAATCGAACTGGATTCATCTGCAACAGACCCTGCCGTGGAACATCAACACATCGACGCTGGGGGGCCTGCGCAAGAACTTCGACGTCAAGCACGACACCAGTGCGATCGAGGCGAGGCTGGAGGCGGAGCCCTATCTGTCCAACGGGCGTGCTGAGCAGAACATCTACTTGCGAGTCAGTTTTAACGGCAGGGAGTTGAATCACGACCCGCAACCACGGGAAGTCGTGTCTGCCGCAGAGGCCATGGCTGGGGGGCGTTATGCCTTGGAGATCGTGCCGAGGGTGCCGGTGGGTGGCTACCAGCCCGGGACCTACTACGGTAGCGTCAATCTGATCTTTAATGCGGCAGCACCTTGACCCCCCGGCATGCTGCGCATCCAGACGCTGCGGTGTTACATCAACCAGATCATGCAGCCTGACGCGGAACACCGTCAGGCTGCATGATCCCGGCGGGTTACAGGCCGGCGCGCCGCATGGCGTCGCGCGTCAGGCGCCTGGACAATTGTTTCTCTTCCTCGCCCAGATCGACCAGCATCCTGTCGAAGTCTGCTTCGCTGATGGGGCGCTCGGCCAGTACCACGGTGGGCTGTGCGGGCAAGTCGTTCATCAGCTCCCCGAGCTGGCTGCGCAGTTCGGCTCGCGAGCTATCCGTTGTCGCCTCGAACCATTCGTGCTGGGTGGTGCGCAAGGTCTCCAGTCGATCGGACAGGCGCTGATAGCGTCGTTTGTTCGCTTCCAGGCGAACCGGATAACGTTCCTCCAGATAGGCCTGCCAAAAGTCCTGCTCAAGCATTTTGTTCACCAGTCCGTCGCCTTCGCTGAGGGCCTGCACCGTGCTATAGGCTTGATCGATCATGGCATCGGTAACCCCGGACACCGGACGGTAGAGCATGCCAGCGGATTGCCAGGGCAGATTCAGGCGTTCGGCCAGACCCGTGTGATAGGCCAGGTAGACTTCAACCTCGTCTGGGTTGCCGCCTCGGCTCTGGACGTCGGCGCGGGCAATGTCGTTCACCAGGTCCAGGTGTGCCGCGCCCCTGGCCAGGTTCACCAGTTTGTTTTCCAGCTGCGCGGGGTCGGTGGAGTAGGAGTGGGCCTCGGACGCCATCACCCGGATGCCCATGTTGTTGAACAGTTGCGCGCCGGCATCGGCGCAGTCCACGGGGGCAATCGCCATGGTGAACAGCGTGTCGCGCAAGTCAGTGTCGATATGCACGGCATCGAGCATGCGCCAGACGCGTTCCAGCAATTGATGACGATACTCGCCACCGGCGCGGAAGTCGGCGAAGTCCTGGGTATCGGCCAGTACCGCCATGAACCGTTCGGCCTGTGGTTCATCGATCATGCGTGACCAGAGATTGGCCCGGTCAACGCCCCAGCCGGGCACGTTGCTCCAGTGTTCAAGGGTGTACTGGGAGCTGATCTCCGAGTCGGCCAGGGCGCCAGGCATGGGGCTGGGCTCGGGTGGCAGCGCCACCGAGCGCCGGATCTGCTGATAACCGACCTCCGTCACCTCCGGCAGTTGACCGATGCTCAGGCGCGTGCGGGCCACGGTCCAGGCTTGCGGGGAACCCGGCACCACGTCTGGAATCGACGTCAGCGGGTTGTCCCGTAGGTCCAGGAGAAACCCTCGGGGGCGGGTTTTGGCCAGCGTGCCCGTGGGCCAGGTACTGAGCCCGGTGTTTCTCAGGACCACGACTTTGAGCCGGGGCATGCGGCCAATGTCCGGCGACAGTTGCAGCGGATTGTCTTCGAGCCTGAGGACTTCCAGGTAGGTGAGGTGCTTCAGTTGTTCGACGGCGACGGTGTCCAGGGTGATCTGATTGTGGCTCAGGCGCAGGTGCTCCAGCTTGCGTTGGCTCCCGATACTGTGGGGCATGCGCTTGAGCTCACAGCCTTTGGCGCTGAGTTGGCGAAGGTTGGGGAAGGCATTGAGCAGCCCGTGTGGTTCGGCGCTGAAGCGCGTGTTGTCGAGTTTCAGCACGCTGACTTTGTCGAGATACCGTTGCAGTTCGGGGGGGCGCTTTGACCACCAGGTCTGCAGGTCCAGGGACAGCAGTTCGTGGGACAGGTCGAGGGCGTAGTGCGCCGGATCGCTACGCGGGCCCAGGTCGGTGTTGCTGCGCCGGAAACACGCGAGCAGGCGCCTGGCGATATGTTTGCCGCCACCGTTGCGAAAGCCCTGGGTATCAGGCCCCCAGCTTTCGGGTTGCTGGTACTCCCAACGGTTGAGTATGACCCGCAACTGATCCAGCTCGTTTTCAAGCTGTTCAATGGCCTTCATCGGTTCACCCTGGGCGATCAAGGCCTCGGCGAACGTGTCCACTTCATTGCTGCTGAAGTCCGGATGCAGGTCCTGGATCCGCTCGTGCAAGGTCTCGCCGGCCCGGCTGAGCGCTGGGCCGCGCACCAGCAGCAGGGTTTGGTGTTCGGCAGCCGCACGAATGGGCGGGCTGGCGAGGGCAACACGACGCTCGCCGGGCGCTGCAGTCTTGGCAAGCAGCCACTGCCGGAAGGCTTCGCTGTCGCCCGGTTTGTACCCCAGGGCGGCTTGGCGATCCTTGCCCATGGCCTGCAGGATCGCTTCCAGCAAGGTATCGGCGGCGTGCAGCGGCTGGTCCGCAGCGTCGCGCACGTGGTATCGGGCATCTGCGTCACGGACCAGGATGCGCACCTGTGTCGCCTCCTCTGGCCCGGCACTGCAACGCAGCTCGCCGGCGGAGGAGCCCTGACGGATCTCAATGCGCAGATCGCCGAAGGTGTCGGTGTTGATTCGCAGTGTGCCCAGCACCAGGCGCTCGGTGTCGATGCTGCTCAACGAGTCCTGGTACAGGCCTTGGGCAGCCCGTACCGACTGCGTCTCGAATTGCAGTTCCCGGGCCTGGGCTTTCAGGCGCAGCGGCAGGTGGTTGTCGTGTGTGAGCTGGCGACGCTCTGACGGGGTGGCGCTGTCGATGATTGTTTGGGCAATGTTTTCGGGCAGCTGGGGGAAGTCTTTGAGCAGTCGCGCGACTTCGGGAGAGGGCGCTGGCGCGGGACTCGGCGCTGTGGTTGCGAGGCGCTGCAGGGTGTCGCTCAGCAGGGGGGGAGGTGGTGCGTTTTCCACGTGCATGCGGCGCAACTCCCCCTCTTCAGTGCCGCTGATCTCACGAATCTGCTCCAGTTGTTCATCGTTGAAACCGTCGGTGCTATGGCCGAGGCGCCGCATCAGGGTCGGGCCTTCCCACGCACGTGGGTTTTCCGTTTCGCAGACCCAGGCGCCATGGCTGTTGTGGCGCAGGGTCGGTGCGTAAGCATCGACGCGTCGCGGATGGCGGATGCGTGGTTGCCCGGTGACCGCGTCTTCCAGCACTTCGAAATGCTGATTGTTCAGGGGCAAAATACGCCGGCCCTGATGCAGGTGAATACCTTGGGCATCCGGCCGGACGTGCGGCGCAAGTACGACATCGGCGCATTGGTAAGGCTTGAGGTCCGGGTTCCACAAACGCGTCTGTGCGTTTGCCAATTGCACCGGTTTGAGGCCTTCGAAGAATGGCGAGAGCTTTGCCTGTGCGACAGTACCGACCGCGCCCGCTGCCGCGAAGGTACCCAACTGCACCACGTTTTCCAGCACACCGATGATCTGCTCACCGGCTTCGGCCAGGTGTCCTTCAGCGAGATCGACCACCCCTTCGACCACTTCTTCGGTCAGTTGATAGGCGGTGTAGGCCAACATCAGCGTGCCCAGGCCCGGCGCCAGTGGCGTCGCGACCAGCAAGGCGACGTTGAGGATGTCCGAGAGCATTTTTTCCAGGTTGTCCCACCAGGCCCACCGCGCCATGCGGTCGACGTACGCGGTGGAAATGGCAATGCCCCGGGCATCGTTGAGGATCTTGTTGAGTGTGCGCTGGCAGAAGTAGCGCCACAGATCGCCGGTGAATGCGTCTGTGCGATCCTCCTCGATGCTGGATACGCTGAACTGCAGGTCCGGCTTGTCCACCGGCGTTTCGCGCCAGCTGGGGAGATTGGAGCCCGGGGCGGCGGGGCGCCAGGTCACTTTGCTCAAGCGTTCATTCAACCGGGAAAAAAAGTACCCGCGTTGCTCGTGCGCCACGAACTGGCTGAAGAACTGCTGATAGCTCTGGGTCACTGGCGAGCCGGTCGAGGCGGATGTTTGTGGCACCTGGCTGTCTCGCAGTTGGCGCGTCAACTCGGTCATGAATTCGATCGACGAGGCGTACTCCTTGAGAGGGTGTTCCGGGTCGTGGGGGATGTAGGCAATCAACCGTTGCGGCTCAGCGCTGCTCGATGCCCCACAAACAATCAGGGTAATCCCGGTCAGGGCGGTATCCATCATTGCCAGGTTGCAGTACCTGACGTCTGTGCCATGCCATTTCAGGTTCCTGCGCCTTTCGAGAATGCCTTGTACAACCTCATAAGCGTCCTGGCTGATGTCTTTTTTCATCAGCGCCAAGTGGGCGGCGGCATTCAGTGCGCTCTTCTGGCTGAGGATGACTTTGTGCTGCAAGGCGCTGCTGGCCACGGTCTTAGTGGGCAATAACACGGCGCTCAAGTGGTGTTGATACTGGGCACCGATATCCAGTTCACGGCACAGTGACTTGAACTGTTCAATGCTGATCTTGGATTTAAGCGGTTTTATCTGGAAGTGCCCACGGGCATCGGGGCGGGTGATGAACTCGGAGTCGCTGGTAAAACGTTCGTGGCTGGCGAAGTTATGCAACGCCGCGTCCAGCAGGGAAGTCGTTCGGCTGGTAACAGGGGAGGCGAAATCATGGGTCCACCAGGAAGTGGCCACCGGGGCATAGAGTCGCAGCCAGGTTTGCTGGACGTCGACTTCGACACCATAGCGCTCCTTGAGGGCTTTTTGCAGCAGCGGTTCGGCAAAGGTGTAGACGTCCTGCAGGCCACTGAGTGCCTGGTCCAAGGCATTCAGGTTGCTCCAGTGACCCTTGATGGCCTGTTGCAAGTGCTGGTGCGCGGACGCCGGGGCGGTCTTGTTCCACTCCGGGATGCGCAGTGGGACGTTTTTTAGTTCGCTGACTCTGCGGGGAGAGGTTTCTTTCAACCAGGCGGGAATGGCCTTTTTAATAAACTCATGGTGTTTGCTGTTGGTATTCAAGGCGAGCGCAGTCAGGCCTGGCTCGAATGGCATCGGCGCAATGATGGGCATGTTTTTTATCCGATTACTGAATGTTGAAATATCAGACTAAGTAAAGGGATAGGTGAAAAAAAGTTCAAATACAGACTGGATTGTTGCCAGTCTGTTAGTTGATACATTTAATATCAAAGAGTGAAAAACATATAGTTACCGACACTTGAATGCCGTTCGATCTGCGGTTATCGCGCCGCACTGGCCACGGGTGCCTGGCACAAGGTGTTGCTGCCCGGTTGCAGGTAGGGCGTCAGGATCGGCGCCATGCCCTTGAGCACTTGCACCGGCAAGGCCGAGGTGAACTTGAAGCCTTGGGCGGAGGCTCCCGGCACGAAGGCGGTCAGGGTGCCGAAGTGATGGTCGCCAATGTAGAACACGAAGGTCGCGGTGCGGTTGATCGCCTTGGAGCTGAGAATGCGTCCGCCCGAACCGATGGCTTCGATGCGGTTGTCGCCGGTACCGGTCTTGCCGCCCATGGCCAGTGGCGTGCCATCGGCCAGTTTGAAGCTGCCGGCCACACGTTTTGCGGTACCGGCATCGACCACCTGTGACAGCGCTTCGCGCAGGGCGGTGGCCACTTCCGAGGGCATCACCCGCTTGCCGGCGTCGGGGTCGTTGATCAGGCGCGTCTCGTAGGGGGTGTCGGCGGCGAAATGCAGGCTGTCGATGCGCAGGGTCGGCATGCGCACACCGTCGTTGAGGATGGTGCCGACCAGTTCCGCCAGGGCCGCAGGGCGGTCGCCGGAACTGCCGATGGCGGTGGCCAGGGACGGCACCAGGTGGTCGAAGGGGTAACCGACTTTTTGCCAGCGCTGGTGAATGTCGAGGAAGGCTTCGATTTCCAGCATGGTGCGGATGCGGCTGTCGCGGGCGCTCTTGTGCCGGCTCTTGAACAGCCAGCTGTAGACCTCCTGACGCTCGAACTGGCTGGCCTTGACGATCTGGCTGAATTTGGCGTCGGGGTTATTGAGCAGGTAGCCGATCAGCCACAGGTCCAGCGGGTGGACCTTGGCGATGAAGCCCTGGTCGGGCAGGTCGTAGGCGCCGGGGCCGTAGCTGGCGTAGAGGCGCTCCAGGCGTTCGTCGGTGAGTTTTTCCTTGGTCTTGAGGGTTTTCAGGTGCGAGCGCACGAAGCTGTTGAAGTTTTCCTGGGAGGCTTCGGGCAGCAAGTAGCGGTGCACCGCAGCCAGGCGGATTGCCGTGGGGTGCATGCTGTCCAGGAAGGTGTCGAGACGGGCCTGGGTGTCTTTTTTCTGGTACTTCTTCCAGAACTTCAGCAGGAACGAAGTGCCTTCGCGGTCGGCGAACTGAGCCAGGTACTCCTGGCGTCGCGGGTTGACGTCATCCTTGAGCAACTGGCCGCTGTTGTCCGGCCCGGAATAGGTGGTGTAGCGCACCAGGTCGCGCATCAGGCGAATGAACGGCAGGTTGATTGACTCGCGCAGGGAGTCGCGCAAGGTCGGCAGGCGGCCGTTGTCCTCTTTGCGGAAGTTGTTGAAGGTGTGCAGTCCGCCGCCGGTGAAAAAGGCTTCGCCGGGGCTCGCCGAGTATTTGCGGTCCAGGGCCGCGCCGAGCATTTTCGCCAGGCTGCGGTCGCTGTTCTGGATCAGGTAGTCGACGGCCCAGCGGGTCAGCCGATCCTGGTCGGCGACTTCGACTTTTTTCAGTTCGGCTGGGGTCTGGCTGACGTAACGGTCGTGCAGCTCCGCGATGATTTGCAGGTAGGTGGTCAGCACCCGCAGCTTGGCGGTGGAGCCCAGTTCCAGTTTGCTGCCTTCGTTGATGTCGAACGGTTGGTCGGTGCTGTCGGTTTGTACCCGCACTCGCGAGCCGTCGGGGGTCAACTCCAGCAAGGTGAAGCTGTAGCGCACCTGCGCGGTGGTGGTGGGCGTCAGCAGGCGCTCGCCGAGCAGGCCGATTTCGGCGGCAAACGTCGGGTCGGCGAGGCGCTTGAGGTAGTCGCTGGCCTGGGTCTGCAGGTCGCCCTGCAAGGTGCTGGTGGCGGACAGGTCGAGACGGTCCAGGTCATACAGCGGGCGGTTGAGCATCGAAGCCAGGCGACTGCGCGCAACGCTGATGCCTTTGTTGGTTTCAATCGGCTGGATGGTCGGTTGTTGCACCCAGTCGCGGTAGGTGATTTTGCTGGCGAGTGCCGCGGCGGTCAGGGCCGGGTCGAGCACGGCGTTCTGTGCCAGCAGGCGGATATGGCTGTCAGTGAGATCGGCCAGGTCGGCCTGGCCCTTGGTCAGGTAATACGACGGCCGGCGCTGGGCAATCATCAACGAGAGTACCTGGCGCAGGGCCAGGCCGCGTTGGGCCAGGCTTTGCGGGTCGCTGGCCTCGCTGGCCAGGGCCTGGTTGACCTGGGTGAAGTCGGCGCCGTACCACACGCGCAAGCCCTCGGCCATGCCATGGACTTCGCCATGGCCAGGGACGGCCGACAGCGGCACGCTGTTGAGGTAGTCACGCACGATGTTCTGCCGGGCCTCGAGGGTCTGCGGGCCGTCTTGATAGGCGCGCACGCTGGCGGAAATCATCTGCCGAATCTTTTCGCCACCGGAGACGGTCAGGCCATCCGGCGAGTGGCGGTACTTCTCCAGTTGGGTGGCCAGGGTACTGCCGCCGGCGGTCTGTCCGGGCAAGTGGAGCATCTTGGCCACTTGCGACCAGGCCGCCTTGGCGAAACGCGGCCAGTCGACGGCGGGGTTGGCCTTGGGTTCCTTGGGGTCGAGCAGGTCACGGTTTTCGATGAACAGCAGGCTATGGGTGACCAGTGGCGGAATCGACGCGAAGCTCGAGTACAGCTGCTGTGGGTATTTGAACTGATAGAGCGCGGTGCCGGTGCAATCGGTGATCGACAGGCCGGCCTGGATTTTCTCGGCGTAGGGCACGAAAAAACCGTTCTTGCTGTATTCGAGCAGCTTGGGCGAGAAGCGGGTTTGCGCGGCGATCACATAATCGCGCTTGAGCAAGCGCGGCAAAAATTCCCCCAGGGCGCTGTAGCCCAGGCGTTTGTCGAAAGGCCCGGCGCCCGGGTAGAAAATCGAATCGCTGGGCCCCGGGTGCATCGAGTAGCTCAAGGACGCCGCGAAGCGGCTGAACTCCCGTGCCTGGAGTCGCGAGGTGCGCACCTCTTTTTCAATGGCAAAGGCGAGCACGATCAGGATGATCACCAGCAATAGCCAGAACGAACGCCAGGCATAGCGGCGACGGCTTTTTTTCGGTAAAGGCGCTTCTTCCACGCTGTCAGTTGGCACCACAGGTTTACTCGAGTCGGTTTGCCACAAAGCGCCCATAGTCGACTGATCCATTCACGCAGATTGATCGGACTTGTCTGAAGCTTAGACGCTGGTTGCGCGGGGTGAAAAATTTGTATGAGCACAATCGCAGCGCGTGGTGCGCAGCACCTACCGGTCGTCGGCGAACCGCTGGAATCCGCGCACTAGAGCCTTCAAACCGGTAAATACGGCCTAGGTAGGGGCATGACGTTGCACCATCGCTGTGCAATACTCCGCGCCGCTTTTCAGCTCAGTGAATGCGCGAAATCCAGGTGATACACCTCTGCAGATGGGGCTTTTGTCGAGAGTTCCATCTGAATTTTGTCGTTTATAGAGTGAAAATAACTGCGATAAGCTTTTTATACTGCGCGCCCCGCTGATCTTGCAGGTTTTGTCCTACAAGACGGGCCCACCCACGAAGTGGATCCGGTTTCAGGAAGTATCGGCTTATCGGTCTGTGCTTCGACACTCGGTGGTCATATCCAATAACAAGACGAGGTTGTACCCCTATGCCAGTCGGCAATCACCAGCCCCACGGCGAGACCGCTCAGGGCGGCCCGCTTAAACGCGAACTCGGCGAACGGCATATTCGCTTGATGGCGCTCGGCGCCTGTATCGGTGTCGGTCTGTTCCTGGGTTCGGCCAAGGCCATTGAAATGGCCGGCCCGGCAATCATGCTGTCCTACATCATCGGCGGTCTGGCGATCCTGGTGATCATGCGCGCCCTCGGTGAGATGGCCGTGCACAACCCCGTGGCGGGCTCGTTCAGCCGTTACGCGCAAGACTACCTGGGCCCGTTGGCAGGTTTTCTCACTGGCTGGAACTACTGGTTCCTGTGGCTGGTGACCTGCGTGGCGGAAATTACCGCGGTGGCGGTGTACATGGGCGTCTGGTTCCCGGATGTGCCGCGCTGGATCTGGGCGCTCGCCGCACTGATCAGCATGGGCTCGATCAACCTGATCGCGGTCAAGGCATTCGGTGAGTTCGAGTTCTGGTTCGCCCTGATCAAGATCGTCACCATCATCGCGATGGTAGTCGGCGGCATCGGTGTGATTGCCTTCGGCTTCGGCAACGATGGCGTGGCCCTGGGCATTTCCAACCTGTGGACCCATGGCGGCTTCATGCCCAACGGCGTGCAAGGCGTGCTGATGTCCCTGCAGATGGTGATGTTCGCCTACCTGGGCGTCGAGATGATCGGCCTGACCGCCGGTGAAGCGAAGAACCCGCAGAAGACCATCCCCAATGCCATCGGCTCGGTGTTCTGGCGCATTCTGCTGTTCTACGTCGGTGCCTTGTTCGTGATCCTGTCGATCTACCCGTGGAACGAAATCGGCACCCAGGGTAGTCCGTTCGTGATGACCTTCGAGCGTCTGGGCATCAAGACTGCCGCAGGCATCATCAACTTCGTGGTGATCACCGCGGCGCTGTCGTCCTGCAACGGCGGCATCTTCAGCACCGGCCGCATGCTCTACAGCCTGGCGCAGAACGGTCAGGCACCTGCCGGTTTCGCCACCACCTCGAGCAACGGCGTCCCGCGTCGGGCCTTGCTGCTGTCGATCTTCGTGCTGTTGCTGGGCGTGTTGCTGAACTACATGGTTCCGGAAAAAGTCTTCGTCTGGGTGACGGCGATCGCCACCTTCGGCGCAATCTGGACCTGGGTGATGATCCTGCTGGCGCAACTCAAGTTCCGTCGCGGCCTGAGCGCCTCCGAGCGTGCAGCCCTGAAGTACCGCATGTGGCTGTACCCGATCAGTTCCTACCTGGCGCTGGCGTTCCTGGTGCTGGTGGTCGGCCTGATGGCCTACTTCCCGGAAACCCGCATCGCCCTGTACGTCGGCCCGGCGTTCCTGGTGCTGCTGACCGTGCTGTTCTATGTGTTCAAGCTGCAACCGACCAATGCCACACAAGGTGCGGTCAGCCAGGCGTCTTGATGGCCTGATGCGTTGTACCTGAAAGCCCCGGTCAATCGACCGGGGCTTTTTACATTGTGTTGTATGCATGCCGCCTGGCTCGCTCCCGCAGTAAATCTGGCTGCCCGCAAATCTTGCGTATGGTCACTAGACCTGTGGGAGTGGGCCTCTGGGGTGTTGGATTAGGCCGGGTACATATCCATTTCTGCGGTAACGGCCACTTATGGTTCCGCTCTTACAGCGGCTCACTTTTGACAAGCACAAAAGTAAGCAAAACGCTTTTTGCCCCACCACTTGGTGCCTCGCTTAGGCTCGGCATGCCCGTACTCCGACATTGATTTGGGGGGCCGCCGCAATGGGCCATCCCTGGCCCAGTGCG
>Ga0067045_1031673_pt1 | contig 11714 bp, 8 predicted proteins | sample TerdegcTABiofilm_FD_59184 | JGI IMG/M metagenome (GOLD analysis project Ga0067045, IMG submission 59184) | Combined Assembly of (Gp0054472, Gp0054536) Wastewater bioreactor microbial communities from Singapore -Terephthalate degrading...
GTCCTTCGCCGCCGTGATCGGCGCCTGCGGGATGGCGACCATGGTGGTCCTGTGGGCCGTGACGGTCTTGCAGCGCGCCGACGCCGCCGACGCCGCCTCGGCCGAGATGTTCAAGGCCTCGGATCTGGTGCTGGCCGCCGCCGTTGAACAACAGAACGCCATGCGCGCCTTTGTGGCGACGCGAGACGCCGACTTCATTCCCAAATACGAGGAGCCCGGCAAGGCTCTGGTGTCGCGCCTGGCCGACCTGGCCGCCGCCGACGTCAATGGCGCCTATGGGCAGGAACAGGCGGCGTTGAAGAGCGCCACGGACGTCTTCCATCGGAGCGCTGACGGCCTGATCGTCCTGGCCCGCGATCCCGCCACGCAGCCCCAGGCCGTGGCCGGGTTGGAGCATGGCGCACGTCTGGCGGACATTCGCGCCGCTGTGGCCTCCATTCAGGAAAAGGAGGCGGTGGTCGCCGCCGCCAACGCCAAGGCCAAGGCCTTCGCCTATACCGAGGCCTACTGGAGCTTCGCCATCGGCGGCATGCTGGCCCTGGTCATCGCGCTCGGCGCCATCGCCTGGCTGATCGGGGCGCTGAGCCGCCCGGTCGAGGCCATGACGCGCGCCATGGGCAAGCTGGCGGGCGGCGACCTGAATGTCGTCATTCCCGCCATCGGTCGGCGCGACGAGATCGGCCACATGGCCGCCGCCGTCCTGACCTTCAAACAGAACGCCGAGGAGAAGGTGCGGCTGGAAGCCGAGGCCTCGCTGCAGCGCGCCGCCGCCGAACAGGCCCGCATCGCCCAGGCCGACCGCGACGCCGAAACGGCGCGCCAGCAGGCCCAGGTGGTGGACGGCATCGCCGCCGGTCTGGATCGCCTGTCGAACGGCCAGCTGGCCTATCGCCTGAACACGGCCTTTGCGCCCGAGTACGAAAAGCTGCGCGCCGACTTCAACGCGGCCATGGCCAGGCTGCAGGATGTGATGCGGGTCATCGTCGACCGGTCCAGCGCCATCGGGGCCAGCGCCCACGAGATCAGCCAGGCCTCGGACGACCTGTCGCGCCGCACCGAGCAGCAGGCCGCTTCGCTGGAGGAAACCGCCGCCGCCCTGGAGCAGATCACCGCCACCGTGGCCCGCTCGGCCGAGGGCGCGATCGAGGCCGGCGGCGTGGTCGATGGCGCACGTCGTGAAGCCGTCCAGGGTCAGGACGTGGTCGGCCGCGCCATCGTCGCCATGGGCGAGATCGAACAGTCGTCCAATCAGATCGGCAACATCATCGGGGTGATCGACGAAATCGCCTTCCAGACCAATCTTCTGGCTCTGAACGCGGGCGTCGAAGCCGCCCGTGCGGGCGACGCCGGACGCGGCTTTGCGGTCGTGGCCTCGGAGGTTCGGGCCCTGGCGCAGCGCTCGGCCGAGGCGGCGAAAGAGATCAAGACCCTGATCTCGGCCTCGGGCCAGCAGGTGGGCGCCGGCGTCGCCCTGGTCGGCGACACGGGACAGGCGTTGGAGCGGATCGTCGACCAGATCACCCGCCTGACCGCCATTGCTCGCGAAATTTCCGCCTCATCGCAGGAACAGTCCAGCGGTCTGCAGCAGGTCAATATCGCCGTGACCCAGATGGATCAGGTCACCCAGCAGAACGCGGCCATGGTCGAGGAATCCACCGCCGCCAGCCATTCGCTGGCGCAGGACGCCCGCGAGCTGGATCGGATGATGGGACAGTTCTCGCTGGAAGACGCGGCGATGGACGCGCGCGGTCAGCAGCAGCGGTTGGCGCGCGCCGTGGCCTGAGGCCAGCTGCGCGACGGAATGAAAGGCCCTCTCCGGTTCGCTGGAGAGGGCCTTTTCACATCAGGCGGCCTGTTGCAGCACCAGGGCGTCCAGCGCCTGAACCAGATCGGCCAGGATATCGTCCTGATGCTCCAGACCCACCGACAGGCGGATCAGGCCGTCGGTGATGCCGGCGGTGACGCGGGCGTCGGGCGTCATGGCGGCGTGGGTCATGGTGGCGGGGTGGGCGATCAGGCTTTCGACGCCGCCCAGGGACTCGGCCAGGGTGAAGATGTCGAGGCCCTCGATCAGATCACGCACGGCGTCCGTGCCGCCGTTCAGTTCGAAGCTGAGCATGGCGCCCGGTCCCGACTGCTGACGCGCGGCCAGGGCGTGGCCGGGGTGGGACTTCAGGCCCGGATAGTGGACGGCCTTGACCGCCGGGTGCTGTTCCAGGGCGGCGGCGACCAGACCGGCGGTGGCCTGCTGCCGCTCGATGCGGGTAAACAGGGTCCGCAGGCCGCGCAGGGTCTGATAGGCGTCAAACGGCGAACCGGTGACGCCCAGGCAGTTGGCCCACCAGGCCAGTTCCGCATGATCCGCCGGGTCCGCCGCGATCACGGCGCCGCCGACCACGTCGGAATGGCCGTTGATGTATTTGGTGGTCGAGTGGACGACGATGTCGGCGCCCAGTTCCAGCGGGCGTTGCAGGGCGGGCGACAGGAAGGTGTTGTCGGCCACGACCTTGGCCCCGACGGCGTGGGCGCGACGACAGACATCGGCCACGTCCACCACGCGCAGCAGGGGATTGGACGGGGTCTCGATCAGCACCAGCTTGCAGCCGTCAGCCAGGGCGGCGTCGAGGGCCTCGCCATCGTTCTGATCGATGAAGGCGACGCGGAAATGGCCCTTCTTGGCGCGGGCCGTCAGCAGGCGGTGGGTGCCGCCGTAGCAGTCGTGCGGCGCGATCAGCAGTTCGCCGGGGTTCAGCAAGGACAGCGGCAGATCGACCGCCGCCATGCCGGTGGCGGTGACGACGGCGCCGGCGCCGCCTTCCAGCTCGGCCAGGGTCTCGGCCAGGACGTCGCGGGTCGGGTTGCCCGAGCGCGAGTAATCATACTTTCGCTTCTGGTCGAAGCCGGCGAAGGAATAGTTGGACGACAGATACAGCGGCGGCATGACTGCGCCGTGGGCCGTGTCCGTATCGACGCCCGAGCGGGCGGCGATGGTGCGGGGATCGGCGGGGCGGGCGGCGCGGCTCATTGGTCGATGTCCTTCAGAACGGAAGTCAGGATGTCGGCGACCAGGGCGTCTTCCTTGAGGAAGGCGTCGTGGCCGTAGAGGGAGGGGTGCTGCTCGAAGCGCCAGAGGTTGGGCAGGCGCGCGGCCAGCTCCCTCATGTCGTCGATGGGGCAGAGGCGGTCGGTGGTGAAGCCGACCAGGGTGACGGGGGCGGTGATGGCCTCGGGCTCGACCCGGTGACGGTCGATGGAGTCCGACAGGGTCAGCCAGCGCGACGGCGTGGTGCGGTCGCGATAGGCCCGGCCGCGCGCCGTCAGATAGTCGCAGACGGGATAGGCCTGGCCGGCATGGCTGGGGGCCTCGGAATCGAAGCGGTCGCCGAACTCTTCGTGCGTGCGATAAGTGGTCATGGCCAGTTCGCGCGCCAGGCCCACGGCCTGATCCACGCGGCCGGTCTCCAGGCCCAGTTGCAGGATGCGGCGCTGGATGCCGCGCCAGGCGGTGGCCAGGGGGTGAGGGCGGTGGGCGGCCGACACCACCACCAGCTGCTCGGCCCAGTCGGGGAAGAGCTCGCCGAAAGCCAGGGCGATCATGCCGCCGTAGGAGCAGCCGACGAAGGCGGCGACCTTCTCGACGCCCAGGTGGTCCAGCAGCAGGGCCAGCAGCCGCGCCTGATCCTGGGTGGTGATGGTCAGCGGGGTCCTGGCGTCCTTGACGCCCTCGCCGAATTCCGGCGCGAAATCAAAGGCGAGGACGCGGAAGCGGGTCAGGTCGATGGGGGCGCGCACGCCCACGGCGCCGGACCACCAGCCCAGGCCCTTGGTCTCGGTGCGGTGGACATAGCGGTCGGCCGAGATGCCGCCGGCCACGACGATCAGGGGGGCGCCGGCCTTGCCGTGCAGGCGGCCGACCACCTGCTTCTGGTTCAGGGCGCCGCCGAAATCGAGTTCGAAGCCGTGGGGGATGGGGACGAAGACGTCATGGGCCCCGTCGCGCGACAGCAGCTCGGACGGACGGCGTGCGGAACCGGATCGACAGGCGGGCTCTTCGGCGGGGGCGATGGGGTTGATCAGGGCCAGGGTCATGGGTCTCGGTCACTCAGCAAAACGGCTCGCCAAGGAACCCATGCAGTGACAGACCGTGGAGCTTCGCCTCGTCGATGCTCCACCCATCTCTCGCGGTTTTCAGGTCGCCCTGAAAACCCCGCAGGAGTTGGCACCGTTTCGGGCGGAACCCGATGGTTGCCCCGGCGTCAAAGGGCCTAATCCCTCAGCCGGTCTTGATGAGTGACCTTACGTTGCGGTTGCGAAGAGCGCCGGTCAAGCGGAAAAATTCACCTCATTTCGGTCCATGGGCGTAACTCGTCGGTGAAAACGCGCCAATTTGGCCGGTTCGAGAAAAATTTGTTCTTTTCGGGGTTGACGCGGTGCGGGGTCGTGGAACACCTTGAGGCAGGATTTTGAACCGGACGCCGCCTGTGCTCGACCACTTCGCCAGCATGATGATGACCCTGATCGCCGCCTCGGCGACGGGTCTCTTCGCGTCCATGATTACGACCACCGGTACCACCACCATGCCCTCGCGGGCGGGGACCGGATGATGCGCGCCGCCTAGGCGAGAAACGCAAAAACCGAACACCCCGCCCGGACCCCCGGGCGGGTTTTTTTATGGCCCGAACCCACCCCGACCTCCTCCCCAGACCCCGCCTTCAGGATCACCCCGATGCCCGCCTCTCTCGCTCTCGTCGCCGATAAACAGAAACCCCAGGCGGCCCCAGTCGCCGAGGTGGTGGTGCTGAAGTTCGGTTCGTCCGTCCTGCGCAACGCCGCCGAAGCCCCCGCCGTGGCCTCGGAAATCTACAGCCACGTCCGCGCCGGGCGTAAGGTGGTGGCGGTGGTCTCGGCCCTGTCCGGCCATACGGACCGGCTGCTAGCTGACGCCCGCGCCCTGGGGCTGGATCACGAGAACGAGCTGCTGCCCGCCTATGTGGTGCTGGGCGAGGAAAAGGCCGCGGCCCTGGTCGCCATCGCCTGCGACCGGGTGGGGCTGGATGCAGTGGGTCTGTCGGTGCGGGAACTGGGCATCGTGGTCGAGGGGCCGGCCCAGCACGCCCGCCCCGTCAGCCTGAAGGGCGAGCGCCTTCACGACGCACTGGCCGAGCATGAGGTGGTGGTGGTGCCGGGCTTTGGCGGGGTGCGCTCGAACGGCCGGGTGGCCCTGCTCGGACGCGGCGGATCGGACCTGACGGCGGTGGTGCTGGCCGCCGAATTGGGTCTGGACCGGGTGCGTCTGGTGAAGGATGTCGACGGCCTCTACGACCGCGATCCGGCCTGCGAAACGGGCACGCCGCTGCGCTATCGCCGGGCCAGCTGGGAGACGGCGCGCCGTCTGGGCGGCGCTCTGGTCCAGCACGACGCCATCGATCTGGGCATGAAGCACGGGGTCGAGATCGAGGTGGCGGCGCTGGGCCGGGCCGAGGGCACGGTGGTCGGCGAGCGCGGGGCGCCTCCCGGCCCGGTGCAGTCGAACGCGCCGCTGCGCGTGGCCCTGGCCGGCTGCGGCGTCGTCGGCGGGGGGCTGTTGAACCGGCTGCTGCAGGACAAGCGCTATGAGGTGGTCGGGGTTCTGGTCCGCAATCCGGCCAAGGTGCGCGACGTATCCGCCCCCGCCGACCTGTTCACCAACGACGTCGAGGCCCTGCTGGCCAAGAAGCCCGATCTGGTGTTGGAGGCCCTGTCGGAAGGCGAGGCCGGTCACGCCGTGATCCGCCGCGCCCTGGAGGCCGGCTGCGACGTGGTCAGCGCCAACAAGCAGGCCGTGGCCCGCGATCCGGCGGGGCTTCAGGCCCTGGCCGCCGCCAATGGTTGTCGCGTCGCCTGGTCGGCCTCGGTCGGCGGCGGCGCGCCCATGATCGAGACCCTGCGCGCCGCCCGCGCCGCCGGTCCCGTCGCCGGGTTCGAGGCGGTGCTGAACGGCACGGTCAACTTCATGCTGCAGCGTCTGGGCGAGGGCGCGGCCTTCGCCGACGCCCTGTCCGACGCGCGGGTGGCGGGCTTTGCCGAAGAAGACCCGTCCTCGGATCTGGAGGGTCACGACGCCGCCGCCAAGGTCAAGCTGCTGTCGTTCGAGGCCTTTGGCCGCGCCCCCGCCGATCTACCGCGCGACGAGCTGTCGGCCGAGACGCCGCTGGGCGACAAACCCGTGCGTCAGATCGGCGCCTGCCATGATCGGAACGGCGAACTGGACGCCTCGGTCCGGCTTGACGGCGATCTGAAAGACGCGCTGTTTCAATCGCTGAACGGAGAGAGAAACGCCTTGAAGGTCTATGGGCAGGACGGTCGCGTCTGGACGTGCAAGGGGCGCGGCGCGGGGCGCTGGGCCACGACCGAGAGCGTTCTGGCCGATGTGGCCGATGTGGTGCGCGCCCGTCGCGCGGCGGCGGAGCTGGTTTAAGTCATGGCTGTCTTCACGCCCGTCACGCCAGATCAGGCCGCTGACTATCTCATGCGTTACCCCCTGGGCGATCTGGTCGCGCTGACGCCGATCGCCGAGGGGGTCGAGAACACCAACTACAGGCTGGAGACCACGTCGGGCGCCTTTGTCCTGACCCTGTTCGAGGGGCGGACGGACGCGGCCTCGCTGCCCTTCTGCCTGGGGCTGACCCGGCACCTGTCGGCGCGCGGTTTTCCCACGCCGTCGCCGGTGGCGGACCGTCAGGGCGAGATCATCGGCCGTCTGAACGGCCGCGCCGCCGCTGTCCTGAACTGGGCGCCCGGCGCCTGGAAGCGCCAGCCGTCGGACAAGGAGCAGTATCGCGCCGGTCAGGTGCTGGCCCTGCTGCATCTCGACGCCGCCGACTTTTCGTTGGAGCGCCAAAACCCCGTCGGGCCTGAGGCCTGGGCGGCGCTGGTCGCGCGCTGCGACGAGGCTGCGAAGGGCGTCGACCGCAAGATGCTGGATCAGATCAAGGCCCTGCTGCCGCGACTGGCCGAGCCGTGGAGCGATCCCGCCTTGCCACGCGGGCCGATCCACGCCGACTACTTCCCCGACAACGTCCTGTTCGCGACGAACGAGCACGGTCAGTGCGACGTCGGCGGGGTGATCGACTTCTATTTCGGCTGCACCGACGTCCTGGCCTATGACCTGGCCATCGCCCTCAGCGCCTGGGGTTTCGACGCCGAGGGACGGCCGATGCATTCGGCCCTGCGCGCCTTCCAGAAGGGCTATGAATCCGTGCGTCCTCTGACGCCCGCCGAGGCCGCGGCCCTGCCCGGACTGGGCGCGGCGGCGGCGGTGCGTTTCACCCTGACCCGCCTGCACGACCGCCTGTTCCACGACCCGGCCAACCTGGTCACCCCTAAGGACCCGGCCCCCTTCTTCCGGCGGCTGGATTACTGGAAGGCGGCGGAGGTGGTTTAAGGCAAACAAAACGGGGCGGCCTTCCGGCCGCCCCGTCCTGTGGGCTCTGCCGGTTTATTACCAGTCGAGCGGCAGGTAGGGTCCCATGGGCGAGCAAACCCACATCGGGGTCTTGACCTCATAACCGGTGGGAAGCTGGGGTGTCGTAATCCAGACCATGTCCCCGGATTGGGAGCAGCCGTCCGATGCGCTGCCGATCAGATTGGTCAAGGCGGCGTCGGAGTAGACCTCCCTCTGGTAGGCGATTGGATAGCAGGCGTCGCGGCCCATGCAGTAGATTCCCTCTCCGGGGTAATACTGCTGCAGCGTAGGCATGGGCGCGGCCGCGCCCGCCATCATCGACGTCATCAGGCCCGCTATAGCGACCCCCATCACTTTCAAAGACATAGAACCCTCCCAAATAGCCATGTGGCAACCATAAGCTGTCACGTTGTTTGGCGATCATTTAAATAACAATGTTGTGTGTTTGGCCTCGATTGGTGTGGTCAGTTGCCGCAGCGAGCGGAGCCGGTTCGGACCCATGCAACGAACAGGCTAGGTCTGAATTGAGGAGGGATAGGCGAGGAGCTCTCCCGATGGCGGCGCGCGAGAAGACCCAGGCATGGCCCGAACTCACGGCGGCGCGGCTGTGGCCGACGATGGAGACGCTGCAACTGTGGGCGCAGATCGTCGGCAAGACGCGGCTGTCGCAGACGCCCTGGTTGAACCACGGCTGGCACGTGACGCTGCGGGTCTCGGCGCGGGGGCTGACGACGGGCCTGATCCCGCACGGCGCGGTCGGGTTTTCGATGGAGTTCGACTTCATCGCCGGGGCTCTGGTCATCCGGGTCAGCGACGGGGGCGAGCGCCGCATCGTGCTGAAATCAGGGACGGTGGCCGACTTCTACGCCGAGGTGCAGGACGCCCTGACCGCCCTGGGGGTGGCCTGTCATATCGACCTGACGCCCGATGAAATGGCCGAGGCGACGCCCTTTCCGCTGGACGAGCAGTTTCGCACCTATGATCCCGAGGTCGCGCGCGACTACTGGCGGGCCCTGGTGCAGGTGAACCGGGTCTTCGGCCTGTTCCGCACCGGGTTTCTGGGTAAGTGCAGCCCCGTTCAGTTGTTCTGGGGCGCGTTCGACCTGGCGGTGACGCGGTTCTCGGGGCGGCGGGCGCCCCTGCATCCGGGCGGGGTGCCGAACCTGCCCGACGCGGTGACGCGCGAAGCCTATTCGCACGAGGTGTCCAGCGCCGGTTTCTGGCCCGGCGATCCGGGGCGCGAGCCGGCCTTCTACGCCTACGCCTATCCCGCGCCGGCGGGGTTCGAGGCGGCCCCCGTCTCGCCGGTCGCGGCCCATTGGGATGCGGGGCTGGGCGAGTTCATCCTGCCCTATGCGGCGGTGCGGGCCGAGGACGAGCCCGACGCCGCCCTGTGCGCCTTTCTGGAGACCACCTATCAGGCCGCCGCCGATCTGGCGGCCTGGGACCGGGAGGCGCTGGAGTGCCCGCGCGGGACGCCGCGCCACCCGCGTTGGGTGGGTTAGGCTCTAGTTCACGAAACCCTTCACCGCCGCCAGCGCGGCCTCGGCGGTATTGTCGATGATGGTCAGGCGCTCGGGCTGGTCGCCCAGGGCGCGAATGACGGGGGCGGGTTCCGGCTCGAAGCCCAAGACGTTGGAAACGAAGGCTCCGAACTTGGACGGGTGGGCTGTGGACAGGGCGACGACGGGCCCGTTGGCGCGGTCCAGTTGGCGCGCGGCGGCCAGGGCCACGGCGGTGTGCGGGCAGACGACGCGGCCCCAGGCGGCGTGGGCGTGGGCGATCTCGGCCTTGGTCGTCGCCTCGTCGATGGAGACGGCGGAGACCTCGGCTTTCAGCGCGGCCAGTAGGTCGGGGGACAGGGTGACGGCGCCGTCGCGCGCGAAGGTCTCGAACACGGCGCGGGTCGCCTCGGCGTCGCGGCCCGAGGCCTCATAGACCAGACGTTCGAAGTTCGACGGCGCCTGCACGTCCATCGACACGCTGCCGCTCTCGACGGCGGGGCGGCGGGCATAGACGCCCTCGTTGATGGCGCGGGCCAGGGCGTCGTTCTGGTTGACGGCGGCGACGAAGCCCTTGACCGGCAGTCCCATCTTTTTGGCCGCGATGCCGGCGAAGGCGTCGCCGAAATTGCCGGTCGGAACGACGAAGGTGGCCGCCTGACCCAGCTGGGCCGTGGCCGAGACATAGTAGGGGATCTGTCCCGCCAGCCGGCCCCAGTTGATCGAGTTGACCGACGACAGGAGGCGGCCTTCGCGCAGGGACTCCTCGGCCAGCAGCTCCTTCACCAGACGCTGGCAGTCGTCAAAGTCGCCGCGCACGGCCAGGTTCAGGACGTTGTCGGCCTGCACCGTCGTCATCTGCTTGCGCTGCACCGGCGAGACGCGATCCAGCGGGTGCAGCACCACCAGATTGATGCGCTCAGCGCCGGCGAAGGCGTGCACGGCGGCGGCGCCGGTGTCGCCGCTGGTGGCGGTCAGCAGGGTCAGCTTCTGGCCCGTCGCGGCCAGGGCCTCGTCCGACAGGGCGGCGACCAACTGCATCGCCAGATCCTTGAAGGCGGCGGTCGGGCCGTGGAACAGCTCCAGCACGAACAGGCCGGGCTCCAGCTCGACCAGGGGCGTCACCGCCGGACGGTCGAAGCCGAGCGTCAGACGATCCAGCGCGCGGTCGAGCGCCCCGACGGGCAGGGCGTCGCCGATGAAGGGCGAAATCGCTTCCCTGGCCATCTCGGCATAGGTCCGGCCCGGACGCGCCGCGTCGGCGGGCAGGGTCGGCCAGGCCTGCGGCATATAGAGGCCGCCGTCGGGCGCGATGCCGCGCAGCAGGGCGTCGGCGAAACTGGTCGGGGCGGCGTCGCCGCGCGTCGAAAGGTAACGGTGGGGGGAGGTGCTCATGACGGGTCGTTTCTAGCCGCAGGGCGGCGCTTCGTCATGATTATTTTGCGCCTGCGAAGGCAGTTTCGCGGTTTGTGGAGCGATTTTTGCGCCCTCGACTTTTTCCTCGCCGTCATCCTCGGGCTTGACCCGAGGATCGAGTGAAGCGGCGCACTCGACCTTTCCAGCCTCGCGCAGGCGGACGACCCGATCCTCGGGTCAAGCCCGAGGATGACGGAGGGAGAGGGACCTGCGGCGACGCCGGGGCTGGCGCATCGCGGCCGTCCGGTCCATGTCAGGGGCGATGAGACGCCGTTCCTTTCTGATCCGCGCGGGCGCCGCCGCGGCCGCTGTCGGCGGCGGCCTGTGGCTCAAGGACCATGTGATCTGGCGTCGGCCGACGCTGCGGTTTGCCGAGGGCGGGGACAGCGGCTGGCTGCCTTTCGTTGTGAATGACGCCGCCACGCCGACCGTGCGGGTGCGGATCGCGGGACGCGAGGTCACGGCCCTGATCGACAGCGGCGCCCAGTATTCGGTGATCGACCGGGCCTTGGTCGAGGCGTTGGGCCTGACGCGTTTCTTCGACATGCCGATGGTGGCTTACGGCGTCGGCGGCCAGCCGCAGGTCGGGCGCGGGGTGACGCTGGACGTGGCGGTCGGATCGATGAGCGTCGGCGCGCTGCGGGCGGCCATCCTCGATCTGGGGCCGCTGGCGGCGGAGTCCGGGCTGGGCGCGCCTCTGGTGCTGGGCCAGGACATTCTGGGCGAGGCGGTGCTGGAATTGGACATGAAGCGCCGACGCGCCCGCCTGACCGATCCGGGCGACCATGTCGTTTCACCGGCCCTGAGACCCGTCGCGGTCCAGCGCAGCGGCACGGCCCTGACCGCCGAGGTGACGGTCGAGGGGGCGGTGATCCGCGCGGTGATCGACACGGGGTTCTCGTCCCTGATTGCGCTGGGTCAGGACGCGGCCGAGGCGGCGGGGTTGCTGGACGGACGGTCCGAGACGGTCGGGTCCAGCATTGTTCTGGGCGGGGTAGCGAAGGCGCGGGTGATCGAGGCGAAGACCGTCACCTTCGGCGACGACCTGTGGCGATCGGTGGGCGTGCCGGTCTTCGCCGACGGGCCTCTGCCCCATGCGCCCGACGCCCTCCTGGGCGTGGCCGCTTTTGCGGATCGCGACGTCGCGTTGGACCTGGGACGAGGGCGTCTGCACGTCTCGCCCCAGATGGACCTGACGGTGGGCTAGGGCGTCAGAGGCCCTTGAAGGTGTCGCAGGACGCCGGGTCGCCGGTTTGGTAGCCGCGTTGCAGCCATTCGACCCGCTGGGCCGAGGAGCCGTGGGTGAAGCTTTCGGGCGAGACGCGGCCGCCGCCGCGGCGCTGCAGGGTGTC
>Ga0067045_1031674_pt1 | contig 11711 bp, 10 predicted proteins | sample TerdegcTABiofilm_FD_59184 | JGI IMG/M metagenome (GOLD analysis project Ga0067045, IMG submission 59184) | Combined Assembly of (Gp0054472, Gp0054536) Wastewater bioreactor microbial communities from Singapore -Terephthalate degrading...
GAGATGCCATTCTCTGTGGCAACTTCGAGAATTGTCTGACCTTTTTTTCCTTTTACTTCCCGACCGTCAATAGTGAGTTTAATTAGTTCTGAATCCATGAGTTAAAACCCTCCTCTCTGAGCTTCGCCCTTGTATCATACATGTATGGTCCGAATACGTATTACATTTTCTTTTAATGAAATATTTCACAAAACAAACATTCTATTTTTTCATCAGTACCACTGGTATGCATTGAATCACGAAACAATAGGCTGTTTTATAAGGCTAAATCTATTACCTTTTTTGCAACAAGTTGAATTATGAACCACGTATATGCATAATTTCAGTTCATACTGACGAACTTTTTTATAAAAGACTACAAATCTATAATAATTATTGCAAGAAAAAAATATTAAAAATTTAAAAAATAATATTTAATGAATCCATTCAGACATAATTCACATTGACTATTTTTCCGATTTTTTTAAGCTTATCGGCGAGAAGCTGTACAATTACCTCGCGGGGGAATACACCCATCTGCCGAAAAATAATGTTTTTATGCCCTGGATTTGCTGCAGTTCCTACGGTGAAGTTTATCGTATCTGAAGAGTGAAACAACATATGTAGCTTGGATACGGAAGAATCTTTATCAAGCTTATCAGCGCTCTCTTCCAGAATATTATACACTTGATTAAGTGTTATTGCACCTTCAGTGGCAAAATCGATATCCGGAATTTCATAGGAAGGGGGCTTATGGTAGGCGTCGGAAATTTCATTCATGCTGATCTGTACGCCATTTATTCGTGCAACCAACTCTGCGGTTGTTGAACCGCACACAACCTTCAAACCTTTTGCAGACATGAATTCCTTGACCACCCGTGCATCGTGCGCTTTGTTACCCGGTGGACCCGTAAAAACGTTCAGTGTTTTTGCCTCACGACAGAATAAAACAACACAGGTTACATCATCTCCATACGTAGTACCGGAGATGTCTTTCACTTTCACAAGAATATGACCGGGAATTTCTTTTACGTCGTTTCCCTTCGCAAGACAACTGTTTATGAAATCACTTGCGCCTTGAGCGCCCCAACCCATACGATATTGAGCTCCAAGGCCTGCTTGGCTCACCCCATCGCTCATAAGAACTATTCCGTCGCCAAGCTCAAGAACACAGCTTACCTCACCAACCATCTCAAGTCCCATAGAAATAAAATGCTGTTTAGGAAGATATGCTGCCAAGCGATTATTGATCAATATGGGCGGCGGGATTTCATACGAAATAATCGTTGCGTGGCCATTGTTCAGGATTCTACAGACAGAAAATGCAGAAAACGGTATGTCTGATGTCCTCGCTTCATGCATTGTATCAACAAGTTTATTACATGCCTCCCTGAGACTGAATCCCAATCGGATAAGCTCTAAGAGTCTCGAGGCACACATCACTGCTGCAACCCGCGCCTTTATTCCAGTTCCTATGCCATCTGCGACAATAGTTGTGGTAGCCTCCTGCGTCCTATCGACAATTACATAGTCACCGCATACCTTGCCAGTTCTCTTTGCGCTCTGGGCAATAACTACTTCTATATATTTACGGGGACTACCGAGATTTAGACTGTTCATCAGTATCGCTCAAACTTACCAGTTTTCTTACCAGTTCTTCGCCTTTTGCCGTGCTTTCTCCTAAAAATTGTGCTATGTTTTGTGCCATTTTTATTTGATGCTCAAGGAGTTCGTGGGCTTGTTCAATTGTCTGGGAACGAATCTGATTTAACTTTTTTTCCTGTTCTTGCTGGCTGGTAATATTAATGAATATCCCAACAATCTGTCTCTCGTGCTTTAAGGTATATAAAAGCTCCCGGCAGAGAAGATTGTATGGACGATGGAAAACGGTAATGTCAAGATTGTCGGTCACGCTCGATATCAATTTTTCGAAGGGAGCCGGATCCATAAGGTACGAGATATGTCGTCCAACCACAGCATCAGAACAGGTAAAGAATTTCTTGAAGGCTGGATTTACACCGAGGATATTGAGTTCCTCATCGAGAATGACAATGCCATTCGGTGTTGTGGTAAAAAGATGGTCGGTTCTTCTTTCCGCCAACTGCCTCATATAAGGAATACACATCTCCGGTTCAGCCATGCCATTGGCTACCGCAATTGCCTTTTCTCTACAACTACCGTAACCGCATGCACCACAATTCAATTGTTGCTCAGGATCGAATTTTCCTGTACGTTCGAGAATTCTTTGAATTTCTTCTTCAGGCACCTCACGGAAAAGACCTTCTTCTTTAACAAAATGCGCCTTGAAAAGATCAGAGGTTTCAAGAGGTGGTACACTTGAGGATCCTGCCACTTCCGTATCAAACTCAATAATGTTTCTTCTCCGTTCAAATAGATTCTTCTCCGTATCAATCCCTGGACCATTGATACACCCCTGGCTGCAAAACAGCGGTTCAATAAGTCTATACTGGGTTTCGAGGGGAATATCACGAAAGACCTCTTTCACGTTCTCCACACCGTCCACTCTGAGGGAAGTAAGGTTCAACCCATCATCATCCATTCCGGCAGTTTTGATGGATCCCCCTGGAAGGGGATATAACTGCGCTATATGAACGGGTTTTTCATCAAAATTACTTTCTTCGCATGTAGCAAGATTCACCCATTTCTGATCAAACCACTGCATAAGTTCATTAAACGTGAGAACACAATCGACAATCCCTGTAATACCCGAACGCTGTAACTCTGACTTCTTTGCCACGCATGGACCGATAAAAACAACTTTTATCTCTTTACCGAGTCTTTCCTTGAGCATTCGTGCATGGGCAACCATAGGCGATACAATGGGAAGAAGGTTTTCAACCAGCTCTGGTCGATATTTTTCAACATAATTCACCAAAGCCGGGCATGCGGTTGCAATATAGGGACGAACGCTCCTTTCTTTCTCAATAACCTTCGCTGTATGGGCAGAAACCTGATAGGCACCATGTGACGTCTGGCCTACATAACGAAAACCCAATGCCCTCAGAGCTGAGGCCAGCCTCACTCTTTGCCAGCTATTGAAGACAGCGGCAAAAGATGGGGCGATGCTTGCTGCAACAAAATGACCAGTATCAATGAGATTCTGTGCGATATTGATATCGTATCGGAAAGTCTTGGCTTTCTGCGGACATTCCCGAATGCAGGTTCCGCATGCTATACAGAGCTTCTCATCAACATAGGCTTGACCTTTTTGCATACGGATTGCCTTTACCGGACAACTTCTCAGGCATCGATAGCAATCCCTGCATCTGGCCGTAAGGGTAAATACTATCGGTTTATCTGTTGTATCAGGCATTTTTTCGCAACCCCTTCTTTAAAAAATCAGCTTCTCTGTCAATAGTTTCCATAGCCATCTGAGGGGTACATCGTTCGATGACTTCCTCGCCAATCCTAATTGTCGGACCTCGATCACACCTCTCGAAACAAAAAGACGCACTTACGTTCACAACGTCGTTGAGATCATTCTTTCTAATATACTCAAGTATGTCATGCAGAAGCTTCTGTGAACCTTTCAGAAAACAACCCGTTCCAAAACAGACATTTATTTCCAGACTTGCCTCACCACTCGCATCGCTCAGGGCCATTCCGTCATCGCTAATACGCTTTCTGTTCTTATAACTCGTGTGTAACAGCTCGTGAGCCTTGTGACCACCCACATCACCCAGCATATTGCTATAAAGCTCGTTGACATAAGGATTTTCTTGAGATTTGTGGAGTTCAAGCATTCTGTCGTTTTCGTATATGCCTTTTGTTCTTTTCTGTTTTACAGCCGGATCGTGAGATATGGGTTGTCCTGCACCGCCGATACAGCCTCCTGGGCATGCCATGACTTCAACGAGGTCATATTTTACCTCTCCTGACCTTATTTTTTCAAGAATCCGCCTCGCATTTCCCAATCCACTAACTACTGCAAGGGAGAATTCCGCACCATTTACTTTCAGGCTTGCTTCTCGTACGCCGTCTTCACCTCTGACACTAAGAAACTCATAATTTTCTCTTTTTTCTCCCGCCAGTTTTTCTGATACATACCTGAGTACAGCCTCTGATACACCGCCTGAATTCCCAAAAATTACTCCCGCTCCTGTTTTAAAACCAAACGGAAGGTGAAATGACTCTGGATCAAGCTCCTTGAAATGGAGTCCCGCCTCTTCAATCATGAGACCAAGCTCTTGTGTGGTAAGGACATGATCGACATCAAATACACCTTTATTTAAAAACTCAGGACGCTTTGCCTCGAATTTCTTGGCAGTACAAGGCATAATTGAAACCACGATAATATCTTCTTTTTTTAAATTAAGTTCATGGGCGAGAATTTCTTTTGACAGAGCTCCGAACATCTGCTGGGGTGACCGGCAACTTGAAAGGTGCTTCACAAATTCAGGGTAATATTGTTCAACAAACTTCACCCACGCAGGGCAGCATGATGTAAACTGAGGAATATTTTCACCTTTCTGTATCCGCTTAATAAATTCATTGCTCTCCTCTATAACAGTGAGATCTGCCGTAAAGGATGTGTCGAAGACCCTGTCAAACCCGATCGCTTTCAGCGCCGCTGCAATCTGCCCGGTTGTCGTCACACCCGGTTCCATACCGAATATCTCTCCGAGGGCCACCCTGACCGCAGGGGCAACTTGGGCCACAACAACTTTCTTTTTATCGTGCAAAGCCTTCCAGACCTCATCAACCTCAGATTTCGGTGTTAATGCCCCCGTAGGACATATGCTCGCACACTGACCGCAGTTTACACACTCTACCTTATCGAGATCTTTGCCGAAACTGGGAACTACCTTCGTCTGGGCTCCCCTGTAAGCAAAATCTATTGCCCCCACTGTCTGTACCTCTGAACACACCCTCACGCAGTCGCCACAGAGAACGCATTTATTCGGGTCTCTCACTATTGATGGAGAGGAGATGTCAAGCGGATGACCGGGATTCTGATTCTTAAAGCGCACCGTGGTGATTCCCAGTCGTCGAGCCAATGTCTGGAGTTGACACGTGGCGCTTTTCTGACATGTAGGACAACTTTGACTATGGTTTGCCAGCAAAAGTTCGACAATAATCTTTCGCATCTTTCGTATTTCATCGGTATTTGTTTTTACCTTCATTCCTGACATTGGGGGCGTTGAACAGGCCGGGACAAGCCCCATTCCTTCTACATCAACCATACAAAGCCTGCATGCACCATAAACACTCAGCTCAGAATGGTAGCAGAAGGTAGGTAAATCAATCTTTGCCTTCCGTATCAGTTCAAGGAGGTTTTCTTCCTTTTCAAGAGGGATATTTTTTTTATCAATGCTGATATATCTATCTCCAATCATTTTTATCTCCCTTTAATTGCTTCAAATTTGCAGAAATCAAAACATGTTCCACATTTCGTGCACAGTACCTGGTCAATTCGATGAGCTTTCCCTTTCTCGCCTGTAATTGCGCCGACCGGGCATCTTTTTGCGCACACAGTGCATCCCTTGCACGCCTGCTCATCTATGGAATATTTTTTAAGACCCTTGCATTTACCGGTAGGACAATATTTATGTTTGACATGGGCCTCATACTCCTGTCGGAATTGTCCCAGCGTCGAAAGAACTGGGTTAGGTGCTGTCTTTCCAAGCCCACAGAGAGATCCTTTTTGAACAGCTATGGCAAGATCCTCAAGAATCTCAAGCGTTTCCTCTGTCGCCCTTCCCTCAATAATATCATCCAAAAGGGCGCGCATCTGTTTGGTACCTTCCCGACAGAGAACGCATTTTCCACACGATTCACTTTGGGTAAACTGCATAAAAAATCGTGCAACACTTACCATACACGTATCATTGTTCATAACAACAAGGCCGCCCGATCCGATCATGGCGCCCACTTTCTTAAGTGAATCAAAATCCATGGGGAGATCGAGATGTTCCTTTGTAAGGCATCCGCCAGATGGACCACCTATTTGGACAGCCTTAAATCCATTTGAAGCTGCCTTACCATCATCTGATGTTATTCCTCCTGCAACTCCGTAAACAATTTCCCGAAGCGTTGTCCCAAAAGGCATTTCAATAAGGCCTGTGTTGACCACATGTCCTGTAACGGCAAATGTCTTGGTCCCGGGTGAATTCTGTGTTCCCATTTCGCGAAATTTCTCTATTCCTTCTGATATAATCAAAGGGACTGTGGATAGAGTCTCCACGTTATTTATCACCGTTGGTTTTCCCCAGAGACCGCTGTGAACCGGAAATGGTGGCTTGGGTGCTGGCATTCCTCTTCTCCCCTCTATGGAAGCGATAAGGGCTGTCTCCTCGCCACAGACAAAGGCGCCGGCACCTTCCATAACATGTACGTCAAATGTGCGTTTGGAACCAAGAAGGTGTTTCCCAAGAATTCCGAGCCTGTAAGCATCCTCAATTGCCTTTCTGATGTGCTTTACCGCCAGTGGGTACTCCGCCCTTACATAAACATACCCCTCATCAGCCTCGATGGCCCGGGCCGCAATGATCATACCCTCTATGACGCTGTGAGGGTTCCCTTCCATGATGCATCTATCCATAAAGGCTCCAGGATCACCTTCATCTCCATTGCAGATTACAAACTTTTTCTTGTTTTGCTGCTGACGTGCAAGGTCCCATTTCGTTCCTGTAGGAAAACCGCCGCCTCCTCTTCCTCTCAATCCTGACGCAATTACCTGTCGGCACACATCCTCAGGTGTCATCTCCAGATATGCCCTGGCCGCGGCTCGGTATCCTCCTCTGGCAATATATTCGCGGATGTCCTCGGGATCTATAATTCCGCAGTTACGTAATACAAAGCGATGCTGTTTCTGATAAAAGAGAATTTCATCCGTTCCTTTGCAAACCTTTTTGGTACCAGGTTCCATGTAAAGCAACCTGTGCAGCAAATTTCCCTTTCTAATTGTATTTTCCACAATGTCTTCCACATCTTTTGGCTTCACTTTTGTATAAAATATGCCCTCTGGCAGGATTGTCACGAGGGGTCCAAGCTGGCAAAAGCCCTGGCAACCACTCTTTGATACCAAAACCCCTTTTTCTTCTTCCTTGAGCTCCACAACAACGTTAAGTCCGGATTTTGAAATGCACCTTAAAAACTCCTCATACACTTTGATCGATCCATTCGCCCTGCAACCAGTTCCCGCACAAATAAGTACCCTATGAGATAGTGCTGCTTGCCATGAATTAAAGTTTTCCTTTATTTTATTAAGCTCGGAGAGAGTCAGGTTCACCTTTTGCCTCCTTTTGTATGATTTCGTCTATGATCTCCCGTGCCCTCTCAGCCGTAAGCTGACCATACACCTCTTCATTAATTACCATAACAGGCGCTAAACCACATGCACCAAGGCAATTCACGGTCTCCACAGTAAAAAGCAGGTCACGGGTCGTATCCCTTCCTTCCCCCAGCTTTAGTTTCTTGCAGAGGACATCATAGAGATTCATGGAGTTTTTCACGTGGCACGCTGTTCCATCACATATGCGAACAAGATACTTGCCTTTCGGCTTTAAGGTAAAGAGGGAGTAAAACGTTGCCACACCAAATACCCGTGCCGGTGAAATACCCAGAGAGGTTGCAACGAATGTAAGAATCTCTTCAGGGAGATATCGATATTCCGCCTGCACAGCCTGAAGAATTGGGATTAACCGTGCAGGACTCCTATCATTTTGATCAACAATTTCGCAAACTTTTTCAAATTTCCGTAACGCTTCCATGCAGTTCACCTCACTGTCTATCTTTTTTTAATGACATTGCAAGTTTCTTTGAGAGTACCACCAGCGATGATGCAAGGTTTTCATGCTGGACGATTATCCCTTCGGGTACCATAATTTTAACGGGCGAAAAATTCCAAATTGCATGTATACCAGCATCTACCATTACATCCGTTAAGGTTTGCGCGCAATATGCTGGTACGGTTAAAATACCGATCTTAATTCCCATCCGTTTAATCATTTCAGGCAGTTTGCTTACAGGAAAAACCATTTTCCCATGAATTTCTATGCCTGTTTTTGCTTCATCAACATCAAAAGCTGCTATGATGTTAAGACCATATTCCTTAAATCCCTGATAACCCAAGAGCGCTGATCCAAGGTGACCAACCCCGACAAGATATGCATCGGTAGTATTATTCCAGCCTAAAAACTCTTCAATATTACTGAGTAGCTCCTTCACTCCATACCCGAGTTTAGGCTTCCCCGTTGTTTCTGTTATCTCAAGGTCTTTCCGCACTTGTATGGGCAGGATATTTAAATCGTTGCCAATTTGGGTACATGAAATATATTCGGATTTCATTTCTGACTGAATTTTCTTTAAATACTGATAGTATATTGGGAGTCTTCTGAGTGTTGGCTCAGGTATGGCCTTTGCTGTAAACCTTGATTTCTCCTGTGAGCCATTCATTCTCACCCTCCTTTTAAATGGTTAATTATTTATCGATATTATTTTATCGATAAATAATTATCTTGTCAACATTTTTTTCAAAGGATGATCTTTGCACTTTATGCTTGCATAACAGAGGATGGCAAATTATACTCTTATCTACCCTTCACGTATGAAATTATCTCAAGTACGAGAAATTCTTGAAGCAGAAGTCCTGTGCGGAAATGATCTTCTCCATAAGGATGTTCGCTGTTGTTTCGCATGTGATCTTATCAGCGAGATGCTTCTCTATGTTACCCCCGATACCCTTGTTATCACTTCTCTGACAAATATTCACATAGTGCATACCGCCCATGTCATGGATGCCGTGGGCGTTGTATTCGTTGGAGGTAAAAAACCTGATGAGTCAGTTATTTCCAATGGTACAATACACAATATTCCTCTTTTCACAACAAAACATCCCACCTTCGAATGTTGCGGTCGTCTTTTTGTAAATAATCTGAAGGATACTAAAAAATTTACGGACTCCATTAATGTCTGCCGATAATCTTCAGTTTACCCCTCAAATCAAACTTGAGTTTAAAATAAACGAAAAGGATTTCTTTGTGGCGGGTGAATCTGCATCGAGGGTTAAAAAGACCTTGCAACAATTGGGACTCCATCAAGAGATCATAAAAAAGGTTGCCATCATAATATATGAAGCAGCAATGAATGTGGCCATCCATGGAGATCACGGTATGTTGAGGATTTACATAGACCCTGTTTCAATCTTGGTTGAAACAGATGATGAAGGTGATGGTATACCTGATATTGAGCTCGCTATGCAGGAAGGTTATTCTACTGCCTCTCACGAAATAAGGGAAATGGGATTCGGTGCCGGTATGGGTCTGTATAATATTGATCAGTGCTCTGACGAACTTCACATTGACTCCAAAGTAGGTATTGGCACCAAACTGCAAGCCAAGGTATATTTAACAAAAAAGGAACCTAATTCAGATTACTCATCATAAGGTTACATGATTAGCAACTTTCACTCTGTTAAGTTAGACGCTGATAAATGCAAGGGATGTACGAATTGTATTAAAAGGTGTCCAACCGAGGCAATCCGTGTCCATGATGGCAAGGCGACGATTATAGAAGAGCGGTGCATCGATTGTGGTGAGTGTATTCGTTCATGTCCTAATCATGCAAAATTTGCTGTAACAGACGGCCTGGACAAACTCTCAGCATACAAATATAATATCGCTCTCCCTGCTCCCTCATTTTTTGGTCAGTTCAAGAATCAGGAGCATATTGAAGACATACTTCACGCTTTTCTCAGGCTTGGTTTCGACGAAGTCTTTGAAGTGGCCCTTGCAGCTGAAGTTGTTGCCTACATTGTTCACAGACATCTTATGGCCGATCGGGTACAAAAGCCATTGTTTTCATCCGCGTGTCCGGCTGTTCTTCGGTTGATGCAAATCAAATTTCCTGATCTTCTGAAACAGTGTGCCCCAGTCCTTACTCCTATGGAGGTGGCTGCACGTCTTGCCAAGGAAGATGTCCGGAAAAAAACAGGTCTTTCCCCTGAGGAAATAGGAACATTTTTTATCTCCCCATGTCCCGCAAAGGTAACCGAAATGAAACATCCGATAGCAACACAACACTCAGCAGTAGACGGTGTTATTGGTGCTAATCTGATTTTCAAAGATATTTTAAAAGAGATTATCAAGATTAATGGCCACGGTAAACCAGCCGGGCTCCAAAGGGCAACCAGTCAGGGTATGGCATGGGGTTTTGTAACCGGTGAATCAAAAAACGTTGACTTTGGCAGGTCGCTGGCTGTGAGCGGTATTCATAACGTAATCAGTCTTCTTGATGAAATAGAGCGTGGTGAGCTGCAGGACGTCGATTTTTTGGAGCTACAAGCCTGTACAGGTGGATGCGTTGGCGGCCCACTCAATACCACCAATCTTTTTGTCGGAAGGGTCAGGCTTCGTGATCTCATTAAACGGTTTGGTCCTAAAGAACCGTTCTTTGATGAAAAGAAACTTGCTGAATTTTATGGCAAGGGCGAATTTGAGGCAGCCAAACCATTCGAGCCGAGATTCTTAATGCCCCTTGATGAAGATGTTGCCCAAGCCCTTATCAAAATGGAACGATTGGATCAAATTACAAATGACTTGCCCGGGCTCGATTGCGGAGCCTGTGGTTCTCCAAGCTGCAGAGCCCTTGCTGAAGATGTAATACGAGGTATTGCCTATGAAACTGATTGTGTCATCAAGCTGAAGGAAAAAGTGAGGACTCTTGCTGATGGGATTCTTGATCTGGCCAGGATTACACCACAAGTGCCACCAGATAGTTCGAAACACGAATAATGGTTACGAGGAGGAATAATGAAACTTTCTGATATTGTAAAAGAAATCGGATGTGAGATTTTGACCGGCACTGTGAACCTTGACAAGGAGATCAAAAACGGGTATGTGTCAGACCTCCTATCAGACGTCATTGGTAATATAAAAGAAAATTCTATCTGGATAACAATTCAGAGACATATAAACATTCTGGGTGTGGCAAAATTAAAGGATGTTATTGCCATCCTCATTCCACGAAGCCTCCAAATTGAAGAAAATATTATTGAAAAAGCCAGAGAAGAAAAGATTGCCATTTTGAGAGACCCCCGTTCTGCTTTCGAACTTTCTGGAATCATCTATAATCTTTTGCAGAAAGGTTGAGGTGGGTGTCGACTTTTTCATGTGATCTTCATATTCACTCAACGCTCTCTCCCTGTGGCAGCCTCGAAATGTCACCAAACAATATCATAGCGAAAGCAAAGCAGGTCGGCCTCCATGTTATTTCTATTACCGATCACAACATGGTTGAAAATAGTTTCTATGCCCATGAGATCGGGAAAAAAGTTGGAATTACCGTCCTGTTCGGCATGGAAGCACAAACGGCCGAAGAAATTCATCTTTTGGCATACTTTGACACCTATGAACTTGCTCTTGCTTTTCAAGAAAAGATTTACGCCCTTCTTCCTGATGTTCAAAACGATGCGGACTACTTTGGGGACCAGGTTGTTGTGAACGAAGAAAACGAAATCATTCGCTTCGAAAACAGGCTCCTTTTGAATTCAGCCCAAATTTCGATCACCGATGCCACCGCATGGATTAAAAACCATGGAGGAATAGCCATCCCCTCCCATATTGACAGCCCTACGTTTAGCATTATCAGTCAACTTGGGTATATACCTGACGATTTGCCAATTGATGCCCTCGAAATAAGGAATATAGAAAAGAAAACGGAACTATTGCCCCTTATTATGAAAAAAGATATCCCGTTTGTCTGTTTCTCTG
>Ga0067045_1005632_pt1 | contig 11706 bp, 14 predicted proteins | sample TerdegcTABiofilm_FD_59184 | JGI IMG/M metagenome (GOLD analysis project Ga0067045, IMG submission 59184) | Combined Assembly of (Gp0054472, Gp0054536) Wastewater bioreactor microbial communities from Singapore -Terephthalate degrading...
GCGAATAGATGTGTGAAGGTGATTCGTCAAAAGGCAGGAGAGTTAAAAAGGAAAGGAGGCTCTTGACAAAGGGCTACCTTTTCATAGATGTGTCAAATCTTCTAGACCTCAACCAGTGCCTCCTCTGACCGATCCTCTGTCCCATACTTCTCTTTTCTCATTTTCTCCAGAGCTGGCGATAATTAGCCCATGGGTAGTGATCCAGGAGGAATGCGAGGAAAGAGACCAAAGGGTACTCGATCTCCAATCCGATCAAAGAACTGCTGGGGTTCAGGATCGTTTGGATGGAAGGCCAGTCAGCCAATTCCTGATACACTCTGGCATAAAGGTGCATCTCAGGACTGCTTTTCAGAAAGTGAAGTTCCAAAGCAGTGACCGTTAATTCTTCCAATCCCAAGTTGTAGGGTACCGCCTGACTCAAATTGCGAGTGAACAGGTCTGGACCAGGCCCAAGGATATCTTTCAGAGCGATGTGAAGCATCTCGTGACAGCCAAAGGTAAATGAAGGTTTCTCGCTGGAATATGGTTGTACGACCGTCCTATCGCCTGTGCCATAGCTGCTGTTCCCCCGTAGACAACGGTAATTTTGTCGCGGACTTGGCCACCGAACCCCTCTTCTAGGTCCTTAATTACGCTTTCGTAGAAGAGGCCGATCTCTTGGATCTGCTCAGGGTCTGGGACTAAGTCAGATGGTGCATCGGGTAATGCTTTAAAGATAAAATGCTCGGTCTCGAGCAATGCACCCGGTTCCGCTTGAGCGAGTCCCGAGCTTTGCCCAAAAGGCATTGCTAAAAGAAAAGCACCAACAGAGCTGATATTGCCTGCATTTTTTCCTCCCTTCCTGCGATTTAGAGACCTGTTTGCCGTTCTAAAGGCCAAACACTAAAAGCAGGTTAGGTTCTTCTTAGCTCAGGGTTTTAAGTTGAATCGAGTTATCCCGTGCTTTTTCTGCGCCTGTAAACATTAATACCCACCAAAGCAATAAACGTTAAGATCAAAATAACCCCGATGCCAATCAAGGAATAAACCCAAGTTCTCGCTTCCCTCTCTTCCTCAGCCTTTTTCTCCTCCAGAAGCTGTTGGAGCTTCTGATAGTAGAATTGCGCCTTTTGTAAATCTAAACGGGCAAGATAATAGTTCGATAAATTAACCAGCTTAAAGACATTTTCCTGGAAGTCCTGATTTTCTTTGGCTAAATTTGTGGATTGCGCGATTTCTGCTAACCCCTGGTTCAGGTTTTGGTAAAGCCCTGCGTCTAAAGTGGGCGGGTGGTTTTGGAGGGTTTCCTTCAAAAAATCCATCCAGGGTGGAGACATCGCCTTTAGATCCTGACCGTAAATTTCCAGAAGTCCTTCGTTTAAACTAGAGGGCTGATCGTTCTCGAGCAGCGAGTGGAGCTTTAGCAACTTATCAGGCCCATACCCCTCCTCGAGCCAGGCAATGAAAGACAAAAAAGATCATTCGCCCAAAAATCATTCTGGTTAGCGAGGATTTCCTCAAGGGAGGGTAATTGCAATGGCTGCAATTTTAGGTATAAGAGGGCACCAGTATGAGGATTCTGGCCCCGATAACGTTGTCTGAGGACCGTAAAATAAGATGACTCTATCATTTTGCTACCCGGGCCAATAATCTTTTGAAACAAAGCTGCCTCTGGAAAGTTAAAGAGAAAAACTCCTTCAGCGTAGAAATTGTAAACAGAACCCTTAGGAGGATTCCTCATTCCCTGAGCGAAACTGGTCATGATATAGCATTCTACAGGTGTAGGAGTGAAGGTCTGAACGCCTAACCGCTGGAGCGCAAATTGGATGAATTTTTCAGATTCCGAAGCATATGCCTGAATTTCCTGCTTAAGATGCTCATCTTGGTAATAAAAAGTAAAATGATCTGAACGGTAAACTAACCATTCCGCGCCTGTAACCGGTAAAGGACCTACTCCGGGGAAAATGATAAACAAAAAGGCAATCAGGACACTCGTTAAAACCCTGCTCCTTTCCTAATCAAGGAACATCCGCTCATAATTAGCTCTTTGCCCCCATTGCTAGTCATCAAAAGTCTAGGAATATTTTGTTCTGACCCAATTTTGAATGCTTAATAGGCAGTACCGCCACTGGTTTATTATTCCGAAAGGGAGACAGACTGGTTCTTGGCTCTTCAAAAGGGAAGAAAAAGTTGCCTGTCCCCTTTTTATTAATGCTGTTGACCATTTTCGTTTTGACCAGCATACCTTTTTCTCCAAAGGAACCAGCATCCCAGACCTAAAACCCCGGCAGCGCCGCAGCCGATGAGCACCCATCCCCACCAGGGAAAAGGAGTTCTTTCCAAAGACTCCAGAACCTCGGGAAGGATCTTTGTCTTCAACTCTGTCAGTTGCTGGTCCACCCAGGAAAGGTGCTCTGTATTTCCCAATTTTACTAGCAATTTTACTAGATACTCCCGCATGCTTTGAAACGCCTTGTAAGCAGTGGGCCAATCCTCGCTTTTTGAATTGTTCTCCGCCTCCTGAGAAAGTTGCAACAATTGTTCAGCAACCAAGGCCAAGCTCTTCAACTCCCCGATTCTTTGCCCAAGAGCTGCTAATTCTTCTCCCTTGAGTGGCTCTGAGGGAAATTTGAGCTCATACTCCTTTTTGATCAGGTTGGGGAAATCCCAAAGGGAGAATTTGGTCTCTCCCTGCTGCTTTCCAAACAGACTGTCCAGATTCGTTAGAACTGAGTCCAGTTCGTGTATGCGTTTAGCTGTTTCTTCCCATTGAGCGGTGGGATACTGGCGGAGAAAGCTAAGCCATTCATCCTCCAGGGAAGCAGCGGTTTTCTGATAAGCCCGGAGTGTTCCCTCGTTAAAAGCCTGGAGCGGTTCTTCTGAGGTAGGTTTTGTCTGCCACAAAGTGACGAAATTTGTCCAGGGGTAATGCTCCAGAAGATAAAGGACGAAAGAACCTCTGGCGGCCCAATGCTCTATTTATCCCAGAGGTGGTGTGCCCGCAAGCAGGTTTTCAAGAGAATAAGGCGTACTTTCCCTCAAAAAACAGGAAGCGTAGGCATGGAGGTCAGCGCCCTTGCTGGGGGAATAATAAGAATCGAGGGCCGTAGCCAGGGCCTCCTCCAGGAAATTTAAAGGCCCTTCTCCGAATTGCATGAAAGTAATGCCTAACTGAGGAGGTCCCCAGGCTAGACGAGAATAGGCATGGACCAGCTCATGGGCTCCTAAGGGGTCTTTTCTATTGTAGACATCAATTATTGTAGCCCGGTTGCCTATGGTTTCCGAGATAAATTGAGGCCTATGAAATACTTCTCCCGAAAACTCAGGGTAGAGTTTTACTGTGATCAAATCTGAAGGACTCAGCTTATGCTGGAACCTATTTTCCAGATCAGCGAGAGTTGATTCGTAAAAGTCCATGATTTTCTCTTGATCCAGGTCGGCCTGGGAACCTTTCTCCACAAAGAAAAGGAAATGTTCGCTTCCAAAATTTGTCTAGGGTTGTTCAGCAAAAACTAAAGAAGGAGAAATAAAGAAGATTGCGCTTAAAAGAAGCGAAAGGCAAAAACCCACTCGGCTTCCCTTCATCCCTTTCCTTGCCCGCAGAAAACCTTTAATTTGACAGCTCATATACTCAACCCCCACTAAGACTATCTGATGCCACCAACTGGCATGCAACAGTAAGTCATTTATTTCTTTTTCTGTTTATGAGTACAAGGCCCAGAATAATCAGAGCAAGAACAATCAAGAGGCCGATTGCAGGATAAACCCAGGCCCTTTTTTCTCTTTCCAGCTTTTGTTGCTCTTCCTCTAAAAGACTATAGAGGTCATTGTAATAGTTTTTAGCTTGGTTCAGATCCAAGCGAGAGAGGTAGTAAGAAGAAAGGCGAATGAGGGTAAAGAACTCTTCCTGAAATTCCTCATCCTGGATTTTTTGCCAATACTGGATATTTTGAGCCAACTTCTCCAGGTCTTGGCTTAACCGCTCATACAATTGAAGGTCAAGGTCTTCAGGGAGGTCCTGAGAGAGTGTCTGAAGGTAATTTTGCCACTCTAAGGAGAGAGTAGCCAAGTTCTGATGGCAAATTTCTTGGAGCTTTAAATTTAATTCCTCTAACCGATCGCTCTCCAGACCGGAAAAAAGGGAAAAAATAGCGCTCGAACCAAATTTTTCCTCGATCCAGGCAAGAAAAGAAATTAACGCTTCTGAGATCCTGCTATCAGAAGGATTTCGGATGTGTCCTTCCAGTTTCTTGAGAGATTCTTCTAAAGGGGGCATCATCTTTAGCTTGAGGTAAATTGCTGCTTTGAGATGAGGGTTCTCGCCTTGAAATTGTCGCTTCAAAACATAGAAGTAAGGAATTCCAATGAACTCGCTTCCTGAACCCATAATTTTCTGGAGCATAGCCTGCTCTGGAAAGCTCTCCAGGAAGACCCCTCTACAAAAAAAATTATAAACCGCGTCTCGGGGAAAATTGCTACTTGTTCTCTTCATTTGGGCGATGCTAGTAAAAATATAACACTCAATTGGCGAAGCGGTTACAGTTTCGATATTCAACCTTGTAAGTATGAACTGAATAAAAGATTCACATTCCTGGTCATATTTCTCGACCTGAGGTCTTAGTGTCTCATCCTGATAGTAAAAATTGAAGTGTTCCGACTGAAAAACTCGCCAACCCTCTACTTGCCCATAAATATTATTTATAGGCAGAAGTAGCATAAAGATTACAATAAATCTCATTCTCCACTTGAGGGTCATACTGGAAACACTTATCAACGAAGCTGGATTTTACCCGTTTACTACTATTTTAAAGGCGCAACAAGCACCTCCAGTACCAGGCCAGTAGCAGCTGCAAACTCCCCAGACAAAACACCCACAGGGGGGCACGCTAATACCATCTTCCCAACAACCTTCAATCTCATTAATGTAGCGTTGTGGTTTAAGTATCCACATCATACTTTTCACCCCCTTCCTGATTTAAAATTTAATGCTTGGAGTATATCTGGATTTTGTTTAACTCTTTGGGCTATCCAAAGCATGGCCTCTCTTAAGGTGTATTTCCATCTTGAACATTCGCTTTTAGGCTGTTGGCTGGATTCCCAAACAAAATAAAGGTATGGACATCCTCCTAAACATATTGGCATAAACTGGCAATTCTGACATCCTTTAGAATTAATTTGATGAAATGGATCATAATTAATCCATTTCATCAACGTAGGAGTCAGAACTCCCATATGATCTATTTCGCCTACGCTTTCATTTTCCATGCCAATAGTTTCCCAACATTTGTATAATTTACCGTCAGGAGCAATCAAGTAGCTGAAAGGGTAAACTGCTCCACATGGAGCTGCAAGAGGTTGTGGTACAAAGGGACGCACTACAAAGCCATATTTTTCCAATTTTTGTTTAATCTGAAACTCTATTTTACTGAATGCATGCATTTCCAAGCAATCTTCTGCTATGTCTTTGCAAGCAGGTGTAGTAGACCAATAATAGGCAGTTCCGCCACTGGTTTATTATTCCGAAAGGGAGACAGACTGGTTCTTGGCTCTTCAAAAGGGAAGAAAAAGTTGCCTGTCCCCTTTTTATTAATGCTGTTGACCATTTTCGTTTTGACCAGCATACCTTTTTCTCCAAAGGAACCAGCATCCCAGACCTAAAACCCCGGCAGCGCCGCAACCGATGAGCACCCATCCCCACCAGGGGAAGACCTTTCCTTCCAGAGAGCGCACCAGTTCTGGAGGTACCTTCCCTTTGAGCTCCTCCAGATTCTTATCCACCCAGGGAAGAAGAGACTGATCCCCAAGAGCATTTAGGCTTCCTCGCAATTCATAGAAATTGCTATAGGCTTCCTCCCAATTCTGGCTCCCTAAGTTGCGCTGAACCACCTGAACTAGCTGAATGGCTTTTTCTGCCTTTTTGCTCAGTTCCTTAGCGCGGACCAGGTTTTCTTCCAGGGAGGAGAAATCCTTGAGCGGTTGTATCAGGATGCCGTAAGGGGCAGAGTTCCAAATCTTAGCGATAGGTTTCAGAGCTTCATTGAGCCGGGTAAGAGAATCGAGCTGGATTTTGATCGGTTCCGCTTGCGCTGTTATTAGGGAAGTGACTGTAGCCAGTAGAAGCTGAGATTCCCGGTGGAGACTAACGGTGTTATACCAATCGCTCTCTACGGGAATTTTTTCTAACGAGCTCCGCCACTCTTCCTCCAATTTTGTTAATGGTTTTCCATAAGCTTGCTGAATTGCCTTCTGAAGGTTGAGAGTGGGACTGAGGGCGAGATCTGCTTTATACTGCCAGAGAGCCTTGAAACAGGAGGGCGGATAGTTCTCCAAGAGATAGGTGATAAAGGACTCTAAGGGAAACTCCATCTCCTGAAAAGTGAATTTGGCTTCCTGAGAAAGTATTGTCTCCAAGGAGGGCCAATTATTGAGTTCTTGATAGACCCTGGCGTAGATATGAAGCTGGGGAGAACGTTCCCAAAAATGCAACTCAAATACGGTACAGGCGAGCTCTTCTAAGCCCAAAGGGCTCCAAAAGGGCGGAGCGGGGCGGATGGTGAGAAGGAAAGGCGCTGGGGGCCCCAGGAGATCCTCCAGGGCTACGTGGAAAATCTCGTGGGTGCCAAAATTGTAAAGGGGTAACTTTGATGAATAAACCTCTGCTACAGTCCTTCCTCCAGTACCTTGTGACTGCTTTCCGCCGAAGACAACCGTGATCTGGCCTTTCAGTTCTCCACCGAATTTTCCTCTGAGCTCTTCGATTACCCTTTCGTAGAAGTTACAGAACTCTTGGGCTTCTTTAGATGATGGAATGGCATCGGAAGGGCTTCCCGGAAAAGCTTTTAGGACGAAATGTTCCGAGGTACAAAGAACGTCGCTGGTTTGGGCATAACAATTAAGAGGAATGAACAAAAAGATTAAAAAAATAATTAAAAATCCTTGTTTTCTTCCCATCTGCTAAACCTCCATTTCAATATGATGGATTGACGGTGGGATCAACTAGAATTGTTTGCAGACTAAATAAATAAAAAAGATCCCACCGTCAATCCCGTTAGCTAAGGATCCCAGGTAAAACCGGGGAAATCGCACCTTGATGGGCAAGTCAAATCTACTGGTGCGCAGAGCCTAAAGCACCCAGATTCAGCGCATATCCAGTTTGGCCCATCGTTAAAGTGCCCTAGAAGGCGTATCGGTTTGACTACGAAAATCATCTCTTTTGCCCTCCCTTCCTCTATTTTAAACCCCTTACTACATTTCAAGAATTAAACATTGAAAACAACTTGACTTTTAAGAACGTCCTTCAAAGAAAAGCGCCAAGTTCGGCAAGGTAGGCCAGTATTATAATTTTCAGATTGTTTTAAGTGATAGAGCGGACAACCACCAAGACATATCGGTAAGAATTCGCAATGTTTACATTCCGGGACAGTAAAAGGGTCATATGAAAGCCATTTTGCCAAATTTGGAGAGATAAAATTTAAATTATTTAATGAAATGCTATTAATAGACCCTATTATTTCCTTTTCATCTCCAACGGTCTCTAAGCATTTGTACAGTTCTCCCGTAGGACCAATAACAAAATTTTGAGGTGAGACAGCCATACAGGAAACCTCAATGGGTTTTGGGAAATAAAACCCAGCAAAACCCTCTTTAATCAAATCATTCATCGTATTTAGTTCCAATGGACTAAATTCTTTGATTTTTAGGCAATTTTCCTCGTAATCTCGGCAGGCTTCTGATATAGTGGTCACAAGACCTAATGATATTTGGACTTTTTTCTCGAGATGAGCAGATTTTAATTGCTTTAGTAGCTGAGGCAAATATGTATAATTTCCACGGTCAATGTTCACTCTTATATAAATTTTAAGAACATCCGCGCTTTCGAGGATATTTGCGAGAATTCTTTCAAAAGTGCCCCCTCCATTTTTTAATGGTCTTCTAATATTATGGACAACTTCCGGACCATCAAGTGTAACTTGAGCAGATTTTATTTTAATTTCTTTAAGATCACGAGCCATTTCCTTATTTAAAAAATAACCATTGGTTACTATTGAGGCTTGATAGCCAATATTTTTGTCTTGGCAATATTTGATGAAATAATCTGACAAATCAAAAATAATTTCTGGGAAAAGGAGAGGCTCACCCCCGTACCAAAGTACACCAAGGTTTTTAATTTCTGTCAAAGAGGCAACTTGTTCTTTAATCTTATTCCTAGCATTTTCATCCATTCTATCGTTTCTTTTATGCTCATAGCAGTATATGCAATTGAAATTACAATTGAGTGTGGGTAGAATGGTCAGCTCAAAATTCTTAGTTGCGAAACGTCTAAGATTAAAGATTGCTTTTAAGTAGGTATCCTCATCCACATCGTCTTCAATCAGGAACCCACCTTCAATTAACTTCTCCTTGATATCCGTATCCAAAGCAGAAAGATTATTTTCGCAAGGATTTTCGAGAACTTTCTCGATGAGATCAACATTCTCTGGTAGAACCTGAGCCAGACCGCAGGTAACTGCATTGAAGAGAAGGCCATCCTCCTTGAAGAAGAAATAATATCTTGAAGCTTTCATCTTCCTCTGCCTCCAATTGCAATTTAGCATTTTTTTTATTTACATTGTCAAGAGAATTGGAAAAAATTCTGGGGTGAGGAATTTGAGACTGGCCATTGAGACCAGGGAGTTAACTAAGACCTTTCCTTCTTCCCGGAGAAGGATTACTGCCCTCTCGGGAATCAACCTGGCCATAAAGGAAGGTTGTATCTTTGCTCTCAGCGGGGCTAACGGCTCAGGGAAGACTACCTTCCTGCGACTCTTAGCCTCTTTGCTTTTCCCCACCTCCGGCTCTGTTAAGGTAAATGGCTATGACACAGTTAAAGAAGAGCAAAAGGTAAGAGCCTCAGTGGGGATCGCCTTAGGCGGAGAGCGCTCCTTTTACTGGCGCTTGACCGGCCTCCAGAATTTGAAATTCTTTGCCTCCGTCTCGGGATCTTCCTCTTCTTCTTCGAGAATTCCTCAAATTATTGCTTCCCTTGGACTGAAAGATGTTATTCACAAAAAATTCATGACCTATTCCTCTGGATACAAGCGCCGCTTGGATTTAGCCAGGTCTTTATTAAAGGATCCTCCCATCCTCCTTCTGGATGAGCCTACTTCCTTTATTGATCCTCAGTCCGCATTGGTCATCAGGCAGTTAATCCTGGACTTGAAGGCCCGGGGAAAGACCATTGTCCTAGTCACTCACAACCTCACGGAGGCGGAGCAGATCTGCGATCGCATAGGGATCTTGGATAAAGGAAAACTAATAGCCGAAGGAGACTTGAGCAGCCTCCGCGCTTCTTTTCCCAATGCCTGCTGCCGTCTTCAGACCAGTCCTCCCTTAAAAGAATCGGATAGAGCCATCCTCTTGAAGGTGGAGGGTGTGGAGAAAGTGGAGACCAATTCCCAGGGGGCGCTCCTCTTTGTCCGGAAAGAGAAGTTTTCCCCTTCCTCGCTCCTTTCTCTCGTTGGGACCTGCAACTGGGAAATCACCCATTTTGCCTTAGAGGAGCCCAGCTTAGAGGACATCTTTTTAAAGCTCACTGAGAAGCGATGAGAAAACCCCTGGCCTTTCTTCTAAGAGAAGTCATAACCTTCACCACTTACCGTACCGCCTTGATCCTCCAGTTGTTCAGCATGGTGATCTCGTTAGCCTCCTACTTCTTTCTCGCTCAATTGGTGGGCAATAACCTCATCCCTCTCCTTACCCCATATGGAGGGGATTTTCTCTCCTTTCTCTTGATTGGGGTGATCTTTCAGAATTTCTTCGCGGTTTCCCAGAATACCTTTTCTGGAGCGGTGTCTTCGGAACAGCGCTTGGGTACCTTGGAGATTCTCCTGGCCTCAGGCTTGAAGCCCTGGGAATTCCTCTTTTACTCAGCCCTCTGGCCTTACCTCTTTACCCTCCTCAACAGCTCCCTAATTTTTGGCTTGGGTCTTCTGGTTTTCGGCATGAAGCTCTCTCCGAATATTGGCTTGGCCCTACTCTCCTTTCTTTTGACCATCATCAGTGTGGCTGGGATCGGCATGATCTCCGCAGGAATAATTCTTGTGAATAAGCAGGGGGATCCCGTCTCTTGGTTCATGGGGATGCTTTCCGGCTTCCTCTCAGGAGTGTATTATCCCGTGGAAATCTTTCCCTCTTGGCTCCAGGGGCTGGCCCAGGTTCTCCCTCAAACCCATGGACTTAGGGCTCTGAGGCTTTCTCTGCTGCAGCATGCAGGATGGGAAGCAGTGGGATCAGAAATCATGATCCTTCTGGCTTTCTCTTTGCTCACTATTCCTTTAGGAGTCCTCACTTTCCGCTGGGCCTTCCGCAAGGTGAGAAGGGACGGGACACTGGGGTTTTACTGAAGCTACGAAAAGGGCGGGCGGGTTTTTGAGAAAGGGGCAAGCGGAGAAGAAGCTGTTGGTGAGTTACTGTGCTCACACCGCAATCATTTTATTTTCGGATCAAGTAGCGGCCGCACCGCGGCAAGAAATGGAAAGGAAAAAGTTGAAAGTTTGTCAAAGATAAGGAAATCAAACTTTATCTGGACCCCTATAAGCGGAGTGGAAGCGGAGCAGAAGCGGAATTAAACCCTAAAAAACGCTCCCCATTTTCTTGAGGCAGGAGAACAATGCTTTGCATTTTTTCTGGGACCCTTGAAGGGGAGCTGGCTATGGAGTGGGTGGATTTTCAAGCACCATTTTAAAGCTTCAGCGGTTGTCTTCCGTTTTAAGGATTCCGGGCAAGGAATGCTGGTCTCCTGGGTTATCCCCAGAGAGCTCGCCTCTTGCCGGGTAAAGGAGGCTTCCTCCTTGAAACTCTTTGCTACCCCGGAGGCCATTATCCTTCCCCAGGGAAAGAAGTCCTGCGAGATCAGGTTCTTGGTGTGGAAGTTGAATTGTAAAGTAAATCTTTTTCTTTTAAGGAAATGAGCCTCTGAGATCTACGATGGAAATAACCTATAAGGTCTCGACACAATTTCTTGAATGTTTTAAGAAGAGGGAATTTGTATCGCATCCAGTGAACTTGTACAACCCTTCCCTAAAACTTGAAAAATGTAGTTCCTGTAAACGGTCCATTAAGGAGACTATTAGGGACTTCCTGAGGGTTAGTTTTTTAAATCTATAAGAAAATTAAAGGGTCAAAAGCCAAAAATTGGCTCCAAATCGGGCCCATAGCTCAAGAGGATAGAGCATCGGACTTCTAATCCGATGGTTGGGAGTTCGAGTCTCCCTGGGCCCGCCAAAAAATGGGGACAGTCCCCATTTTTATGGGGAGGTCGGCGCAGGTGAAAGCCTCAGCGGTATAGAAACCAGGTCCAGCTCCGACCCGTCTTTGGGGGAGAGCCACAAAACCTCCAGAATCACTTTTTCTGCGGAAGGGGTTTTCTCGAGGCGGTCGATTACCGCTTCAAATGGGCTGAAATCGCTGGGTTCGTTAGCCTGGCTCATGAATGGCCCAAAGAAAAGCACGTCTCCTTTATTGTCCTTCAGACGGACTATCAGGGTATTCTCGAAAACCCGGGCTTTGCCCTTCCACCGCTCAGTCGGGAAACACCTTAAGGCATGGGAGGATCACCCGGCAGGGATCGAAATGGCTCAGGTGGGCTTTTGTGGAGGCAGCCATTCAGGCTTCGGGAAAACCCGGTCCCTTGCGTGATTTCTTCCTTAAGCTCAAGAAGAGGAAGGGAGGAAAGATCGCCAGAGTGGC
>Ga0067045_1031676_pt1 | contig 11702 bp, 8 predicted proteins | sample TerdegcTABiofilm_FD_59184 | JGI IMG/M metagenome (GOLD analysis project Ga0067045, IMG submission 59184) | Combined Assembly of (Gp0054472, Gp0054536) Wastewater bioreactor microbial communities from Singapore -Terephthalate degrading...
TAACCCTCTGGATAACATACCCTCTGGATAACATACCCTCTGAGATTACCCCATTATGGTTTACTAAATTTACTTCCCAGATGCCAGGTCTAGTATCATCCTAGTCACTGGAGGTACATACCAGAATATTATTCTTCAATAGGCCTCCCGGTCGGGTAGTGAGTCTACCCTTAAATCTGCTGTTTCTTTCTGATGGGAGCCAATAGCCGATCAATGGAGACCACGCTTATGATCAAGAGCTTTTCTTTGACTTGTCTGGTTATGGTTATTTCCCCGTATTCTTCTACACCTCAATCAACTTTGCGAAGAGAGCTATTCTCTAGGATCCTCCTCCATATTAGAAGATTTATACTTTCAATATAGGAAAGATTAGCCAATAATAAAAGTGATTTCAGTTAGATTTTTATGTGAGGAAGCGATAAAAATTTGAGTAGCTTTTTGATGGGATAATTCGGTGTCTTGACAAAGTAAAAATTAGAGTTATAATATTAATACCCTATGGGGGTATTATTAATATCAGGTAAAGAGAAATGGAAATTAATGAAATAAGTAAAATAAGAATTCTACAACGCTTGAGGAAAATTGAGGGACAAATAAGAGGAATTCAGTCCATGATTATTGATAATCGTTCTTGCTCAGATATATTAATACAAGTTTCTGCGGTAAAATCAGCTTTGAATAGTGTAAATAAATTGCTTTTAGAAGAGAAAGTAAATTCTTCTCTTAATTTTACTGCAGACATTTCTCTATATCAGGATACATTAGATGAAATTATTGAATTAATTAATAAATTTCTCAGATAAATAGACAAAAATATTTAAATAAACTATAATTTAGCGGAATATCTGAATCGAGTTAAATTTATGCTTTGTCAAATTTGTAAAAAAAATAAAGCTACTATAACAATTGTTAAAGTAATAGAATTAAATAAAACAGAACTTCATGTTTGTAGTGAATGTGCCCATTATCTATTAGGTAATAGTATTTCTTCTTTTTCATTTTCTCAATATAACATAAATGAAATATTAGATAATCTCTTAAGTGCTTTTGCCCAATATGATAAAGTAGATAATATAGTTAGCAAAAAAAACATAATGACCTGTCCTAAATGCAATATGACTTATAATGAATTTGTCCAATCAGGAAGACTTGGTTGTGGTAACTGTTATGAGTATTTTAGGAAACAATTAAATCCACTTTTAGGACGGCTACATGGTCACTCTCAGCATATTGGGAAAGTGCCGCTTGCTATTAAAGAACGTTTTGTCAGATTAAAAAGATTAAAAGAAATTAAGGATGAATTACAAAGAGCAATATTAAAAGAAGAATATGAAAAGGCTGCACAATTAAGAGATATGATAATTGCTGAGGAAAAGAGATTAAAAAATGGGAATAATGAGTAATAAAGAGGCCATACTTATACGTGAATTAAGAGATACTACTGCTCAATGGGTTAAAGGAGATGGTCCTTTTAATCATATTGTAATTAGCACTAGAATGCGATTGGCTAGAAATTTAAAAGGAATTCCCTTCCCCTGTAAGGCAAATAATGAGCAGTTAGAACAGGTGCTGATACAAAGTGAAAAACTTTTAAAAAATAATAAGCATTTTTGTGATTTCAAAATAATTAAAATAAACGATTTAACCGATTTGGATATTCAATTCTTAGTTGAAAAACGTTTAATTAGTATTACTCTAGCCAAATTAAATTATCCCAATCGAGCCTTTATTTATAAACCGGATGAAGTGATTAGTATTATGGTAAACGAGGAAGATCATTTTAGAATACAATGTCTTTTACCAGGCTTTCAATTAGAAAAAGTTTGGGACATGGTTAACTGGTACGACGATCAAATCATGAATGAAATCGAATATGCTTTTAATGAGAATGAAGGATTTTTAACCAGCTGCCCTACCAATGTTGGCACTGGTCTCAGGGCATCGATAATGCTACATTTACCTGGATTATTGGCCTTAAATAAGATAAATGATTTAATGGCTAATATTTCGGAGATGGGATATGCAGTGAGAGGATTTTACGGAGAAGGAACTGATTTTTTGGGTAATTTATTTCAGGTTTCAAATCAAATAACCTTAGGTTTTAGCGAAGAAGAGATTATAGAGAGATTAAAAACGATAGGTAAAAAATTAATTGAAGAAGAAGAAAAGGCCAGGGAAGAATTGATGGTGCATTCTAAACAAAAAATTGAGGATCAAATTATGCGAGCCTATGGCATATTGACTAATGCTAAAATAATATCAACTGCAGAAGCAATTGATCTTCTATCCAAAATTAGATTTGGACTAGAATTAGGTATTCTGACTAAAATTGGATATGATACCATTAATCGCTTGATGTTAATTATTCAATCAGGATATCTTCAATTATTAAAAAGCCGAAAAATGGATGAAAATGAAAGAGATATGACCAGAGCTAAGTTAATTCAAGAGTTACTAGATTAGCAAACAAAAGTATCTTAAATAATATTTTATGTAAATTAATAAATATTTGTTATTTAATAATAAGAGGGAAGGATGAAATATGTTTAAACGATATACGGAAAAAGTTAGAAAGGTAATTATGATGGCCCAAGAAGAAGCAGTGAATCTTAATCATAATTATATTGGAACTGAGCATATATTAGTAGGTTTAGTTAAAGAAAATGAAGGAATTGCAGGAAAAGTATTACGTGAGTTGGGTGTTGAACCAGAAAGAGTTCTTGAAGAAATTGAAAAAATAGTCGGTAGAGGGGAATATCAGGAAGTTAGTGAGATCACCTTTACACCTAGAGCAAAGAAAGTATTAGAATTAGCTTCTCAAGAAGCAAGCCGTCTCGGCCAAAATTATATTGGCACAGAGCATATTCTTTTAGGATTAATAAAAGAAGGCAGTGGTGTTGCCACTAGAATATTAAACGAGATGGGGATAGATTTGGAAAATGTATATTCTCAGGTTATGAAAGTTTTAATGGAAAGTGATAATCCTGAAATTGCGGCAAGTAGTATCAGGAAGGAGAGCAAAGTTCCTACTTTAGATGAATTTGGTAGAGATTTAACGGAACTAGCTAGAGAAGAAAAATTAGATCCCGTAGTAGGTAGAAATAATGAAATTCAAAGAGTAATACAGATATTGAGTCGAAGAAAGAAAAATAATCCTTGTTTAATTGGTGAAGCTGGTGTCGGTAAAACTGCTATTGTAGAGGGTTTAGCCCAAAAAATTGCCAATAATGATGTTCCGGAAATTTTGAAAAATAAAAGAATAATTTCACTTGACCTGGCTTTAATAGTTGCTGGTACTAAGTATAGAGGCGAGTTTGAAAAACGTTTGAAAAGAATTGTGAAAGAAGTTCAAACTTCCAATGATATAATACTTTTTATTGATGAATTTCATACATTGGTTGGTGCAGGAGCTGCTGAAGGAGCTATCGATGCCTCTAATATATTAAAACCAGCACTAGCAAGAGGAGAAATTCAAGCCATTGGTGCTACTACAACTGATGAATACAGAAAATATATCGAAAAAGACAAGGCCTTAGAAAGACGTTTTCAGCCAATATATGTACCTGAGCCTACTATTGAAGAAGCTATTCAGATACTAAGAGGATTAAGAGATAAATATGAAGCACATCATAAACTAACGATAACTGATCAAGCTTTAATTGCAGCTGTAAAGTTAGCTGCTAGATATGTATCTGGACGTTTTCTTCCAGACAAAGCTATCGATGTAATAGATGAAGCAGCTTCAAGAGTAAAATTGAAAAATACTGTTTACCCACCAGATGTAAAGGAAGTAGAAGAACAATTATTAAAAATAAGGAAAGAAAAAGAGGCTGCAGTAAGATTACAAGAATTTGAAAAGGCCGCAAAATTAAGGGATAAAGAAAAAAAATATGAAGCAAAATATAATGAAATTAAGAAAGAATGGGAAACCGGGAAGACTAAAGATAAAATTGAAGTAACAGTAGAAGATGTAGCTGAAGTTGTCTCAAGTTGGAGCGGAGTCCCGGTATATTCCTTAAAGGAAGAAGAAGCTAAAAAACTCATTCGAATGGAAGATGAATTACACAAAAGAATTGTTGGCCAGGATGATGCTATTAAAGCAATAGCCAGAGCTGTTCGAAGAGCTCGGGCTGGCATGAAAGATCCCAAAAGACCTATTGGTTCATTTATTTTTTTAGGTCCTACGGGAGTAGGCAAGACTGAGTTAGCAAGAAGTTTAGCAGAATTTTTGTTTGGTGATGAAAATGCTATGATTAGTCTGGATATGTCTGAATATATGGAAAAATTTGCCGTATCTAGGTTAGTGGGGGCACCACCGGGCTATGTTGGATATGAAGAAGGTGGTCAATTAACTGAAAAGGTAAGGAGAAGACCTTATTCTGTGGTATTGCTTGATGAAATAGAAAAGGCGCATCCTGATGTCTTCAATATTTTATTACAGATATTTGAAGATGGAAGGTTAACAGATGCTCAGGGCAGAGTAGTTGATTTTAAAAATACAGTCATTATTATGACTTCAAATGTAGGAGCTACCTTAATTAAGAAAGGAACTTCTTTAGGATTTAGAAGCTCTCAAGAACCAGAACAGATGTCCTATAAAGAAATTAAAGATAGTGTGATGGGAGAGTTAAATAAAACCTTCCGACCAGAATTTTTAAATAGAATTGATGAAGTAATAGTATTTAGGAGTCTTACCCAAAATGAAATCAGACAAATTGCCGATTTATTGCTTAATGAAGTGAGAGAATTATTAACGGAACAAAAGATAACCTTTTCTGTCAGAAATAGTGCGAAGGATATTTTAGTAAAAGAAGGATATGATCCTAATTTTGGTGCTCGACCCTTAAGAAGAACTATAGAAAGATTGGTAGAAAATCCCATATCAGAAAAAATATTATCAGGTGAGTTCAAAGAGGGAGATCATATTGTTATTGGGGCAAAAAAAGGAAAGATTATTTTCGAAAAGAAAAAAGTTAAAGATAATCCGGATAGTCAGGCATATATGTCTAATAATAATGGTAGCGAATAGTAAGTATTATTATAATAATTAGATATAGATAATTATTTAAATTATTTAATATTTAATTTAAAGGGGTATTATTCTTATTGGCCAGGATGAGAAATAATATAAAAGTTTATCGTTGTGAAAAGTGTAATTTTGAGACATCACAGTGGTTGGGACGCTGTCCTAATTGTGGCACTTGGAATTCTCTCTTAGCAGAAGATTTAACTCAAAAGAATAAACCTTATCCTAGAATTGAAGAAAATAGCCTGGCCAAACCTATTAGTAAATTAAAAATTACTTCAAGAGAACAACGATATAAAACAGATATATTAGAATTTGATCGAGTTCTAGGTGGAGGCATTGTACCTGGCTCTCTTATTTTGATTGGAGGAGAACCAGGTATTGGAAAATCTACTTTGGCTCTCCAAATTGCTCAGCAGTTAGCCCAGAAAATTGGTAAAATATTATATATTTCGGCAGAAGAATCAATCAGGCAAATTGTGCTAAGAGCCAGAAGGTTATCTATTGATTCTGAACATCTTTATTTATTGTCTGAAAATGATTTGGAATTAATTATTGCTCAGATAAACTACCTGAAGCCCAAAATCGGTATTATTGATTCTATTCAAATCATCAATGATATTAATACACAGTCTGCACCGGGAAGTGTAAATCAGGTAAAAAATTGTACTTCTAAATTAATGGAATTTGCTAAAAAGAATAATATTGCTTTGATTATTATTGGACATGTTACTAAAGATGGTGAAATTGCCGGACCCAAAACACTTGAGCATATGGTAGATACTGTATTGTATCTGGAAGGAGAAAGATTTCAGAGCTATCGACTGCTTAGAAGTATAAAAAATAGATTTGGGACTACTCATGAATTAGGAATTTTTCAAATAGACAATAGGGGTTTACAAGAAGTGACCAACCCGTCGAAAATACTTTTAACTTCAAGAAATCATCCTATTCCCGGGATTGTCACTACAATTGCTTTTGAAGGAAGTCGTCCCTTAGCGGTAGAGATTGAAGCTTTAACCAGCTCTTCCTATCTAAATTATCCCAGACGAGTAACCACAGGAGTTGATTATAATAGAGTTTCCCTAATCATTGCCGTATTAGAGAATAAATTAAAATTACAGTTACAAAATAAAGATATTTACATTAATACTGCTGGTGGTATTAAAATAAGTGAACCAGCAATTGATTTAGGGATTGCTTTAGCTATTATAAGTAGTATAAAAGATTTAGCAATTCCCTTGGATACAGTTGTTTTTGGAGAATTAGGTTTGACTGGAGAGATAAGGACAGTAGCACTATGTGAAAGAAGACTAATTGAAGTGCAACATATTGGATATAAAAAGAGTATTATACCATTTGATAATGCTCAGCAAGTTCAGGGCACTTATGAAAATTTAGAAATAAAAGCCCTACGAAATATTGGTGATATCTTGTCATTTTTATAGAGTAAATAGAAATAAAAAATATGAAGTTCTCATCTTTTTGAGGAGCTGCTTTACAGTGATATCAGCAAATGCTATAATTTTATTGCATAATAAGTGGGTCAGGCTTTTAACATACCTTAACTTTTTTTCTAAGGGGGGGGTGCTTAAAAAAATTTTGAATTAAGAATTAGAACAGGCATAAAAAATAAAAAAAGAATAGAGGAGGTTAGCATTTTGTCAGGTTTAACCAAAAAAATTATCTGTTTATTTTTTGTTTTAGCCGGGGGAATAATTGGTTATAAACTTATTCCTGACATAAATTTTTTTATTAGCTTAGGTATATTTAGGCGATATTATTGGTTAATTCCTATAGTCGCATTTATTATTGGCAATTTTTTTGGATTCATTTTGTTTATTCTTAGTTATAAAAAGATAAGTTCTTTAGGAAAAAGAATAGTAACCTCTTTTCATAAAATTCCTACTCAAAATATAATTTCTGCGGTAATTGGTCTTGTTGTTGGATTAATAATTGCCAATTTATTATCTTATTCCTTATCCTTTATTCCTTTTATCGGTAATTATTTACCAATAATTCTTAACCTTACATTTGGAATTTTAGGGATTACCCTTGGCTTAAGCAAAAAGGAAGAAAGTATTAATTTTTATAAAAAAAATATTGAAAGATTTAAAAAGAGGGAAAGAAATTCTCATTATCAATTAAAAATTTTGGATACCAGTGTCATTATAGATGGTAGAATTGCTGATATTTGTCAAACTAATTTTTTGGAAGGCGAATTAATTATACCTCGTTTTGTACTCAATGAATTACAATCTATAGCTGATTCATCCGATCCTTTAAAAAGAAATAGAGGAAGACGAGGTCTAGATGTTCTGAATAAAATAAATAAAATACATAGCAATAAGATAAAAATTATTAGTCGAGATTACCCAGAGTTAAAGACAGTAGACACTAAGTTAATTAAATTAGCAAAAGAATTAGATGCCAAAGTTTTAACTAATGATTATAATTTAAATAAGTTAGCGCAATTAGAGAATGTAGCAGTATTAAACATAAATGATTTAGCCAATGCTTTAAAATCTATAATATTACCAGGTGAAGAATTAATAACCCAGATCATTAAGGAAGGCAAAGAATCAGGTCAAGGGGTTGCTTATCTGGATGATGGTACCATGATTGTTATAGAAAATGGCTTAAATAATCTTGGTGAAAAAGTTAAAGTTACTGTTACCAGCATTTTACAAACTCCTGCAGGAAGAATGATATTTGGTCGAATTAAAGAAAAAATTACCAAGAGAAACAATGGGATGAATTATAAAAAAAGAACAAGCTAATTTTAGTAAAAATAATAAATTATAAAATTAATCGAGGAGATAGCATTGAGCTTAAAACTATATAATACTTTGACCAGAAAGAAGGAACAATTTATTCCACTAAAGGGAAATAACGTGGGTATGTATGTTTGCGGACCCACGGTATATAATTTTTTCCATATTGGCAATGCCAGACCATTTTTAGTATTTGAAGTCTTAAGAAGATATTTAAAATTTAAAAAATATCAGGTTATCTATGTATCTAATTTTACTGACATTGATGATAAAGTAATAAATAAAGCTAAAGAATTAGGGAGTCCCTTTACTACAGTAGCAAAGAAATTTATTACCGAGTACTTTCGAGATGCTGATTTTTTGAATATTGGCAGAGCTGATTTTTACCCTAGAGCTTCCGAACATATTATAGATATTATTCAGTTTATTCAGAAGCTGGAAGAGAAAGGATATACCTATGTGGTGGATGGAGATGTCTTTTATGATGTAAGTAAATTTAAAGATTATGGAAAATTGTCAAAACAGAGTTTAGAAGATATACAGGCTGGAGCGAGAATTGACATAGACGAACGCAAAAAGAATCCTTATGATTTTGTTCTTTGGAAAAAAGCTAAAGAAGGGGAGCCAAAATGGGATAGTCCCTGGAGCCCAGGACGTCCAGGGTGGCATATTGAATGTTCAGCTATGTCTACTAAATATCTTGGTGAAAGTTTTGATATTCATGCTGGTGGTGAAGATTTAATATTTCCGCATCATGAGAATGAAATTGCTCAAAGTGAAGCAGCCAATGGAAAGATATTTGCCAAATATTGGCTACATAATGGGTATTTAAAAATAGATGATAAGAAAATGTCAAAATCCTTGGGTAATATTTTAACCATAAGAGAATTGTCTCAAAAATATGATGGAGCTGTTATAAGGCATTTTCTACTATCTGCTCATTATAGAAGCCCCTTAAATTACTCTATAGAACAGATTGAACAAGCAAAAAATGGTATGGCAACACTGAATAATTTAATTTATAATCTGAACTTTTTGTTGAAAAAGAAGTATTTTACTAAAGAAATAGATGAAAAAAGTGAAAAACTAATTAAAACAGTAGAGCATATGAGGGAAAGATTTATAAAAGCCATGGATGATGATTTTAATACCCCCGTAGCATTGAGTACTTTATATTTATTGGCAAAAGAGACAAATGTATACTTAAATGAAGTAAATAATAAAAACGAGAAGGCTTTAAAAGATGTTTTGCAGTTTTACGAAGATTTTGGAGTAAATATTTTAGGATTGAAATTTCTGGCACTATTAGCTGATCAAGAACAAATACCTGATAAAGATATAGAATATTTGATAAAAGCAAGAGAAATTGCTAGAAAAGATAAAGACTGGGAGACTGCAGATACCATAAGAAATAAATTAAATAAGATGGGAATAATACTTGAAGATACCATAGAAGGGGTACGATGGAAAAGATCTTGACTACCTTATAAATAATATTCTATAATTAAAAAACTTCTTTCTAAATACTAAATAATAAAATTAATTTTAGATATTTTATAAATTTCCATCATAAGTAGTATCTACCTTATAATTTTAGAATAATATTAAGTAGGTAATTAAATATTGGAAGTTTTTCCGGAAAAGCCATATTTGATTTATAAAAAATATGATGATAAATCATTAATAAGTCTAGCTCATAATGGTGATAGCTTAGCTGAAGATTATCTTATTAAGAGATATAAAAGATTAGTAAAATTAAAAGCCAGAGCTTATTTTTTAATTGGTGCAGATAACGAAGATATTATACAAGAGGGAATGATCGGACTTTATAAAGCATTGCGAAATTACGATGATAGAAAATCAACTTCTTTTAGAACCTTTGCTGAAATATGCATAAGCAGACAGATTAGGACAGCAATAAAAAGAGCTTCTAGAAATAAGCATAAACCACTAAATTATGGAATTTCGTTAAATCAACCCACTATTAATACAAAATACTTTAACAATCAACCCTTATTGGATATTGTAGATGATAGTCATATCATTGATCCAATGAAGATATTCTTAAGCAAAGAAAAACATCAGGAGTTAAAAAATAAATTAAATATTATCCTTTCCAACCTGGAAAGAAAAGTATTAGAATCTTATTTAGAAGGAAAGTCATATAAAGATATTGCTCAGGAAATTAGAAAAAGCTATAAATGTATAGATAATTCCCTGCAAAGAATTAAAAAGAAATTAGATTTTGCTTCTAAATTAAATTGACTTGTGTTATAAAAGTAATTATAATGGTTAATGTTGCCGGTGTAGCTCAGTAGGTAGAGCAGCTGACTTGTAATCAGCAGGTCATCCGTTCGAATCGGATCATCGGCTCCAGCGGAAGCGTTTTAAAACTTGGGGAGGTACCAAAGTGGTTAAATGGAGCGGACTGTAGATCCGTTGGCTGAACGCCTTCGAAGGTTCGAATCCTTCCCTCCCCACCAGATTTGCCCGCGTAGCTCAGTTGGTTAGAGCGCATCCTTGGTAAGGATGAGGTCACCGGTTCAACTCCGGTCGTGGGCTCCAAAGTTAAGGTATCTAAAAAAATATTAATAGCTTTTCAATCAACACATAAGTTCAATGTGAATAACTTATTGAATTAAAAAAGAGATAATAAAAAAATAGATTTAGAATAAGCAATCTGTTAAGGAGGAAAAAAACAAAATGGCTAAAGAAAAGTTTGTCCGTACCAAGCCGCATGTCAATGTTGGAACTATTGGTCATGTTGATCACGGCAAAACAACTCTTACTTCAGCAATTACCAGATATTTATCTGGTAAGAAATTAGCTAAAGCTATGGCCTTTGAAGAAATCGATCGTGCTCCTGAAGAAAGAGAGAGAGGAATTACTATCTCGGTATTTCATGCGGAGTACGAAACAGAAAAAAGACACTATGCCCATATTGATTGTCCCGGTCATGCTGACTATATCAAAAACATGATTACTGGTGCGGCTCAGATGGACGGTGCAATTCTGGTCGTTTCAGCAGCTGATGGTCCCATGCCTCAAACCCGAGAGCATATTCTCTTATCCCGTCAGGTAGGGGTACCCTACATTGTAGTCTTTTTAAATAAAGTTGATATGGTAGATGACCCTGAATTAATTGATCTGGTAGAGATGGAAGTACGAGAATTACTCAGTGAATATGAATTCCCGGGGGATGAGATTCCAGTGGTCAAAGGTTCAGCTCTTAAGGCCATGGAAGCTGATCCCAGCAAACCGGATGATCCCGTTTATAAACCTATTCAGGAACTGTTAGATGCTGTGGATAGTTATATTCCTACCCCGGTGCGTGATATAGATAAACCCTTCCTGCTCTCTGTAGAGGACGTCTTTAGTATTACCGGCAGAGGGACCGTAGCTACCGGTAGAGTAGAGCGGGGAATAATCAAAGTTGGAGATGCAGTAGAGATTGTAGGATTGAGCGACAGACCAAAGAAGACCGTAGCTACCGGTGTGGAGATGTTCCGTAAACTACTGGATCAGGCTCAGGCTGGTGACAATATCGGTATTCTCCTGCGAGGTATAGATAAAAAAGAGGTTAAACGTGGTCAGGTCATTGCTGCTCCTGGTAGCATTACTCCTCATACTAAATTTAAAGGAGAAATTATTATTCTGACCAAAGAAGAGGGAGGAAGACATACTCCTATCTTCAGTGGCTATCGTCCCCAGTTCTATTTCCGAACTACTGATGTAACTGGTACCGTAACTCTGCCCGAAGGGGTAGAAATGGCTATGCCTGGTGATAATCTGACGGTAACTTGTGAATTGATTACCCCCATTGCTATGGAAAAGGGTGTTCGTTTTGCTATTCGAGAAGGCGGTAGAACTATTGCCGCAGGTGTAGTTACTGAGATTATTGA
>Ga0067045_1031679_pt1 | contig 11701 bp, 20 predicted proteins | sample TerdegcTABiofilm_FD_59184 | JGI IMG/M metagenome (GOLD analysis project Ga0067045, IMG submission 59184) | Combined Assembly of (Gp0054472, Gp0054536) Wastewater bioreactor microbial communities from Singapore -Terephthalate degrading...
CCTGCCATTAGACGACCCGGCAAGAACAAATTCCCTTCAATTAAAATTTCAAACCGCCTTCGCGAGCGCCATCGGCAACTGCTTTTATTCTACCGTGATAAGTATAACCACTTCTATCAAATACAGCAGTAGTAATTCCTTTTTCAATAGCACGTTTTGCTAATAACTTACCAACAATTTTACTTTTAGAAACTTTTGTCTTAGTGTTTTTTATTTCTTCAGCCAGATCTTTAACTTTTGTTGAAGCAGAAACTATAGTAACACCTTTAGTATCATCAATTAGCTGAGCATACATATGGTTTAAGCTTCTGTAAACAGTTAATCTGGGACGTTCAGCAGTTCCAGAAACTTTTTGTCTTACTCTTGCTTTTTTTCTAATTCTTCTTTTATTATCCTTCAAAAACATTTTATCCGATCTCCTAATTATTTACCAGCTGTCTTGCCAGCTTTTCTAATAATATGTTCATTGGAATATTTAATTCCCTTACCCTTGTAAGGTTCCGGTTTTTTGAATGACCTAATCTTAGCCGCAACTAAACCTACAAGTTCCTTATCGGTACCGGAAATTTTTAATTGTGTTGGAGCAGGAACATCAATTTTAATTCCGGGAGGTGGAATAAAATAGATTGGATGGGAATAGCCCAAACTGAAAAGGACTGCATCACCTTTAGATTCTGCTTTATAACCAACGCCAACTATATCAAGGGATTTTTGATATCCTTCGGAAACACCTTTAATCAGATTACTAATCAAAGCCCGGGTTAAACCATGTAAGGAACGGTTTTCCTTTGAATCATCCGGTCTAGTAACAATTATTTCTTCTTTTGTTACTTCAACATTTATATTCGGATGAATTTTCATGGCCATTTCACCGAGTTTACCTTTTACTTTTAGTAACCCATCGGTTTTAGTTACTGTTACATCTTTAATAGAAATCGGTTTTTTACCTATACGCGACACTTTTTAACCTCGTTCAAACTTTAGTTGATTACCAAACATGGCAGATAACTTCTCCGCCAACTGATTCTTTTTTAGCTTGTTTATCTGTTAATAATCCTTTTGGAGTAGAAATGATAGCCATTCCTAAACCATTTAATACTCTCGGGATTTGATCTTTACCTACATAAGTATGTAAACCGGGAGTACTAATTCTTTTTAAACCTGCAATTGAAGAAACACCGTTGATATATTGTAAATGAATTCTTAATACATTCTGTTTATTATCTTCAACAACATTATAATCTTTAATAAACTTATTTGACTTAAGAATCTCTGCCATACTAACCTTCATTTTAGATGAAGGCATATCAACAAATTTTTTCTTTGCTTTAACAGCATTTCTAATTCTAGTTAAAAAATCTGCAATCGGATCGGTTGCTGGCATTTACTTATTCTCCTCTTATTACCAACTTGATTTTTTTACACCGGGTATTTCACCGCGTAAAGCCATTTCTCTTAAAACTAAACGGGAAATTCCAAACTTTCTGTAATATCCCCTCGGTCTTCCCGAAATTTGACATCTATTATGAATACGAGTTGAAGCAGAATTTCTAGGAAGTAACTGCAATGCTTCGTAATCACCTTTTGCTTTCAATTCTTTTCTCTTTTCTGCATACTTGGCAGATAGTCTGCGTTTTTTTTCTTCACGTGCAATTAAACTTTTTCTTGCCATGTTGTTCCTTTTAATTAATTTCCTTTTTTCTGAACGGCATACCGAATGCGCTCAAAAGTTCGAATGCTTCTTTATCGGTCTTTGCAGTAGTAACAAATGTAATATCCATTCCTAAAACTTTCGTTACTTTATCAACATTAATTTCTGGGAAAATAATTTGTTCCTTCAATCCAAGTGTGTAGTTACCTCTTCCGTCAAAGGATTTATCGGATACACCTCTAAAGTCGCGCACTCTTGGGAGTGCAAGTGAAATCAAACGATCTAAAAATTCATACATTCTTGCACTTCTTAAAGTTACTTTTGCCCCAATCTTCATTCCTTCACGTAACTTGAAATTAGAGATAGCTTTCTTAGCAGTTCTAACAGAAACTTTTTGGCCGGTTATTGTTTCAAGATCTTTAACAGCTTCTTCCAGAATTTTAGGATCTTGAACTGCCTGGCCAACGCCCATGTTCAAAACTATCTTTTCAATTTTAGGAACCTGCATAATACTTTTATAACCGAACTGTTCTTTAAGTTTAGGAACAATTTCTTTATTATATCTTTCCTTTAAACGTGCAGGTATTTTTTCTTCAACAACTTTAGTGTCTTCGCCGGTTTTACTTTTTTTACCGGTAGGTGCAGTTGCTTGTTCTTTTTGTTTTTGGTCTTTTTGTTTTTGTTCTTTTGCCATCGTAATTATAAATCCTTAAAATTTTTATGCGATCATTTCGCCGCTTACTTTGCTAATTCTTACGCTTTTCTTTTTCCCTTTTTTATCATCTATGATAATTTTAGAACCGATTTTTGTAGGTTCATTTGTTTTAGGATCAAGAAGCATAACATTAGAAACATGAATAGGAGCTTCTTTTTCAATAATTCCGCCTTGCGGATTTTTCTGATTAGGTTTAGTATGTCTTTTACGGAGGTTAACACCTTCGATAATAACCTTATTAAGAACTGGAAAAACTTTTAGAACTTTACCGGTTTTACCTTTGGAGTTACCCGAAATAACAATTACAGAATCGTTCTTTTTAATTTTCATATAGTCAATCCTTTTAGAGAACCTCTGGAGCCAGAGAAATTATTTTCATAAATTTTTTATCGCGCAATTCTCTTGCAACCGGTCCGAAAATACGAGTACCGCGTGGTTCGCCCTGAGCATTTAACAATACAGCAGCATTTTCATCAAACCTGATATATGAGCCATCATTTCTTCTAACTTCTTTTTTAGTACGAACAATAACTGCTCTTGAGACTTCACCTTTTTTTACTCCACCGCCGGGGATAGCAGATTTAACGCTTACAACAATAACATCACCAAGACTGGCGTATCTTCTGTTGCTTCCACCCAGAACGCGAATACATCGGACTTTTTTAGCACCGGAATTATCCGCTACAACTAAATTTGTTTCTTCTTGAACCATTTTTTATAAACTCCCAATCAAACTTTATTAAGTGCTAAAGCGATTATTTTGCTTTTTCAACTATTTCTACTAAACGCCATTTTTTTCTTTTGCTAAGGGGTCTGGTTTCCATAATTTTTACAATGTCACCTAACCCGCATTCATTCTTTTCATCATGAGCCATTAATTTGGTAGTCTTCTTAAAATATTTTTTGTAGATCGGATGTGCAACGCGTCTTTCAATAGCAACAATAATGCTCTTACTCATTTTATTACTAACTACCGAACCAATTCTAATTTTTCTTGTATTTCTCTTCTCCATCGAAAAAGAATCTCTCCTTATTAATTTGACTTTGTGTTATTAGCTTCCTGCTTTTCACGTTCTTTAAGAATCGTTTTCATCTTAGCAATATCTTTTTTAACAAGACGCAGTTTAGCTGTATTAGTTAGATTTTTTAATTCTTGCTGGAATCTCAAATCCACCAGATTTTTTTGTTCTTCGAGAATTCTTTTCTTTATTTCTTCAGTGGACATTTCTCTTATTTCGAAAATCTTCATTGTATAAAAATCCTTTTATGATTCTAAATCCGGTCTTTGAACAATTTTTGTTTTAATAGGTAATTTATGAGCAGCAACTGTTAAAGCTTCGTGCGCAGTAGTTTTATCAACTCCGCCAACTTCGAACATAATTCTACCTGGAAGAACAACTGCTACCCAGAATTCTGGAGCTCCTTTACCTTTACCCATTCTAGTTTCAAGAGGTTTTTTGGTAACAGGTTTGTCCGGGAAAATTCTTATCCAAACTTTTCCGTCGCGTTTCATCTGTCTTGAAAGAGCAACACGGCAAGCTTCAATCTGTCGGCTTGTAATCCATGCTGGTTCCATTGCTTTTAATCCGTAATCACCAAAATTTACAAGGTGCCCACGGGTTGCTTTACCTGTCCTTCTACCCCTATGTGCTTTACGATACTTAACTCTTTTTGGCATTAACATGAGAAAAACTCCTAAAACTTTTTGCTATAACTTTATTCTGTTGAACGTCTTCCTAAAATTTCTCCGCGGCAGATCCACACTTTGATTCCAATTGAACCATAAATAGTTTCTGCTCTTCCATGTGCATAATCAATATCCGCACGTAATGTATGCAATGGAATTCTACCTTCTTTGTATTGCTCTGTACGAGCCATTTCTGCACCGCCTAATCTACCCGAGCACATTACTCTTATACCTTCAGCACCCATTCTCATTGCAGAAGTAATTGCAGATTTCATAGCACGTCTGAAAGAGATTCTACCTTCAATTTGCTTTGCAATATTTTCAGCAACAAGATAAGCATCTAATTCAGGTCTCTTAATTTCTGTAATCTGAATTTTTACTTCTTTGTCAGTGATTTTTTTTAATTCCTCTTCAATCTGTGCAATTTCTTTACCGCTCTTTCCTATAACAACACCAGGTCTGGAAGTATGAATTGTAAGAATAATATTCTTAGATGTTCTATCAATCTTGATTGAAGAAATACCGGCATTCTGTAATCTTTTGCGAACATATGTTCTTAATTTTTTATCTTCGATGAGTTTTGGTGCGTAACTTTTGTTTTCGTACCAATTCGATTCCCATCCTTTAATAACTCCAACTCTTAAACCAATTGGATTAGTCTTCTGACCCAAAACTTCCTCCTAAGATTACTTTTTTGTTGCAACAACAATTGTTAAATGATTAGATCTTTTTCTTATTCTATAAGCTCTGCCCATAGGTGCAGCAGAAATTCTTTTTAATGTCGGTCCCTGATTAACAAAAGCTTCCTTAACAATTAAATTAGAGACTTCCTGTTTAGAACCTTCCTCCTTATTCATCAAATTAGAAACAGCCGATCTTAAAACTTTTTCAGCCGGTTTTGATGCATGCTTAGGTGAAAAGTGTAATATTTCAATCGCCTGATCAACAGATTTACCTCTAATCAAATCAATTACCAGTCTCATTTTTCGTGGCGAAGAACCGATATATCTATGTGTAGCTTTAGCTTCCATTATTTATTTCCTCAATTTTATACCAATGGCATCATTTTACTTTTGATGCTTTTTCAGCTTTTGTACCCGGATGACCTCTAAAAATTCTTGTTGGTGCAAACTCTCCAAGTTTGTGACCAACCATATTTTCAGAAATATAAACCGGAATCATTTTATTACCGTTGTGAACTGCTATTGTGTGTCCTACAAACTCCGGAGAAATTGTACTTGCACGCGACCAAGTTTTAATAATTTTTTTCTGATTGGTATCGTTAAGTTTTCTTACTTTCTGCAAGAGTTTAACACTTATAAAAGGACCTTTCTTAACTGATCTTGGCATACACTACCTAAATTATTTTCTTCTCTTTATAATAAGTTTGTTAGTTGGATTTTTTCTCTTTCTTGTTTTCAATCCTTTAGATTTCTGACCCCATGGTGAAACCGGATGACCGCCACCTGAAGTTTTACCTTCACCACCACCCATTGGGTGATCTACAGGATTCATTGCAACACCTCTTACATGAGGTCTCTTTCCAAGCCATCTACTGCGACCAGCTTTACCCAGACTAATATTTTCGTGATCTGCATTTCCAACCGATCCATACGTGGCCATACAATCAACACTAACCATTCTTACTTCGCCTGATGGCATTTTTAACTGCGCGTATCTTCCTTCTCTAGCCATTAATTGAATTGAAGCACCGGCAGAGCGACCAATCTGACCACCTTTACCAGGTTTCATTTCAACATTGTGAACAAAACTTCCAAGAGGAATTTCTTTAAGCGGGAGTGAATTCCCAACTTTAATTTCCGACCCGCTACCCGACATTAAAGTATCGCCAACCTTTAAACCATCAGGTGCGAGTATGTATCTTTTATCTCCATCAACATAATTCAGCAAAGCAATTCTTGAAGTTCTGTTTGGATCATATTCAATTGAAAAAACTTTTGCTGGTACACCGTGTTTATCTCTTTTGAAATCTATAATTCTATAACGTCTTTTATGTCCACCACCACGATGACGGGAAGTTACTCTACCAAGATTATTTCTTCCGCCAGATTTCTTAATTGAAACCGTCAAAGATTTTTCCGGTGAAGTTTTTGTTATCTCTCCAAATGAAGAGATACTCATAAATCTTGTACCCGGTGTATTTGGTTTTAATTTTCTAATTGCCATTTAATTCAGCTCCAAAACAATTGGTCTTAAGCTTGACCAAAAATGTCAATAGTTTGACCTTCTTTAAGTGTAATAATAGCTTTTTTAAATTTTGCTGTTCTTCCTGTAAAGCGACCCTTACGTGTAAATTGTGTTCTTTCTTTACCTTTATATCTAATGGTATTTACAGATACAGCATCAACATTAAATTTTTCTTTGATAGCTTTTGCAATTTCAATTTTATTGGCATCAACAGCTACAATAAAACCGAATTTGTTAGGATGCTTTTCGCTAATACCAGACATTTTTTCCGTAATTAAAGGTCGTATTAAAATACTTTTCATTTTCTAACCGTATTATTTAAATGTGCTTTCTAAAAGATTAACTGCGCTTTTTTGCAGAACTAAAATCTGATTATTCAACAACTCATATGCAGAAGCTTTATTTGCTTCAAGAATATTTACACGCTCAATGTTTCTTCCGGATTTGTAAACATTTTCAAGAGTACCGCTGGTAAGTAATAATGTTTTCTTACCTTTAAGCTGTAAAGCATTTAAAATTTTTGAAAACTCTTTTGTTTTAGGAGCTTCAAAATTAAAATCCTCTACAACAATTATTTGATTTGCTTTAGCTTTATAAGACAAAGCAGATTTTCTAGCAAGCGAAACAACTTTCTTATTCAGTTTTTGTGTATAATCTCTTGGTTTAGGACCAAAGATAGAACCACCGCCAACCCATAGAGGTGATCTGGAAGAACCAGCTCTGGCACCGCCACGACCTTTTTGTTTCCAGGGCTTTTTACCACCACCGCTTACTTCATTTCTTTCTTTAGCTTTGTGTGTACCTTGCCTTTGATTTGCTAAGTAAGCTTTAACAGCTAAATAGAGAACATGATCATTCGGTTCTATTTCAAAAATATCTTTAGAGAGTTCTACAGTCTCGCCAGATTTTTTACCGTCAGTTTTAAGGACTTCTAATTTCATTTTCAATAACACTATTTATTTATTGCCACAATTGAATTTACAGAGCCTGGAACCGCTCCTTTAACCATTATAATATTTTTATCTGCAATTACTTTAACAACTTTTAAGTTTCTTACTGTAACATTTTCATATCCTTTTCTACCGGCCATTCTTTGACCTTTAAAAACTCTTGATGGATATGAACTTGCGCCAATAGAACCGGGAGCTCTAACTCTATCGCTTTGACCGTGTGTAGCACCGCCGACACCACCAAAACCGTGTCTTTTAATTACTCCCTGAAAACCTTTTCCCTTACTTTTTCCGGAGACTTTAACTTTATCACCAACCTGAAACAGATCAACTTTAACCTCATCACCAACTTTAAATTGTTCAGAAGAAAAATTTCTGAATTCTTTTAAAACTTGAGGAGAAACCAGACCTAATTTTTTATAAACAGTGGTTTGAGGTTTATTAACTTTTTTCTCTTTCTTTTCTCCAAACCCAAGTTGAAGAGAAAAGTAACCATCTTTATCGTTGGTTTTAACAGAATATACTTTACATGGTCCGGCTTCAAGAACAGTAACCGGTATAATTTGACCATCGTCGGAGTATATATTAGTCATTCCTAATTTTTTTGCTAACAGACCAGGCATTTTTTTCCCTATAACTTTATCTCAATGTCAACGCCAGCCGGTATTTCCAGCTTACTCAATGCGTCAACAGTTTTATTATTAGAATTGTGGATATCAATAATTCTTTTATGAGCCCTTATCTCGAATTGTTCACGAGATTTTTTATCAACGTGAGGTGATCTTAATACAGTAAAGACTGTTCTTCTTGTTGGAAGAGGAATTGGGCCAGAAACAATAGCACCAGTACTTTTAACTGTTTTAATAATCTTTTCAGTTGACTTGTCAATCAAAATATGATCGTATGACTTAAGCTTAATTCTAATTTTTTGACCGGGCACTTTATATAATCTCCTTGTTCAGACATAATAAGGGGAAAGCATTAACTTTCCCCTATTCAATGTTTATTACTATTCAATAATCTTTGTTACGAAACCAGCACCTACAGTTCTACCACCTTCACGGATAGCAAACTTCAAACCTTCTTCCATAGCGATTTCGGAAATCAAATCAATTTTCAATTGAACGTTATCACCTGGCATAACCATTTCTGTTCCTTCAGGTAATGTTGCAATTCCTGTTACGTCAGTAGTTCTGAAATAGAACTGTGGTCTGTAACCATTGAAGAATGGAGTATGACGTCCACCTTCTTCTTTTGAAAGAATATAAACTTTTCCTTCAAATTTCTTATGAGGAGTAATAGAACCTGTTTTTGCAAGAACCATTCCTCTTTCAATTTCTGTTTTATCAACACCGCGTAATAATAATCCGGCGTTATCGCCAGCTATAGCAGAATCCAATTCTTTTCTAAACATTTCAATACCGGTAACAACTGTCTTCTTGTGAATTCCAAGACCAATCAATTCAACTTCTTCGTTTAATTTAAGTGTTCCTCTTTCAACTCTTCCTGTTGCAACAGTACCACGACCAGTAATCGAGAAAACGTCTTCAACCGGCATCAAGAAAGGTTTATCGGAATCTCGCTGTGGTATAGGAACATAATCATCAACTGCTTTCATTAATTCCCAGATACAGTTATATCTTTCATCAGTAGTAGGAGCGTTTGCGGTTCCAGCTTCAAGAGCTTTAAGAGCAGAACCTCTAACAATTGGAATTTCATTACCGGGGAATTCATATTTTGTCAATAATTCTCTTAATTCCATTTCAACTAAATCAATTAATTCAGGATCGTCCATCATATCAACTTTATTTAAGAACACAACTATTCTTGGAACACCTACCTGTCTAGCTAAAAGAATATGTTCCCTTGTTTGAGGCATAGGACCATCTGTTGCAGCAACAACCAGAATAGCACCATCCATCTGAGCGGCACCGGTAATCATGTTCTTTACGTAGTCAGCGTGACCAGGACAGTCAACGTGAGCGTAATGCCTATTCTCAGTTGAGTATTCAACGTGAGCAGTTGCAATAGTGATACCTCTTTCTCTTTCTTCTGGAGCATTATCAATACTATCAAATGTTCTTACTTGAGAAAGACCTTTTAAGGCTAATGCCATGGTGATGGCTGCAGTAAGAGTAGTTTTGCCATGGTCTACGTGTCCGATCGTACCTATGTTAACATGAGGTTTACTACGATCAAATTTTTCTTTTGCCATCTAATTACTCTCCTTATTGTTTTATTTTCTTAATTAATTTTAAATAACTTTTACTATACTGATTGTGCTAATTTCTTTGATTGAGATTTTTCTGTAATCTCTTCTGCAACAGATTTAGGTACTTCTGAATAATGTGAAAATTGCATTGTATAAATAGCTCTACCCTGAGTCATTGAACGCAAAGTAGTAGCATAACCAAACATTTGCGCAAGTGGAACCATAGCTTTAATTACCTGAGCATCTTTTCTAGAATTGAAACCTTCTATTTTCCCTCTTCTAGAATTTAGATCTCCCATTACATCACCAAGGTATTCTTCAGGAGTAATAACTTCAACACTCATCATAGGTTCAAGTAATATCGGGTTAGCTTTCAAAGCACCGTTCTTAAAGCCGATTGATGCAGCAACTTTGAATGAAATTTCATCAGAATCCACATCATGATACGAACCATCAAACAATTTAACTTTTACATCAACAACCGGATAGCCGGCAAGCACACCATTTCTCATTGCATCATGTAAGCCGTTTACAATTGGGTTGATATATTCTTTTGGAACAGCTCCGCCAACAATTGCATTTTCAAACTCAAAACCTTTACCGGGTTCATTTGGTGAAATTTCAAGCCAAACGTGTCCGTATTTACCACGACCACCGGTTTGTTTAATAAATTTACCTTCTGCTTGAACACTTTTTGTAATTGTTTCTCTATAAGCAACTTGTGGTTTACCAACATTTGCTTCTACCTTGAATTCTCTTTTCATTCTATCAACAAGAATTTCGAGGTGAAGTTCTCCCATACCACTTATTAATGTTTGACCTGTTTCTTCATCAACTTTAACTTTGAAAGTTGGATCCTCATCGCTCAATTTAGCTAAAGACTCAGAAAGTTTATCCTGATCTGCCTTTGTCTTTGGTTCAATAGCAATTTGAATAACCGGTTCCGGGAATGCCATCCTTTCAAGTATAATTGCATCTTCTTCCGTACATAAAGTATCACCGGTCTTAGTATATTTTAATCCAACAATTGCTGCAATATCACCAGCTCTAATTTCATCCATATCTTCGCGATGGTTGGCATGCATCTGTAAAACACGACCAACTCTTTCTTTTTTATCGCTAACAGAATTGAAAATGTATGAGCCAGCTTTCAATGTCCCGCTATAAACTCTAATAAATGTTAATTTCCCAACATAAGGATCTGTCATAATTTTAAATGCAAGAGCTGCAAATTTTTCATTTGGATCAATTTTTCTTTCAACATGATCATTTTTATGAACATGATGTGCTGTTAAATTTCCAAGATCCAATGGTGATGGAAGAAAATCTACAACAGCATCTAGTAACTTCTGTACACCTTTATTCTTAAATGACGAACCGCATAAAACAGGAATAATCTTTAACTGGATTGTTGCAGCTCTTAAAACAGGTTTAATTTCTTCTTCACTTATTTCTTTACCTTCTAAATACTTTTCCAACAGAGTATCATTAACATCAGAAACAGCTTCGAGCATTTGAGTTCTATATTTTTGAGCCAATGGAATGAGGTCGGTTGGAATTTCAACATCTTCAAAAGTAGTTCCTAAAGTATCATCATGAAACATTCTTGCTTTCATAGACATTAAATCAATAAAGCCGTTAAATAGCTCACCATCTCCAACAGGTAAAGTAATTGGAACAGCATTAGCTCCAAGTTTTTCTTTCATCATATTTACAGCATTGTAAAAATCAGCACCAACTCTATCCATCTTATTAACAAATGCTATTCTCGGAACTCCATATTTATCTGCTTGCCTCCAAACAGTTTCTGATTGTGGTTCAACACCACCAACAGCACAGAATAATGCAATCGCGCCATCTAACACTCTTAAAGAACGTTCAACTTCAACAGTAAAATCAACGTGACCGGGTGTATCAATAATATTTATTTGATGATTTCTCCACGAAGTAGTAGTAGCTGCACTTGTAATGGTTATTCCACGTTCTTTTTCCTGTTCCATCCAGTCCATTGTTGCCGCACCATCATGCACTTCACCCATACGATGTAATTTACCGGTATAATACAGAATTCTTTCTGTAGTAGTTGTCTTACCGGCATCTATATGAGCCATAATACCGATGTTTCTTACTTTACTTATTTCAACACGTTTGTTAGACATCTAAAAGCTAAAACTCCTTTCTACCATTTAAAATGCGCAAATGCTTTATTAGCTTCGGCCATTCTGTGAGTATCATCTTTCTTTTTTACAGCGTTACCTTCACCATTTGATGCTGCAAT
>Ga0067045_1031680_pt1 | contig 11700 bp, 8 predicted proteins | sample TerdegcTABiofilm_FD_59184 | JGI IMG/M metagenome (GOLD analysis project Ga0067045, IMG submission 59184) | Combined Assembly of (Gp0054472, Gp0054536) Wastewater bioreactor microbial communities from Singapore -Terephthalate degrading...
AAATCGCCCCTATGGATCATTGCTGGAAAAATTATTCAGTAACGCTTACAAAGTTCATCCATACAGATGGACTCCGATAGGAATTGCACAATATATTGATATGGCAACACTGGATGAGTTTATTGCATTCTACAAAAAGTTTTATGTCCCGCAGAACGCAACTCTTTCGATAGCCGGCGACATTGATATCAATAAAACAAAAGAACTTGTGAAAAAATACTTTGGAGAAATTCCTCCGGGTAAAGAAAAAATTGAGCGACCGAATATCGTTGAACCACCTCAAACAGCCGAAGTAAGAGAAATTGTTTATGATAAAGTTCAACTTCCCTTAGTGCTGCACGCATATCATATGCCGGCACAGGGCACTACGGATTATTACGCATTGAACCTACTTACACAGGTACTTTCAGGGGGCGAGAGTTCCCGCTTAACAAAAGAAATTAAAGACAAACAACAGAAAGCATTTTTTGTTGGAACAATTCCCCTTGCTTTAGAAGATCCGGGGTTATTTATAATTTATGGTCTTACTAATGTTGGTGTTAAACCCGAAGATCTTGAAGCTGCTTTTGATGTTGAAGTTGAGAAAGTGAAAAAGGAATTAATAAGCAACGATGAATTTCAGAAAGTTCGTAATCAAATTGAAACACAGTTTGTAACACGTAATTCAACAATGCGCGGCATTGCAGAATCACTTGCTAATTATTTTGTTTATTTCGGTAATGCCGATTTAATTAATTCGGAGATACAACGTTATATGAAAGTAACCAAAGAGGATATTAAAAGGGTTGCAAATAAATATCTTACAAAAGAAAACAGAGTGGTGCTCTATTATTTGCCCAAACCGGCTCAATCGAATTAAATAAATTTTGAATAAAAGGGAGTACACAAATGAAAAAGTTATTATTACTAATGCTGGTATTTGTATTTGCTAAACCGGCATTTAGTCAGCTTGATAGAAGTAAATTACCACAAGCGGGTCAGGCTTCGGAAATTAAGATTGCTAATTATGAATCGTTCGAACTTAAAAACGGCTTGAAAGTTTTTGTAATTGAAAACAGAAAATTGCCTCGTGTGTCATTCAATTTAGTATTGGATGTTGATCCGGTTCTCGAAGGAAGTAATGCCGGCTTTGTATCTGTAACGGGTGATTTGTTAAGAACCGGAACGAAAAAACGGACAAAAGATCAGCTCGATAAGGAAATTGATCTTTTAGGCGCTACTCTTTCTACTTCACCTACAAGCATATTTGCATCAGGACTCGAACGCAATAAAGAAAAACTATTCGAGATTGTAAGCGATATAATTCTTAATTCCGAATTCAAACAAGAAGAACTGGATAAACTTAAGAAACAAATGCTCTCCGGTCTTGCAACAGCCAAGGACGATCCTAATTCAATTTCTCAGAGAGTTAGTCAGGTTATTATGTATGGCAAAGATCATCCATACGGCGAAATAGAAACCGAAGAAACCGTCAACAACATTACACTTGATATGTGTAAAAGTTATTATGCAACAAATTTCCGCCCTAATGTAGCTTATCTTGCAATAGTCGGCGACATAAATAAAGCAACAGCAAAGAAGCTTGTGGAAAAATATTTAACGAAGTGGGAAAAGAAAGAAGTCCCCAAAAACTCTTACTCTACACCAAAAGCTCCGGTTGTTAATAAAGTATCATTAGTAGATAGAGCAAATTCTGTCCAATCAGTCATTTCAATTGCATATCCTGTGGAACTTCAGATTGGAAGCGATGATGCAATTAAAGCAAGTGTTGTAAATTTAATTCTTGGTGGAAGCGCAACAGGAAGATTGTTTATGAATCTGCGGGAAGCCAAGGCATACACCTATGGTGCTTATTCAAGTATGAATCCCGATCGATTAATTGGAAGTTTCTCTGCATCTACACAAGTTAGAACAAGTGTTACAGATAGTGCAATAACAGAAATTATTAACGAGATGAAAAAGATTAGAAGCGAAAAAGTTAGCGATGACGAATTACAGAAAGCTAAAAATTTATTATCGGGTAGTTTTACACGAAGTTTAGAATCACCAGAAACAATTGCGCGGTTTGCAATTAATACAGCACGTTATAATCTACCCAAGGATTATTATAAAAATTATCTGAAAAACTTAAACGCACTTACATCAGATGAAATTCTTGCAACGGCAAAAAAATATATTAAACCGAATAACCTTAATGTCATAGTCGTTGGTAACGGCGAGGAAGTTGCTAAGAATATTGCCAAGTTTAGTGTAAGTAATAAAGTTGATTATTTTGATGCAAACGGAAATCCGTTTGATCCTACTGCTAAAAAAATTCCAGCTGGAGTTACAGCCAAAAGCGTTATTGATAAATATATTGAGGCGATTGGAGGCAAGGAGAATATTCTTAAAGTACAGGACAAAACAACAAAAATGAAAGGATCGGTTCAGGGTATTGATATAACTATAACAATGAATCAAAAAGAGCCGAATAAATTATATCAGGTACTTGATGCCGGAGTTTTTCAACAAAAGACAGTGTTTGATGGAACAAAAGGTTATTCAGAAGGAATGGGACAGAGAGCAGATTTTACAGGTGAACAAATTGAAGAGATGAAAGATAATTCTCTCCACGGTATGCTTACCTATGATGAAAGAGGTTTCAAGTACGAATTAACTGGAATGGAAAACATCAACGGCAAGGATGCTTATAAAATTACGTTTACTTCTCCAGCCGGTAAAAAGAGCCTTGCTTATTATGCTGTTGATTCGGGATTGTTGATCAGAACATCAAGTTCTGTTTCCACTTCTCAAGGCACCTTCAATCAAACAACGGACATGGATGATTACCGAGAAGTTCAGGGTGTTAAATATCCATTCAAATTAAGTCAGAACATGGGACCACAATCGATTGAACTTATTGTTACTTCATACGAGATAAATACCGGTCTACCCGATTCTTTATTTGAAATAAAATAACTTACCCTAATTAATCTAAAAAATTGAGCCGCATCTAAAAAATGCGGCTTTTTTATTCTTTTCAAAGAAAAAAAATTGATAAAAAGCGGAACTTTCTTAAGTTTGGAAACGACTTATACAATTATTGTTTCCTAAGGAACTAAAAAAAGATGCTCGGTGTTCTGCCTTTAAAAGAATTAATTGAGGAAATATGGCTTACAGTGAAGAAGTAAAACAGAGGATTCTAAAAACCACAGAAGATATGTTTTATCAATTCGGTTATTCTAAAGTTACAATGGAAGAGATTGCCTCTACACTTTCTATGAGTAAGAAAACTCTTTATAAACATTTTGAAAATAAAGAGCATATCTTAAAAGAAATTATCAGAACAAAAAAATGTGCTGTTGAAGCTTATGTGGGAGAATTGATTGAAGATAAATCAACTGAATTTATTACCAAGCTAAAAAACTTTTTAAGTTTTGTTACATCACATTTTTCCAGATTGTCCCATCCCAACATTCAAGATCTTGTTAAAAGTCAACCCGAAGTTTGGAACGAAATACAGGAATTCAGAAGAAAGAATGCTTACGTAACTTTTGCTAAGTTGATTAACCATGGAAAAGAGAGCGGTGTTTTTAGAAAGGATTTTAATAGCGACGTAGCGGTTAATCTCTATTTTTCTGCAATCCACACAATGTTAAATCTTGAAACTCTATCGCAGCTTCCAATTACTGTTAACGAAGCTTATAACGATATAATCAAAATCTTTTTCGAAGGAATTTTTTCTGAAGAGGGAAGAAAAAAATATATCGATTCTGGTATTATGAACGAAAATAACGGAGATATAAAAATATGATTTCAAAAAAAACTTTCAGCATCGTTTCGGTCCTGTTACTGTTATTTACAGTTAATGTAATAAATGCTCAGGAGAAATTATCTCTAACATTAGACAGGGCAATAGAAATTGGATTACAAAACAGTAAACAGCTTCACTCTTCTTTGATGAAAGTAAAAAGTGCTGAAGCCAAAGTAAAAGAAGTTAGTTCTTTGCGTTTACCATCATTAAAATTAAATGCCGGTTATAGAAAGTTAAGCGAAGTAGATCCATTTATTATAACCACTCCATTCGGTTCCTTCCCGATTGCCCCCGGTATTTTTGATAACTATTCAGTTCAGCTATCTGTATTTCAACCTCTCTTTACAGGATTTAGGCTTGTTGGAAATGTTAATCTTAACGAGGAACTTTCCAATGCCACAAAGGAGGAGTTTAATAAAGATAAGAGCGAACTTCTTTTTAATATAAAAAATTCCTACTGGGGAGTTTTTAAAGCGATGCAATTCAAAAGAGTAATGGATGAAACTGTTGCACAAATTAAAGCTCATGTTGAAGATGCAAAGAATCTTGAAAAAGCGGGAATGCTAACAAAGAATGATATTCTTAAAATAGAAGTTCAGTTATCCAATGCAATTTACCAGCAGCTCGAAGCAGAAAATGCAGTGAAGCTTTCCATGACCGCTTTGAATAACGTAATCGGTTTATCACTCAACACTCAAATTGAAATTGCTTCGGATGTTAATATTAATGAATACAAAACCGAAGAACTTGCAAAACTGATTGATTCGGCGGTGGGTAACAGACCTGAAATAAAAGCTGCCGATTCAAGGGTTAAAGCAAGCGAAGCCGGCGTTACACTTGCAAAATCTTCCTGGTATCCGCAGTTAAGTCTTTATGCTAACTATTATTACTCAAAACCGAACCAGAGAATATTGCCAACGCAAAACAGATTCGATGGAACATGGGATGCCGGCATTAACCTTAGCATGAATGTATGGGATTGGCTTACTACTAAGCATCAAACCGATCAGGCAGAAGCACAATTAGCTCAAGCTGTTGATGGGATGGGATTAATTAAAGATGGAATAACACTCGAGGTAACCCAAAACTATTTGAGTCTTACACAAACAAATAAAAAAATTGAAATAGCAAAATTGATTGTTAGTCAAGCCGAAGAGAATTTGAGAGTCACTTCGCAGAAGTTCAAAAACGGTTTGGCAACAAGTTCGGATTTAATTGATGCAGAAACCGCACTGATAAGCGCAAAAACAAACTACACCACCTCTATTGTTGATCATGAACTTGCTAAAGCAAAATTAGAAAAATCATTAGGTAAATAAGAAAATTATTTTGGAGATAAATAAAATGAAAAATTGGAAATTAATTCTTGCAGCAACCGTTGTAATACTTATAATTGGTTCAATACTTTTCATAAATAAAAAGAAGATGTCTGCCGCAAGTGTTGGCGGAATTAAGGATGTCTATTATGTTAAAGTTGAAAAAGCAGTTGTTAAAGAACTTGCGAACTCTTTTAGTCTGGTTGGAACCATTACTGCCAATAATGACGTAAATATAATTTCTGAAACAGCCGGAAAAGTTACAGCTGTATTTGCTAAAGTCGGGGATTATAAACAAGCCGGCGCTGTTCTTTTTCAAGTTGACGACGAACTGAAAAAGGCGGCATTGATGAGTGCCGAAGCAAATTATGAAAAAGCCAAAAAAGACTTTGAAAGATTTCAGCAGCTATACAAAGAAAAATCGGCATCCGATTCACAGTTAGATCAGGCAAAACTTGCTTACTCTCTTGCAGAAGCTCAATATATTGTTGCCAAGAGGCAATATAACGACACACAAATAAAGACTCCTATTTCCGGGTATGTTACCGCAAGATATGTTGATGTTGGTTCAATGGTTCAAGGTGCACCTCAGGCTACTCTTGTTGCAAATGTTGTTGATATATCCCGACTTAAGGTTAAGCTTAATGTTGCCGAAAAAGATGTCTTTGAGTTAAAAGCTAATGACCCTGTTTCAATTACAGTTGATGTTTATCCAGGAAAAGTATTTAATGGAAGAATTGAATCGATAAGTTATAAATCTGATGAAGCTCATACCTATCCGGTTGAAGTAACCTTAATCAACGAATCAAAAAATCCTCTTAAAGCCGGAATGTTTGCAAGGGTTGAATTCTCCTCAATGCAAGAAAGAAAATCAATTGTTATTCCTCGCGAAGCTTTAGTTGGAAGTGTTAGGCAAGCACAGGTTTTTGTAGTTGAAAACGGAATTGCAAAAATCAAGAATATTGTTGTTGGAAGAGAAGCCGGAACTTCAATTGAAGTTCTGCAAGGATTAACCGTTGGAGAAGAAATAATTGTTAACGGACAGAATAATATAGTTGAAAATACTCCGGTTACTGTTCTTAAGTAGTGTGATTAAAGATAAAGGGAAATTAAAATGACAATTACAGAATTATCAATAAAAAGACCATCGCTGGTTATAGTAGTTTTCTCGGCATTAATTATTCTGGGATTATTTGCATTCCAGCAGCTTAAGTATGAATTGCTACCGAAAATATCGGCACCGGTATTAACAATTACAACAATTTATCCCGGTGCTTCGCCAAATGAAGTTGAATCCAGTGTAACAAAACTGATTGAAGACGCGGTTTCGGGTATGGATAAAGTAGCTGATATCCGTTCCACTTCCATGGAAGGAGTTTCTTTTGTTGTTGTTGAATTAATGCAGAATGCCAACACAGATTTTTCTTTACAGGATGCACAGAGGAAGGTTGGTGGTGTTGCAGCAAAATTACCTTTAACAGCAAGAACTCCAACAGTTTCTAAACTTGCTCTTGATGAAATTCCTGTCTTGCGAATGGGTGTTTCTGCGGATATGGATTCGCGCGCATTATATCAATTTGTTATTGATAAGATTCAGCCGCAGTTATCAAGAGTTCCGGGTGTTGGGCAGGTAGCTCTTGTTGGAGGAGAGGAACGTGAAATAAAAGTTAATCTCGATCTTCAGAAACTCCGCGCGTACGGGTTGTCAATCACTCAGGTAACCCAAATTATAAAAGCATCTAATCTGGATTTTCCTACGGGTAAAATTAAAGATGAGGACGGACAGTTTATAGTTAGAGTTGCCGGAAAACTTAGATCTGTTGATGACCTAAAAAATCTTAGTCTGGGTGAATCTCGCATGGGCGGCGAAATTAAACTTTCTGATGTTGCTGAAGTTGAAGACGGAATTAAAGATTATTCAAACATAACACGCATTAATTTTAGAAATACTATCGGTATAATACTTCAGAAACAGTCCGATGCCAATTCTGTTGAAGTTGCAAATCTTGTAAAAGCGGAACTTAAAAAAATAGAAGAGATCTATAAAAACAATAGTGTAAAATTTGAAGTTGCACAGGATGGTTCGTTATTCACAATTGATGCTGTTAATGCAGTAAAAGACGATCTGGCAATTGCTGTTGTTCTTGTTGCAATTGTAATGTTAATGTTTCTCCATAGTATTCGTAACTCTCTAATAGTTCTTGTTGCAATTCCCACATCATTAATTTCAACATTTATAGCAATCTGGGCTTTCGGGCTAACATTAAATCTGATGGTATTGTTAGGACTTTCGCTTGTAGTTGGTATTCTCGTGGACGATTCGATAGTTGTTCTCGAAAACATTTATCATCATCTCGAAAAAGGAGAAGAAAGCAGAGTTGCAGCGTTGCGCGGTAGAAATGAAATCGGTTTTGCCGCACTTGCAATTACTTTTGTGGACGTTGCTGTATTTCTTCCGCTCGCATTGGTAGGAGGAATTGTTGGTAACATATTAAGAGAGTTCTCGCTCGTCGTCGTTTCTTCAACATTGATGAGTTTATTTGTTTCATTTACGGTTACACCAATGCTTGCATCGCGATTCGCAAAATTAGAAAGATTAACTAATAAAACTTTGCTCGGTAAATTTGCAGTCTGGTTCGAAAAGAAATTTAAAGAGTTTACAGATTACTATATCGAATTATTGAAGTGGTCTCTAAAGAACAAGGGTAAAATTGCAATCCTAACTATAATGCTTTTTATAGCAAGCTTTGCATTAATTCCTTTTGGATTTATTGGTGCTGAATTTATGACTCAAACAGACCGCGGTGAATTTGCTGTTACACTCGAGTTAGCTCCGGGATCAACAATAGAAGAGACCAACAGAGTTACTCAAATAATCGAAAAGAAAATTGGTCAGATGCCCGAGGTAGAAAGAATTTATTCGAATGTTGGTGCTTCAAACGAAGGACTTATCGGATTTTCATCGAGTAACTCAACAGAAATTACTGTTACACTTCTTCCCAAAAATCAAAGGAAGAGATCAACAGATGAAGTTGGAAATGAAATTAAAATGTTAGCACAACAGGTTCCCGGCGTTAAAGTCCGTGTAAATCCAGTTGGTATATTTGGCGTTGCTGACCAGACACCTATTCAAATGGTAATAAGCGGACCGGATTATAATGACGTTGTAAAAGCATCTAACGATATTCAAAATATTGTAAAGAAAATTCCAGGTACTGCAGATGTTCGTTTATCGGCTGAACAGGGGAATCCGGAAACCCGTGTTGATATCGATAGAAGAAAATTGACAAGCTTCGGTTTAACAATTGCAGAAGTTGGTCAGGCATTACAGGTTGCTTTAACAGGTAACGACGATGTTAAACTTGAAGAGAACAATACTGAATATGATGTAAGAATAATACTTGATAAGTTCGACCGCTCCAGGACAGATGATCTTGGCAATATCAGTTTTGTTAATCGGAAAGGTCAGCAGATTTATCTTAAGCAGTTTGCAAATATTTACCGTTCAACCGGACCAACTAAATTACAAAGAGAAGCAAGAAGCTCTGCTGTTACTCTTTATTCACAGGTTCAAACAGGAATAACAACAGGTGCAATTTCTGCACAAATAGACAAAGATTTGAAGGCGTACAAATTTCCTCCCGGTGTAACATATACATTTCAGGGTGATGTTAAAAACCAGAGGGATTCATTTGCAAGTTTAGGTTTAGCTTTGTTGGCTGCTATCTTGTTCACTTACATGGTAATGGTTGCCTTATATGATTCCTTTACCTATCCGTTTATTATTCTCTTCTCTATACCTCTTGCAATGATAGGTGCTCTTGTTGCATTAGCGTTATTCATGAAAGCACTTAACATATTTACAATTCTTGGAATAATAATGTTAACAGGACTTGTAGCAAAGAATGCTATTTTATTGGTTGATCGAACTAATTTTATGAGGAGTCAGGGCGAAGGAGTAATTGAAGCCATTCTTGATGCCGGGAGAATGAGAATACGTCCCATCTTTATGACAACATTAACAATGATCTTTGGAATGATGCCGATCGCTTTATCCGGTAGTCCCGGTGCTGAATGGAAATCCGGGCTTGCATGGGCGCTGATAGGCGGATTAACAAGTTCACTCTTTCTAACTCTTATTGTTGTTCCAATTGTTTATACAAAAGTTGAAGAACTGCGTGTCTCGATTCCCGCACGTGTTAAAAAGGTTGTAAGATTTTTTGTGAAGAGAAAACCGCAAACTTTAACGCCGGCAGAAGAATTGGGAATGAGTAAATAAAACCGAGAAAACAATTTAACTAATGAACCCCGACAAGTGTTGGGGTTTTTTAGTTTAAAGATAAGTTTCAATGCAAACAGATATAATAATTTATTCAGGCTATCCACTTGAAAAAACAGCATTTGTTGATTTTCACCATTTTTCAAATTTGGTTACTAAAAATTCAATTGACTTTTATTACAAATCGTCTAGTTTGGAATTGAAAATAATTCGGAGTATGGTACGAACCTCCGGAAATTAAATACCGATAAACAACTTTTAATTTTTCTCCATTACCACCGTTACAAATAACCGGCATACCGTTAATACTCCGTAAAATAATTTAAAAACTAAAAGAGGGGGAGAGATGAAAGAACCATAAATTAAATGCCGAAACAAACTAACTAACCTTCCAAATTGATTACGGAAGAGAAGCGATTAAAAACAAACGGAAAAACCTATGCGTATAGAAAAAATAATTTTTTGTTTGCTCTTGTTATCGTTTATGAAAATAACAGCACAAAGATGGGAATTGCAGAATAGCGGAATAACATCAGCCATTCATAATGTATGTTTTATAGATACCCTTAATGGATGGGCGTCGCTAAATACTGAAAATTATTTACACACATCAGATGGCGGTAGAAATTGGATTATAGAGAAAGTCAACGTCGAAAACCATGGGCTAAGAAATATTCAATTTATTTCAAAAAATATAGGATATGCATGTGGTGCGATTGGAGGATTGTTCTCAACAAAGGATGGTGGAAAAACATGGATTACTTACAATAATAATTTTGAAATAGATTTTTTGGATCTATCATTTGTCAGTGAAAATGAAGGATGGGCTGTAGGAGAGCGTTATGGATTGAACTTTGGCAGAGGAATGATAGTACACACTTCTGATGGGGGAGTTAGCTGGGAAAAACAATTGGAGCTTGATTCCCAAAATCAATTTGCGGTGAGATTCTTTAAATCGATAAGGATGAAAAATACAAATGAAGGCTGGGCAATTGCAGGGAATTATTTTGACAATTTTTCACCAACATATGTTTATAAAACGATTGATGGTGGTAAAAACTGGACGGTATTACCTACGCCTATTCAAAGACCAGCCCGAAGAATAAAGATTGCAAGAGAAGACACTTTATGGGTAGACGGATATGGGCTGGCGCCAATGTCAACAACAAAAAATGGTGGATTAAATTGGGAACAGAGTAGAAATATAGAAAACTTAATATCAGCCATCTCACCACAAACCGGAAATACTGGATGGGCTTGTACTAATGATTATATAGGAGGTTTAGCATCTAAAATACTTTTTACAACAAATCAAGGGGCCACCTGGTATAATGAATTTTCTTTAAATGAAAGAATTACCGACATAGAGAATAATGGTGGATATGTATGGATCGTTGGCACAAATGGTCTAATTATGAAAAGAAACCCTCTTTCAACATCAATAAAAGAGAATTCTTTTACTTTACCCTTTTTTAAAATTTATCAAAATTATCCTAACCCATTTAATCCAACAACAACAATCCGTTATCAAATCCCACAAGACGGACATATCAGCATAAAAGTATATGATATGCTTGGCAGAGAAGTAGCCCAGCTTGTAAATGAAGTAAAGAGAGCCGGAGAATACACAGTCAGCTTTGATGGAAGTAAATTATCCTCAGGCGTTTACATCTACAAATTAGTAGGCAACAATGTAAACCTAAGCAAGAAGATGATTTTGATGAAGTAAAAATTACGTTTCTAATTAATTCAAAAGATGCCGCTCCAAATTGCCGGCGCGGCATTTTTAATAGAATTAATACTTGTTTTTTTTATTGAAGTTAAATACATTCCTCTCAGAAATGATTGATTTTTCACCGGGGAGGGGAAATGAAATCTTTTTCTAAAACCAACTCAACTTCTTATGATGATATTCTGCCCGAAGCTTTAAAATTCTTAGAAACAAAGCAGAAAGAGCATAATATAAAAATCAATCCTTACCAGAAATTAGGTGAACCTAAAATAGTTGATATTACTAAAATACCAGGTATTGTTGTACCCACATTAAGTGAAATCGAAAAATTATCTCCCGGTAATGAAAAATATTTTTCCGGATATAATTTAAAAAAAATACCAAAGTCTTCAAGAAAATTGTCCAAGGAAATGGATACACAAGATGACGTTATACTTAGCTATTATAGCTGGTGTGTTCCCTACCCAAGTCCAGCAAAGCCATTTTTTGAATATATGGGTTCTGGGCAAAGTTCAAACATTTCAATGGATATGATGGATATTTGGTCACTTCACTATGACCCTGGATTTTATTTATGATT
>Ga0067045_1004687_pt1 | contig 11699 bp, 13 predicted proteins | sample TerdegcTABiofilm_FD_59184 | JGI IMG/M metagenome (GOLD analysis project Ga0067045, IMG submission 59184) | Combined Assembly of (Gp0054472, Gp0054536) Wastewater bioreactor microbial communities from Singapore -Terephthalate degrading...
GGGCGGCAACCGGGGGAGGACCATGATTCTGGATACTGTGAACGGGCAGGTGTTCATCCGGACGGTGGGTGCCCAGCTAAAAGTAATTTAGCAAGTATGTAAAATTATGTTAAAAGAAAAAGGAAGCGGATATGGATTTTTTGCTTTTTAAGGAAAGAGTACGCCATAATTTTAAGCTGGATTTGAATTCTTACAAAGAGAACCAGCTAAAGCGCCGTCTGGATAATTTGATGTCAAAACAAAAGTTAAATGCGGGTGATTACGCAGCCTTTTTTAAATTGCTAATCTCCGATCGCAAGGCTTATATGGCTTTTCTCGATACCCTGACCATAAACGTCTCTGAATTTTTCAGGGACAAGCTGATGTTTACTCTGCTGGAAGAAAAGGTGCTTCCCGCTCTTTTAAACAGAGGCACCCTGAAGATCTGGAGCGCTGCCTGCTCCAGCGGGGCGGAGCCTTACTCTATAGCGATAATACTGAATGAGCTGGATCCTGGCCGGCGTCACCAGATAGAGGGCACCGATATAGATCGCAATATCCTCCAGGCGGCTGCCGCAGCCTGCTATAACCCGGACCAGGTGCGCAATGTCAGCGGTCCGCGCCTGGCAAAGTATTTCAGGAGGGAAAACAACCTGTATTACCTGGATGAGAGCATAAAGAAAATGGTTTCTTTCAGGCAGCACGACCTGTTGCTGGACCCTTTCGGTCAGGGTTACGACCTGATTACCTGCCGAAATGTGATGATATATTTCACAAAGGAAGCACAGGATGTATTGAATAGAAAGTTTTACAGGGCGTTGAAACCAGGCGGTGTGCTGTTTATTGGTGCCAGTGAAATGATTTTTAACTACAAAGAACTGGGTTTTGAGAAACTAGCCTCGTGTTTTTACCGCAGAAAGTGATTAAAAAGAGGGGATTAATATGACAGAAGAAGGGAAAATTTCGGATTTTTATATAGATGCTCTGCAGGAAATAAGCAATATCGGCCTGGGAAATGCGGCTACCGCTCTAGCCGAACTGCTTAATAAAAAGGTGAACATGGCCGTGCCCAAAGCTTGCTTTTTAGGGGTTGAGCAGGTGTTCGACATGGCAGGCGGGCCGGAAGAAGTGGTATCCTGTGTCTTTCTTGAGCTTGGAGGGGATGTCCTAGGAACAGTATTATTTATTTTCACGGAGCAGAGCACTTACAAGCTTGTCGATATGTTGATGGGGCTGGAGGTAGGTACCACCAGAGAACTGGATGCCATGGGCGAGTCGGCCGTGTCGGAGGTTGGTAACGTTTTGACCGGCTCGTTTGTAAACGCTATTGGAGGAATGACAGGACTGACAATGAATACGTCAGTACCGATGTTTGCTTTTGATATGTTGGGGGCAATTTTGAGCACTTCTCTGGTTGCCAGCGGTCACTGGGATGATAAAGTGTTATTTATTGAAACAGTCTTTTCCCAGGAGCAAGATGAAATCAAGGGGCATTTTTTTCTGTTGCCTGAAACTGGATCCTTAAACCGGCTTTTTGAAGCACTTGGTATCCAATTTGAAGCATAATTGAGAAACAGGAGGGAGAGCCTTGGGCAAGCGAATACTGATTGTAGACGACGCAGCCTTTATGAGAATGATGATTAAAAACATCGTTACAAAAAACGGATATGAAGTCATTGGTGAAGCCGAGAACGGGAGGGTTGCGGTGGATTTGTACAAGCAGCACAAGCCCGATCTGGTAACCATGGATATCACCATGCCGGAAATGAACGGGATCGAGGGTGTGAAGGCTATCCGCAGCATTGACCCCAATGCCAATATAATTATGTGCAGCGCCATGGGTCAGCAGGCTATGGTGATGGAAGCCATTCAGGCAGGCGCAAAAGATTTTATCGTCAAGCCTTTCCAGCAGGACCGGATTCTTCAGGCCATTGAAAGGGTTCTGGCCAGGGCCGGCCAGTAAATTCAGCATTTCTTTAGAAGGGATAAATTTATGGACATACTGTCCCAGAGCGAGATAGATGCCTTGCTTGATGCGCTGTCCACCGGCGAGGTAAAAATTGAAGACCTTAAGGAAACGCAAGGGCAGGTTGATTATAAACCGTATGACTTCCGGCGGCCGAATAAGCTTTCCAAGGAACACCTGCGCTCCTTGCAAGTACTGCATGGCGTTTTTGCCAGGTTTTTATCGAACTTTTTCACCGGCTACCTGCGGAATAATATTTCGGTGGAAGTTTCTTCTGTCGACCAATTAACTTACGAGGATTTTATCCGGTCTGTTCCCAGCCCGGCAGTGATCACAATTTTTACCGTAAAGCCTTTAAATGAAACGGCTATTATCCAGTTTGATCCCATGTTTTTGTTCCCCATGATCGACCTCTTCTTCGGTGGAAACGGTGAAGTGCCTGAGAAAGTCCGGGAACTCACTGATATTGAGCTGTCAGTTACCAGAAACCTTAGCTCCAAGGTTTTGGAAAATTTAGCGATGTCCTGGAAAGATATCGTCTTGGTGGAGCCTGAGATCGTATCTGTGGAAACAAACCCAAATCTGCATCAGATTTTCCCGTTTAATGAAATTATGGCCTTAGTTACCATGATTGCAAAGGTAGGAGAGTCGGCCAAAGGTTTTATCAACCTTTGCCTGCCTTTTGGCCTGCTCGATACGCTTATCATTCAACCGCAAAAACGTTTTGGGGCGCAGGCTTCTGCCAGAGATGAAAGGGAGAGAAAACGGCTTGAATACTGGCTTGGCTTTCCAATGGTTGAGCTGACTGTCTTAACCGGTCAGGCCCGGATCACGGTTAGTGATTTTTTGCAGTTGCAGAAAGGAGATGTCCTGGTTCTAGACAGGAGAATCAACCAGGACATGGATGTTTACGTCGGTGAAAGTTTAAAATATAAAGCGCAGGCCGGTACGGTGGGGAACCAGCTTGCTGTGCAGATAACGGCTCTGGCGGGGGAAGGTGATCAAAATGTCTGAAGGACTGTTAAATCAAGAAGAAATAGACGCTCTCTTGGGTGCTGCTAACCTGGAGCCCGCGCAAGCTGAGATTACCGGGCCGGAAGCTCAGCAGGAACGGGCGACAGGCGGATCGCCTGAGGCGGCAATACCTGCCGGGCAGCAAGAAACAGCAGGGCTGAGAGAAGAAGAGAAAGATGCCCTTGGAGAGATCGGCAATATATGTATGGGTTCCGCGTCGACCACCCTGTCGCTGCTGCTCAACCAGAAGGTAAGCATTACGAGCCCGTCTGTTTCAGTGACTACTGTCGAGGAACTGTTTGAGAGTTTTTCAGTCCCTTATATGATTATTTACATTCAGTATATTGAGGGACTGTCAGGGTTTAACCTGTTGATGATAAGACTGGGTGACGCCGCTGTACTGGCTGATTTGATGATGGGCGGTGACGGCACAAATGTATCCGAGGAGTTAACTGATGTCGGGGTCAGCGCTGCTTCGGAGGCGATGAACCAGATGATTGGAACGGCCTCAACTTCTATGGCTTCTATGTTTGGCCGGATAGTAAACATTTCTCCGCCTGAAACAATCGTTTACCGGAGCGCTGAAGATATTAGCGCCCTGCAACTGAATATAACCGGCCCGGTAGTAGTTGTTTCATTTAAAATGACCATAGGCGATATTCTTGATACCCGGATCATGCAGATCATGGGTATAGATACGGCTGTTGAGGAAGCCAATTTTATCCTTAGAAACCTTTATCAGGATGCTGGTGGGGAGCAGTTTATCCAGGCAGAGCCTCCTGTTGAAGAAACGGCTGAAAGTTTAGAGGCTGGCGAATTCCCTGGACAGGCTGACGGCTCATTAGGTGCTTTAACTGAAGATATTACCGAACCGGAGCCTCTGGAGCTTGCAGCTGCCCGGGGTTCAGACGCTTCAACATTCCAGAGGCGAAAGCCCGCGGCTGAGCCTGCCGGGAAAAAGCTGCTGTCTAATACCCCGTCCGGATGGGATCAGGAACGCCTGGACATCATTATGGATATCCCTTTAAAGGTAACTGTTCTTCTAGGGCGGACCAGGTGGCCGATAAAAGATATCCTGGAGATTACGCCTGGCTCTGTGATTGAATTGCAGAGCATGGTTGACGAGCCGGTGGAAATTCTGGTCAACGGTGTCCTTGTGGCGGTTGGAGAAGTGGTGGTGGTAAATGAAAATTTTGGTGTGCGGATTACCGGCATTTTCAACCCGGAAGAGAGACTGAGGAAAATTGCCCAGAGAATGACGCCCTGATTAAAAATCAGAGACTGTAAACGAAGTCCATGGGTGTTGAACCCGCTTGGCTCCTCTGCTCCGCGTCGAGTGAACCTACGGCTCGCTTCGGTCGAAATTGGACCACCTTCAACTCACATCCTGTTGCGGTTCAGGCTTTCGCGGACATCCTGTCCGCTCATCCAATTTCGAATCCTCAGCATCGCCTGGTTCACTGGCGACGCTACGCAAAGGAGCAGCTGGTTTCAACACCCATGGATTTTACAGTAAAAGGATTGTTAACAGTCTGGCTCTGATTAAAAATCAGAGTTATTTTAACGCAGGTGCCGTTGTACCGCTAAATGATAATTGAGCTGGTTAACCTTATATATTAAGGGTAACTCAGGCTTTTCAGGAGAGAGGGATTTGAAAATATTTGCTATAGGGGACGTGCATTTTTCTTTCAGCTGCCCCGTAGATCCGCAAAACTGGGATCGCGTCCGGACCTATAAGCCCATGGATATTTTTGGGAGTGAATGGCGCGAGCACTACCGGAAAATATATGAAAACTGGCTTAACGTGGTCAGCCCGGAGGATTTGGTTTTAATGCCGGGTGATTTCTCCTGGGCGATGAAGCTCCATGAGGCGCGCTACGACCTGGAGTTCCTCGGCCTTTTGCCGGGGACCATCGTTGGTGTGGCTGGTAACCATGATTACTGGTGGCAAAGCCTCTCCCAGGTACGGGCGGCGCTGCCGCCGAATATGCGGGTTATTCAGAACGACCACCTGGTTTTTGGAAATGTGGCCATTTGCGGTTCACGGGGCTGGAACTGCCCGGATGGGGAAAATTTCAGCAATGAAGACCTGAAAATTTACCGCCGCGAGCTGATCAGGATGGAAAATTCATTAAAAGGAGCCGGTGCCGGGGGAAAGACAGTAATTGTGATTACCCACTTTATGCCTGCTAATGAGCGACACGAGAGAAGCGGGTTTATAGACCTGTTCCTGAAATATGGGGTGCATTCTGTGGTCTACGGCCACCTGCACGCGGAAGCTGTAAAGCTGCGCCTTCCCGACCGCGCCTGGGGAATTAACTTTCACCTTGTCAGTTCCGATTTTGTTAATTTTACACCGGCTTTGATTATGGATGTAAACTGAACTTTTTTTATTTATTTGTTACTATCAGGTATTCAGAATTCAGATCCCCATGCCGCTTGCGCTGCACCAGCAGAAGGATGAAAGTAACCTGGGGGGGAAGGGCGGTTATCCCGGGTGAACGACTTGCGCAGCGCCGGTAACAGCACCCGGCGAAGCGAGTAAGCGGAATTGGGGGCGCGGACAGGACGTTCGCGCCAGCCTTCACCGAGCCAGGATGGCGAGTTGAAGGCGGCCCAATTACGCCCGAAGCGAGCCCTGGTGCTGTCGGTGCGGAGCATTGGAGTGAACAGGGATAACCACCCTTCCCGGATGAATTCTATTTTCAGGGTTAGCCAGGATTCAGAATATTTCGGGACGATAAACCATTCTCTCATTCTGGCTCCTGACTCCTATGTAGTTACACATTTTTTAGGAAGAAGGTCAACTGTGGATACCAAGGCTGTTTTATTTGATCTTGACGGGACCCTGGTGAATACACTGCCGCTGATTGTTCAAACCTACCGGAAAGTATTCAGGGATATGAACATACCTTGGGGTGATGGTGCTGTTTTGAAGTTGATAGGGCTCCCGTTAAAAGAAATCGGGAAACACTTCGCAGGGGAAAAAGAGCCGCTTTTTATTGAACTCTATCAACATTATTACCAGCTGGACCATGACCGGATGACCGGGCTGTTTCCGGGCACGTCCGAGATCCTGAGATTCTTGAAGAGCCGGGGTATAAAGCTGGGCATAGTCACGTCCAAGGGGAAACCTGTTACCTTGCGGACAATCGCCCATACCGGGCTGGATCGTTTTATGGAGGTAGTTGTAACCGCGCATGATGTTGTGAAGCCAAAACCAGACCCCGAACCGCTTTTGAACGCGCTGGCGACGCTGGGGGTTATGGCTGGACAGGCTGTTTTTATTGGGGACAGCAGATTTGATATCATGACCGGGAAAAATGCCGGCACACGTACTCTGGGCGTTACGTGGGGGCTGGACGGCAGGGAGGAACTGGAACGGTTAAAGCCGGATGGTCTGCTGGATAAGTGGGAAGAATTAAAGCTATATCTTTAAAGGATCTTTTAGCGCTGCCATAATTGTAGTAGCTGGAGGCATTTATCTTGATTGTAGGCATATTGACCGTTGAGCTGTTCCTGGGAGAGGCTGGCTCACTCAAGGAAAAAAGAAAGGTGCTCAAAAGTATTATCGACCGGATTAAATCGCGCTTTAATGTTTCTATTGCTGAAGTGGGGGGGCAGGATACCTGGCAGCGCTCCACCCTGGGGATCTCATTTGTAAGCAATGAACATGCCCACGTACACCGGGTTTTTTCCGCAGTAGTAAGTTTCATTGAGTCTCAAGGTACAGTAGTTGTTACAGATTATCAAACCCAGCTGTTATAATCAGCCGTTTTACAGGATGTTGTTGGTTAACCATAACCATATTTTTTTGTACCAGGAAACAGACCTGGTTGGAAAAAACAAGTTATAGCGGTAGTTAACCGGAACCGGCAGGCTTACATTCATTTTGGTAAAATTTAAGGTGTGTCTTAGTTTGCCGTCTTTATCAGGTATGTATTTGCCTTTTAATTGGCATTTTTCCATTATTTAACACCCTCCTCAACTTTATTATACCTGTCCGGTTAATTCCGTTAAAGAGGTTTATTTTGTCACTTTTTCTGGCTTATCTAAATTATGATCAAAGCATCGGCAGCCCGGGCGCCGTTTCCTTTTTCAAAGACGAACAGGGGGTTTATATCAAGCTCGGTAATTTGTGGAAAATCAAGGGCAAGCTGGGACAGTTTCAAAAGCACGTCCACTATCGCTTCCTGATCGGCAGGAGGATTACCGCGAATGCCGGATAGTACGCGGAAGCCTTTAATCTCGCGGATCATTTCCCAGGCATCCTCTGCGTTCAGGGGAGCCACTCTTAAGGATACGTCTTCCAGTGCTTCAACAAATATGCCGCCCAGGCCGAACATTATAACCGGGCCGAAAGCTGGATCGCGGCTGATGCCGGCCATAACTTCGATGCCGCCGGTAAGCATTTCCTGGACCAGGATGCCTTTGATCCGGGCGCCGGGGCAGGAGCTTTTTGCTGTTTGGATAACTTTTCTGTAGGCCGTCCTGACCTTGTCCGGTGTGTCGAGGTTCAACATGACCCCCCCGGCCTCGGTTTTGTGAGGAATGTCGGGTGAATCTATCTTCAGAGCAACGGGGTAACCCAGGCTGGAAGCGATCTGCACTGCTTCTTCCTCATTGCGGGCAAGACTTTCTCCGGCAGTTTTGATGCCGCAAGCTCTCAATATTTCCTTAGACTGGTATTCGGAAAGTTTATCGCCTGGTTTGAAGTTAGCCAGTAACAGGCTTATTTTCTTCCTGTCCAGCACGGGGGCAAGGGGGGGCTTAGCCTGGTTTAAACGGGAGTTTAATTTGGCCGAATATTTTGCCAATGCGGCTAGGCTCCGCGCTGCATAATCTGTTTCTTGAACGGCAGGGACGCGGTGTTCATGGAAGAAGCGAAGATCTTCCAGGGCAGCTTCATCGGTGCCCCACACCAGCACAAGCACCGGTTTGCCGGCTTGTGCCAGTAAATCGACAACTTCCCTGGTCGGCTGGGACCATCCGGTGCGTGATACCCAGTGCAGGATAATCAGCATGTCTATGTTGCTGTCTTTGATTACCAGACTTATTGTTTCCCTTAAAAGAGCAGGGTTGGTTAGAATCTGCGAGGTCATATCTATTGGATTGGACGGAGTAATAAAATCCGGCAGGATCCTGGATAAGTCGGCCTGGGTTTGTTCTGTTAGGGAACCCACCTCTAGGCCCGCTTCGGCGCATTTATCGGCAAGCAGAACACCGTAACCGCCTGAGCCTGCAATAATACCCACTCTGTTTCCCCGGGGCAGGTTGCCTGCAGCCAGCAGGGATAGGATGGTGACAAGTTCTTCAATGTTTTCCACCCTGATAATGCCCATTTGTTTGAAGAAGGCATTATAAACACGATCTGAGCCTGCCAGGGCGCCGGTATGAGAAGCCGCTGCCCTGGCCGCCGCGGGGTGGCGTCCACTTTTAATCAAAAGGACAGGTTTTTTGGCTTCGAGAGCCATTTCCGCGGCACGAAACAGCTTGCGGCCGTCTTTAACGCCCTCTATGTAACCCCCGATTACTTTGGTATTGGCATCTTTGACCATATAAGCGAGGTAGTCGGCGAACTGGAGGTCGGTTTCGTTTCCTGAACTTACAAAATAAGTAAAGCCAATATAGCGTTCCGCAGCAATTGCGTGCATGATTGCCCCGAAGCCGCCACTTTGGGTGATGAAACCGTAGAAGTTAGGGACAATAACTTTTTCCGGCAATTCCGAGATAAAGAACCCGGCGGTCATCGCGTTTTGGGCATTGAAAACACCCATGCAGTTCGGGCCGCACAGGCTGATCTTGTTATCTTGAGCCAGTTTGGTCATATTTTCCTGGAGTTTTGCGCCGATACCGCCGGTTTCAGCAAATCCGGAAGTGAATACAATGGCTGCTTTCACTCCTTTTAAGGCACAATCTTGAAGAGCTTTTTGAACCAGTTCTGCAGAAACGGCAATAATGGCCAGATCCACTTCTCCGGGAATAGCTTCCAGTGAAGGATAGCAAGTCAGACCGCAAATGTTTTTCCGGTTGGGATTGATGGGGTATATATTGCCTTTGAAACCGTTTTTTACCATTGAAAACAGGGGTGTGCCGCCCGGCTTGGCGGGATCGGCCGAAGCTCCGATTATGGCAATGGAACTGGGGTAGAACAGGTAATCCATGGCCTTGCTTTCTCTAAGTGCAAAATTATCCAAAAAACAGACCTCCCTTAACATACTTCGGTTATTTTTAAGCAGCTCCGTTTTTATTGGAATTTTGAAATCAGACACCCATGCTGCCGGCGCGGAGCACCGGAGTGAACAGGGACAATACCCTGCCCGGGTAAATTCTATTTTCAGGTTAGTGAACAAGAATAAGGATATATTTTTATGTTACCACATAATGAAGGAAATTTCTTAAAATTTTTAATACAAGGTGTTTTCTCTGCAAACAGCGCAGCCCGTTGCCGAAAGGATGCAAATTTTCATGTTCTTTTCGGTGCTGCCAGGCTACTCGCCGCTTTCGGCCTCTAAGTAGGTTGTTGACAAAGATATTTCAATTATGCTATAGTAATTTTGCGGTTAAGCCAGACGGCAAGTGATATGCGGCAGTGGCGGAATTGGCAGACGCGCTAGATTCAGGTTCTAGTGGGCATTAAGCTCGTGGGGGTTCAAGTCCCTTCTGCCGCACCAAACAACTTATGAGCAAAGAGGTTAAAAAGACACCTGTGATGTTTGAGCAATAGAGGGTTATATTATGCAAGTAGGTGAGGTTTACCCCCTTTAGCTGATCTACTGGTACAGCTGGAGCAGTAAAGGGGGCTTTATTATTTCTAAGAATAGCTTGTGTTAGTGGAAAGACGCCCGAGAATTTTTAGATAATAATACTGGTCGGCGGTGATGATTACGGAAAAAATTGAAGCAGCAAAAAAATGGCGCAGATTCGCGCTGGTGGTTACGGTGGCAGGTATCATCATATTTTCACTTCCCATGATACCTCCGAGAGTTAAATATATGCTGGCTGTACCGCTTTATGCGGTATTTGTTTATGTTTACTATAAGTATATGTGTTTTAAAAAAGATGTAGTTTCTGGTGCCGGGCACTCTGAGCAGCAGAAAACATCGGGCAGCCGCCACTCGCCCAGCACCGGGAAACGGCCGGGCAAGACATCAAATAAAAAAAGCTGCTAATCCCTGTTTATTTTAATCTTGACAAATCATTTGGACTTATAGATAATTAATTAACTCATAGATAAAACAGGTGAGCGATTAATGCTGGATAAGGGTAACTTGAGCTTGCTGAATTATGATAACAATGTAAGAGAAGATGCGGAAATAAAAGAAGAAATTCTTAAAGTGCTGAACAGTGCAGTTGATGTTATTACCGCCATTAGCACGATGATCGATTCATATACGGCTGTTCATCAAAGAAGAGTTTCGCAGCTGGCCTGCGCAATTGCCGTTAAGTTGGGTCTTCCCAAATTTCAGTGTGAGGGTATCCGTATAGCCTCCTTATTGCATGATATAGGCAAGGTTGCTGTTCCAAACAACATATTGTCAAAGTACGGTGCAATCAGTGACCATGAGTTCGGTATTATCAAAACCCACCCCCAAAACGGCTATAAAATTTTGAGCAAATTAAAGTTTCCGTGGCCTGTAGATAAAATTGTGCTGCAGCACCACGAAAGGTTAGATGGGTCAGGCTACCCTGTAGGATTGTTGGGTGATGACATTTTTTTAGAGGCAAAAATTATTGCTGTAGCCGATGTGGTTGAAGCAATCAGCTCGCATCGTCCCTATCGCAATGCTCTGGGGGTTGAACAGGCAATAGCTGAAATTACTGAAAACCGCGGGGTTTTATATGATGAGTCAGTAGTGAATGCGTGCCTGAGGCTGATATTAGAAGATAAGTTTGAATTTAGTCAGTAGCATAATAATAATGGAGTCTTGCATATTTGCGGTGGAGCTCAAGTTTTTTAACTTGAGTTTCACTGTTTGTGGCATGGCTGTATGCTGTATAACCTATCGATACCTGACCGACGGGTGGGGGAGAGAAATGGCAGACGATAATTTAATGTTGACACTCAGGAATGAGATAAACAGTTTGCGCAAACAGGTTGCTGAACTGTCAAAGGCCTGGCAGGAAGCTGATGCATGCCGGTCTATTTATGACTATTTAACAGGTCTGCCGAATCAGATACTGTTCAGGGATCGTTTAAACCTGGCTCTAGCTCAGGCGCATCGCGGCAAAAATGTTCTTGCGGTTATGCTGGTGGGACTGGATCGCTTTAAAGTGATAAATGATTCTCTGGGATATGCTGTAGGGGACAAGTTGTTGCGAGAAGTTGCCGGCAGGTTGTCAAACCTTGTGCGGAGAAGCGATACTGTTGCCCGTACCGGGGGTGACGAGTTTGCTTTAATTGCCCTGGATATTAAAAAAGGTGAAAATGCAGCTAATGTTGCCCGTAAAATTCTTGATATCTTTAAAGAACCTTTCTACGTTGAGGGACATGAGCTCTACATTACCGCAAGTATTGGAATCGCCACTTACCCGGATGATGGTGAAAATGTAGAAACCCTTATCAGAAATGCTGACACAGCACTGGGACGTGCAAAGGAGGAGGGCAGAAATACTTATCAACTTTACACGCCAGAAATGAATGTAAGGGCCATCAAGCGCTTAGAAATGGAAAACGGTCTGCGGAAAGCTTTGGAACGCGGGGAGATGGTAATTTATTACCAGCCGAAGGCTGATATAA
>Ga0067045_1031681_pt1 | contig 11699 bp, 13 predicted proteins | sample TerdegcTABiofilm_FD_59184 | JGI IMG/M metagenome (GOLD analysis project Ga0067045, IMG submission 59184) | Combined Assembly of (Gp0054472, Gp0054536) Wastewater bioreactor microbial communities from Singapore -Terephthalate degrading...
AACGGCCAATTGTTCGTCATTCCGGCGAAAGCCGGAATCCAGTCCTTCCAATATGTTATGGACCCCGGCTTTCGCCGGGGTGACGGGGTCCTTGTTAAGTCAACGGACTGGAATCACGTGATGTCATCCACGAAGTTAACGCCTATGCGCTTCGGGTGAGAGGGTCAGGGTGAGGGAGTGTGCCACGATTATCACGGACTGCAGGCTTTTGAGACAGTTTCGTCTCGTCCGTCGTTATCGACCAGGAGAAACGGACATTATTGTTGGCAACCGCTATATGCGGCCGAGCTGTTTTTCAAGAATGGGGGTGATCCATGGCGTGACGGAGTTGTAGCTCCGCATTAACCGCCAGTAAAGAGCGGAAAGATTGGCAAGGGCTTTGGTCGGGGTGCCGCGGTTTTTTGTGGCAAAGAGGCGACCAGCGCCGTAACCGACTGATTTTCGTTAATCAGTTTCCCAGGCTGGGTAGATTTACCAGAAAAACGCGCTGCACCCGAGCGCAAGTCCCCTATTGGGCCCTCGTCTCGTTAACGGAACAGATCCTTCATGCGAATCAGCACGGATAGGTCACCTGTGGCAGTGTATTTCTGCTGCAGAAACATCTGCTGGCCGTCGGCCTTGCCTGTCACAATGTCCATCCAGACCTCGAAAGGTGATACCACGATCAAGTCAGGCTTCTCGGCGACTCCCTCCCTGACTTCCATGACTCCGTTTTCAACCGCGAAGTAGCAGGATCCCTCTACTTCGCCGGAAAAGTTGAACTGCACAACAGCCCTGGTGCCGGCCGCTGATCGGGGGTTGAAGCCCTGTCTCAGGATCATCAGGAAGGTAGCGATGGAATCGGGACGCGGCATCATTCCCTTCTCGGCGAACTCCCTGGGCGTCACGTGCTCCCGGATGCAGGTCCTCCAAAACAGATTTGCCGTCTCAATGAACGAGTCATGGTCAATTCCGAGAGGCTGAGTAATCCGTTCCATGGTCTCCCTGGAGACCTTCATGGACTGCACGAGCTCTCGGCCGGCCTGGCTCGTTGCGTCAAGAATCTCGTTCATCTTCTCTGCTAGCGGAGGGGTAGCCATTGTTTCAGCCGCAGGCCGGTAGATCTCGGCAAGCAGACCTGTTCCAAACAGGAAGTTCACGTATGCGCTGAGCTGTGCGAAGACAGACGGCTCGGGGAAGCCGGCCACGGACAGGAACACTCCTTTTGGCGGCTCCTGGCGCAGGGGATGGTGTGTCCTACCGTCCATGGAATACATAAATGGCTCCACGAACGGCAGTGTGCGCTCAATACACGTCTTCATCACACCGTTCACGGTGTAATGGTACAACGGTGTGGCGTACACGGCAATGTCCGCGGCCAGCCACTTGGGGAATATCTCCTCCGTCATGTCGTCCTTTTGGACGCAGACTCCCGGCGTTTTTGACCAGCACGTGAAGCAGCCAATGCACTGCTTGATCTTCTTGTCACGAAGGTGGATCGTTTCCACTTCTGCACCGGCTTCGTGCATACCTTTCACCAGGGCGTCAAGCATGAGCCGTGTCTTGCTAACTCCTTCACTTCTCGGACTGGAATTAAGAGCGATAACCTTCATCCTATTACTCCTTTCAGTCTGTGTGGTCGTTGTCAGTTCCGCGCCTTCTGGCCCCCATTCGACGGGGACAATATCACCGGCGTCCCGCCGACGAGCTCCGGAGACGCCCAAATCTTGAAGAATGCGAGAGCGGGAAATGGGGCGATGTACAGAAAGATCTGCTGGGCCTTGGTCGGAGCTCCCACTGTCTCCTCCATCAGGAAGGTTACTTATCGAGTGGCCTCGGCACCTTCTTCCTTCAAGGCATCTCCGAGACGGGAAAGATTACGAGCCATGTCGTTTAGGCAATTCAGGCCAAATTCAAAACACAAGTATTGAAATCGGTCCGCGCGTACAGCAACCTCGGGCTGGACTGCCTCGAGCTGTTCGCGCATGTGCTGTACGGACTCCAGATGCTGAGCGACAATCTTCTCTCGCTCGCTCGGAGAGAGATAGGCAAAGAAGAAGAGCCTCATCAGGAAAGCGCTCTTTGGTTGTTCGGGGGCAAGGGGAGATCTCAAAGAGTCTAGAAAAGCTTTCCGACCGGTTTCGGTGATGGTGTAGACCTTACGGTTGGGAAGGCCGTCCTGGATCTCCACGTGCTTGGTGATCAACCCGCGAGCTTCCATTTTCTTGAGCGCGGGGTAGATGGATCCGTAACTGAGGCCTGAGAAGAAGGAGAAAGAGATGGAGAAGGCTTTCTTGAGATCGTAGCCGGTCATGCTTTTGCGCATGAGGAATCCGAGAATGATGGTCTGGATATCCACGGGGCACCTCTAGGACCATGATATATATCGACATGATATATGTCAACAAGAATCTCCTCCTCCCCGTCCCGAATATAGCGAACGTCCATCCACGACCGCCATTCAAGCGCCGTAAGCGTATGGCTTTCCGCGAGTTTCAGAACCCTTGACATCCCGAGACGTGGCAGCTATGATAACATCACACAAGACAGGTGTCATTGAGACTCAATAGGGAAGCCGGTGAAAGACCGGCGCGGTCCCGCCGCTGTAACCGGGGACGAACCTCTCACGAGCCACTGTTCTGAGTTATCAGGGTGGGAAGGCGAGGGAACTAGGTCGATCCGGGAGCCAGAAGACCTGCCTGTCTGCCGATAGCAGCGCGGACGGCTTGTATCGGGGAAAAGAAAGCTGGGTGCATTCCCGAGACCTCAAGGAGGCTCGGGTTTTTTTGTTTCAGGATACGGGCTTCTTTGGTCGTCAGGCATCGTAAAGGAGTCGATCATGTTTGATTTGTTCTCCCGTGGCGGCCCCATTATGTATCCCTTGCTGTTCGGTTCTATTGTTGCCACCACAGTTTTCCTTGAACGCCTCTGGTCTCTCCGCATGAGCAAGATCGTACCGCAGCCATTCACGTCGAATCTGTTGGCCGCGTGCTCGCGGGGGGATGTGGAAAGGGCGCTGGAGGGGTGCGAAAGCTGCCAAGACACCCCCATTGCCAGGATAGCGAAGTCGGGCTTGCTCCACCTCGGGACAGGAGGCGACGCGATCCGCTTCATGATATCCGAGAAGGGAAACCAGGAAGCGGCTGGTCTGCATCGGTACCAGGAAATTCTCTCTACGGTCGCTTACCTTTCCCCTCTGCTCGGTTTGCTCGGAACCGTTTCAGGGATGATCAAGGCCTTCGAGACGATCGCCGCGCACTCGGTGGGCGATCCATCCATGCTAGCCGCAGGAATATCCGAAGCACTCATCACCACCTTTGCAGGACTTGTCGTGGCAATACCGACCGTGATCATGCATCGATACGTCCAAGGGCGGGCGTCGCGGCTGTCGCTTGCTCTGGAGAAAGAGGTGGTCGTGCTGACCGAGCATCTGATGAGAATCGAGAATGGGGCGCGTGTTCACGGCCAAATGGCTCAGCCTTCGGGTTCCTTGTCGGCAAACGCGTCATACAGTTTTTCCCCTGAGACTACTCCCTCTCAGTACGCCGAGTTGCGCTGAGGCTGCTTCTTGCGTAGGCCGAGGACTTGAACCACGGGATTGGAGGGATGAATCATGTGGACTCGTCGCAAGCACGCTCAGGAGGCCTCGGGACTGGACATGACGCCACTCGTGGATATGGTGTTCCTGTTGATCATATTCTTCATGTTGTCGACCACGTTCATAGTGCTTCCGGGAATAAACGTGAATCTTCCGAAAGCCTCGGCCGAACGGATAACCTTGGAGAATCGCGAGATTGTGGTTTCCGTCGACGAAAGGGGCGCATTCTACTTCAACAAGGATCCGGTTGACGACGAGACCATGCTTGCACGTCTGCGCGCTGCCGCGGCAAGCAACAAAGAGGCTCGGATTCTCGTCAAGGGGGATACTTCATGTCAGTACGGGCGAGTTGTCTACCTCCTGGGCATGGTTCGGAAATGTGAGTTGAACAGGCTCGCGATCATCACAAACAGCAAAAAAGATGGCACTGAATTCCAAGCCAAGGATGCAAGATGATTCGATTTGCTCCATTCTTGACCGTTTCTGTGCTCTTGCATGGTCTTCTTTTCATGGCGGGAGTGCCGTGGATCGTGCAGCGGACAGACGCCGGAAGCGTGAACGGGATAGAGGAATGCCTGTTCGTTGAGGTCGTCGCGGACCATGAACAGACCGCGGCTGCGCCCACGCCCGCGGCAGTGGATGCGGCTGCGGCAACGGAGTCACGACCGACACAGGATGAGGCGAGGCAACAAGAATTGGGTGAAGAAGTGCCAGAACCTGAGAAGGAGCACGAACCGAAGACAACCGAAGATGAGGAAACACCTGCGCCCCCTGTATTAGCGCGCTCCTCACCGGAACCCACAGACTTGCTCAAGTCCGAAGAAGAACAACCGGAGCTTCAGGAGCTGAACGAAGAAGATCGGAAGAAGAAGGACGTGGACAGGGAGAATGAAAGAACCCAGGAGGCAACGCCGGAGTCGGCTGCATCGATTCCGCAGGTTGCGAGCCGTCAGACCGTTTGGCGCGCAGCGCGAGGGCACGACCTTACCGATTTCAAAGCCAAAGTGATAGCAGCAATCAAGAAAGCGTCTTACTATCCACGTGGGGCAGCAAAGAAGAAGGAGCGTGGAAAGGTGGTTCTCCGCTTCAGAATATGGAGGGACGGACACGTGGACGGCATAGAGATAGTACACTCGTCCGAGTCGAAGGTGCTCGACGAGACTGCCACGACAATCCTCCAAAAGGCCATTGACGATTTCCCCAGCGTACCGGATTTCTTCCAGGAGCAACACCTGGTGTACGCTGTCCCTATCATCTTCACAGGAAAGACCAAACTGGGAGAATGAGGCACGCCCTGTATATCCATAGTGTCATTCAGAGCCTGTGTCGATACAGGGCAGGTTTGAAACTTGCCGTCAGAAACGTGGGATGGAGCGTTGATCTTTGCGGGAGAAGTACTGTAGCGCTGGATGTACGGGCGGGTTTGAAACACCGTTCTGTGAACTGGGCTGAAGCGAACACGCAACCATGTTTACGAAATGGCGCCTCAAGCCCGAACCGTATGGAAGGCAGAAATATATTGACAGAAACGAAGGCCCTGTGGTAGCGTTAATTGTCAGTCTACAAATTAACAGGACAGTAGAGTCTTTCTGCGGAAGACGGTGTGAAGCCGTCGCTGCCCCGCAGCTGTGACCGGGGACGAAATCCGATATCACGCCACTGCCTCGGCGAGTGAGGTGGGAAGGTGCGGAGAGTAGGGTAATCCGGAAGCCAGAATATGCAGGTAGACTCTGCATCCCGCAAAAACCTGCGAGGGCGGGTGATGGGATAACGAGCTCATCTAGCCCCTCGCACTGAAGAAGTGGGAGGGTTTTTTGTTTCCATTGAAATTCCTATGACCGTCTCCATTGCGTGATGAGGGGTGCCCCGGGCCAGTTGGCAGACTCGCCCTGGGGCAGGCGGGATCGTTTGCACAGGTCCCGATACCCGCCATTATCGTCTCTCATCGTCAGGAAGTCAACCGAAGCGCGAATCCGAACGAGGGCTAATCGATCTCTCGCGTGGTGAAGCATAATTCCGCGAGACTTGTGGAGAGACCGACAGGTCTCCGAAGAGGATAAGTGTCCCCATTTGACGTAGTACGCACTTTTTTGGAGGATTGTCATGAATTCGTATGGTTGGAGTTTGTTGTGTGCGTTCATCATAGGATGTATCGGAGGGCTCGCATCTGATTCCTCTTATGCAGCCGAACTTTGCCGGCCTTATCAGTATACGACTGCGCAGCCCAGGACCGTTGAACGAGCTCCGGCTGTGAGAGCACCTGTTCATATGCCGCAACCTCCCGTGTGCCGCCCGTACCCGGTATCCGGAATCGGGCCTAATGCGGCCCACATGGACCCTTCAATCCCTGTTCGCGGAAAGGTGGCCATGCCTCCCCGACACGAGCCGAACAGGCTGGTTCCGGTTGTCTATCGCTCACGGGGACCCATCGAACCCGTGGTGACTCATACTGTTGGTCTGGTTGGAGCGCTGGTGGCTGCGCCATTTCGGGTCTCGGACATGTTCCTTCCCGTGTACCACCCGTACCTGTCATTACCCCGACAGCAATGCGGCCCACAACCGCCGTGTGGCGGTCCCGCGCCGGCCTGCATGCCTCCGATGGCGTGCGTCCCTCCTCAGCCTCAGTGCGGCTTACCCTGTCCGCCACCGTGTCCGCCTCCCATGAAATGCGCGCCTCCGGGCCCTTCGATTTCTCCGCTGCCGCGAGCCGCGTGTCCACCGCCCTGTACGCCGAATATCCCGGCCAGCATGGTCGAGGACGCAGAGTACCCGTGCCTGGAGCCCGCAGGCATTCTTGCCGGCCTCTGGGGTTTGCCGAGTCGCGTTCTCCAAAGAGGGCGTCTCCTCGGTGACATGAACCGATCTCCCGCCCCCTATCCGTCAGTGCGTTGAAGCACGCCAGGAAAACTGGGCGTGCTTCTCGTTCGCACCCGCCGCTACGGAATCGAGGGTCCAAAGGAGATCGAAAATGAGTCAATCATCATATAGGGAAAAGCGGTTTCACCGAACACTGATGCAATGGTTCGCCGGTGATATCAGAGGAATAGGCCGCATATTCCTGATTTTTGGGATGGTACTATGGGCAGTTCCACCCCAGGCATGGGCGCAAGAGGCAGGAGCCCCCGGGGGAGCGCGAACCGCCCCTCGGGAGGAAACACTGGCGCCTGTCGAGGTTGCTGCTCCTGAGGAAACGCAACGACGCACGAGCGCACAGACCGGCACGGCTACCGACGGCTTCGGTGCCGATCGTCAAACACCGCAGGGATTTGCGGGATCGGATTTCCCGCTGACGCCCGGAGAGGTGGTCTCGCCAACCAGGACGGCTACTAATATCTCTCGGGTCAACTCAGCGGTGAGTATTGTTGAAAACAGGGGCGTGGAATCTGTTGGGTATCGAGGGGTTCCGGACATGCTTCAAGGAACGGTGGGACTGTATACCTCTGGCTTCTCAGCCACACCCTTCGATTCCGCACCCGTAATCCGGGGATTCTCCAATGAGCAGACCAATCGGGTGTCATTGCTCTATGACGGAAGAAGCCTGAACCAACCGCGACAGTCTGTAAACTATATGTTCGTATTCCCCGAGTTGATCGATCGTATCGAGGTGCTTCGAGGAGACGGGACGGTGCAGTTCGGCAACAAGGCGATAGCCGGTGCGGTCAACGTGATTCCCAAAAGGCCTCGTCAGAATCCCGGCGTCTTTGCAGGGGCCGAAGCCGGATCGTGGCAATCGGATAAGGAATGGCTCGGGTACAACTACGTGAAAGGCCCCGTTGCCGCGGGTGTATTTCTCGGTCGCTACTACACGGAAGGGTTTCGCCTCTACCAGGGAAACGGAATAGACGAAGAGTTCGTGCCCCGTCCCGGTCCTTGGGCACTGTACAATTGCCAAGGAAGCTTCAACTGGAAGATCACCCCTCGCCTCACCTTCGACGTTTCGCAGCTTCTCTCCGACCAGCGTGTGGGCAACGCCACGTACATATTGAGACCCGAGTGGGAACGGAGAGACACCCGTGACGTTCGTATTTTCGAGTCTTGGGGTTACTACTATTCTCCGGTGTGGGATGGTCCGAGCGAGACGTGGGACGCGATTACCATCGGCCGGCTCATTTATGATGGGGACCATCTCGGACAGCTTGAGCTGATAGGGAGCTATCGTCGACAGTACCATCGGGTCAACGGAATCAGCTATTTTGGCTTGTCGGACAATCGATGGATAGACCAGGGAATGACTCTTCTCTATACACGGAACGACACGCTGTTTGGTTTCTTCAACAACGTAATGACATGGGGTATCGACTGGTATGACGGGCAGTTTGGTCGTGAATCTCGCTCGTTCAATAGCTCCACAGGTATCCTCAGCCATTCCGGTGAGCAGTCCGGCTATCGGGAATCCTTGAGCTACTACATCCTGAACACGGCTACCCTCTGGAATCGCGTCACATTCGGATTCGGGTGGCGGTTCGAAAACTACGATCTGAAAGATCTGTACGCCAACGGGGCGGCGCCGGCACGAACTGTGACCAATGCTCAGCGGCTGGGCCGAACCAAGAGTGCGACCCAATGGAGCGTGGGCCTCATAACCGATCGAGAGCTGGGATCGAGCATTTACTATCGGCATTCACGGACGTATCGCTTTCCGAATTTTGACGATATGGTGAACTACGCCTCGTTTTTCGGTCCTCCTGACCCGCCGTTCTGGCTTCTCGACCCTGACGAGGGGACCCTTGACGAAGTCGGCATTCGTCACTGGATCACTCGTAACATCTATGCCGGCCTCACGTATTACGAAATGGATATGGACAACGAGATACTCTATGGCCAGGATGATCTGGGAAATCAACGCAACGTGAATGTACCGGGTGTCTCGCATCAGGGCCTCGAATTCGAGGGACTTGTGAGAATAACCCCTCGGTGGACGCTCAAGGGAAACTGGACCCGGCAAAAGGTTCTGGTACGTGCGAACATTTATCCGTCCCTGGCTCCTTTGACAACGGAAGACAAGGAGCTTTATCAGACCCCGAGGGACATGGGCAACCTCGTGTTGGTGTACAACAACCAGGAGTGGGGTTTCTCGGCTGACATCAAGTACCATTATGTTGGCAGTCGCTATCGGATCAATGATGTCTTCAACGTTGCGGAACCGCTCCCTACTGCAAAATGGGGAGATCTCGCATTCGAGCAGAAGATATTTGGGAATGAAGCAACCCTATACTTCGGCATTAACAACTTCTCTGATCTCCAATACGCCTTATGGGGATCTCGTTCGACGCCTTCCATCTACGGCATTTCACGGGAGGCCACCTGGTATCCCAACGAGGGCAGAACATACTATGGTGGTATCAAATCGAGCTTGGATTTCAACAAGATGAGGTTGCCTACGGTAGCTGATCTTGAGCGGATGCAACGACGGCTCTATGGATCACTCAACGATGGGCTAAACGGGTTCACCGGCGTGGGGAGTTGGCTGAGCCGTACGTGGCCGCTTCGCTGGGCTTCCAACAGGTAGACAATGGATTCCGACAGGGTACTACAAGCAATCGGGAGCACGAATATGATACGTATCGTCCTGTGTATGACTGGCGTCTTTATGATTCTCCTAAGCAGTTTGTCGACTACTTCAACGGCAGGATCGCCCTTGACCAGGTGCTCGATTCAAGGGCAGCCCCATGGATGTTCTCCGCGTTTGCCGGACCCGAAGCCGGAATGCGGAATAGAGATTACCTGCACGGACCAACCTGTCCAGATCGGCTATTCTGATGGTGTCTGCTTTCGGGCTTCCTGTCCCGGCATCTGGGCGCTGCTTCACAAGCGAGTCGATCAGGCTTCATTCCGTCGCAGGATCTGGACATATCGACATTTCGCATTTAAGGGCTATTGGCAGCTCAAGGATCAGGGTGCGATCCAGTCCGGCCCTGTGGAGCTCAGAGAAATGTTCCTCGTGCTTCCAGACGATCTCATTGAGCTGCGGTTGCGCGATCCGGACAAGTTCGCGAGGGTGGAAATCCGGAATCTCGGATATGTGAAACGTGGCGATATCTGCGAATTGCAGAAATGGCTTGCTCAGGAATCATACCTGGAAGGCCCCGCGCTGATACAGGCCGCTCGAAATCGCGCGAATCAGGAGAATGGCCAAGGCGCAAACATACCAGCGTGCGCGAGGCCTGGCATGTGGTTGTCCGATCTGGGTGGTGGGGCCTTAGGCGGCTTCCTGTCACGATGCCGCAGCCTGGGGTTCCCGGTCCCTGCTCCTGCACATTGATTATGACAGCAAAGGTGAGCGCGGGTTTTGAACCCCCCGCGACTGATTATGGCAACCCAGTGCAGCACAGAAAACCTGTGTGGCCGGACGGGCTGTGGGGAGTCCGTCTTCCGAGAGAAACGCACGGTGAAAGCCTAAGTGGTCGACGGCACAAATACGGTACTGTATCTGCACCGCGGGGTACGTGGTGAGCGCATCGTTGGCACTGTAGGGGCGGGCCTTGTGCCCACCCTGGGCACCCACAAGGGGTGCCCCTACGTCGTGGCAGATTACGTGACCGTATTTAGGAAACGGACCACTAAGCCACAAATCCTCTTACACAGTTGAACGATTCCCAGGGAAGTGCCACCTTTGGGGAGACGAGAGCAAAGCACGGATGCTCTCATTGGGCGGCGGCCCGGCCCTCGAGCCGCCGCATTTTTTTCATTCCTTTGCGCGGCACGCGATATCTTCCTCCAAAAAAAATGGCAGCTTCTGAGAAGAGGCAGCCTGAAAGGCTACCCCACATCTGAGGGGATATGGGTTCCGGGATGTAGTGCAGGCTTTCCAGCCTGCATATTGGGGGATGGCAGCCTGAAAGGCTACCCCACATCTGAGGGGATATGGGTTCCGGGATGTAGTGCAGGCTTTCCAGCCTGCATTCATGGAAGTGGCAACCCGGCGTGCCGCGGGGCTATCCTACACTTGTGGGGACAATGGGGTCACGATGCCCACTACGAAATGATGGCCGTACGCCAAGCACCTCTATGATCTCCTTGCCTTTGTGGTCAGATCGCCCTTGCGTGGAGCGCCTACCACTATCCAAGGGGAGATCCTGAGAACATAGGAATCGAAGGCCTTTGTGGAACAAATGCGCTACTATATAATGATGTAACGTGACCTGTGGGGAGGAGACATGACACTTGATCGGGGTGCCGCGCTTTTTCATGATAAAGCTGGCGGCCAGCGCCATAACCGACTGATTTTCTGTAGCCCGTTTCCCAGGCTGGGCAGATTTGCCACGCAAACGCGCTGCACCCCTTGATCGTCCGGAAATTCCCGAGAAAGAGGTGGCGGAGTTCTGTAGGAAGCATTTCATTCGCAAATTGTCTTTCTTCGGATCAGCGCTTAAGGGCGAAGCGACACCGGACAGTGGTCTAGACCTCTTGGTAGAGTTTCACCCGGATCATCTGCCCACTCTCATTGAGCTTGCCGCCATGGAACGAGAACTGGGCCAACTTGTAGGCCGACCCGTGGATCCGAGAACCCTGGAGGATCTCAGCAGATACTTCCGTGACCAGGTCCTCGGAGAAGCAGAGGTTCGGTATGCGGAGTGAAGACTGGGTGAGGCTGCGCCACATGGTGGAGGCGGCTCAGGAAGCCATTAGACTTGCTGAAGGCAGTTCTCAGGGTGACCTGAAAAAGGATCGAACGCAGAGTCTTGCGGTTGTGAGGCTCATTGAGATTGTGGGTGAAGCTGCCTCACACGTTTCTGATGATTGTAAGGGGCGATTGCCCGACGTGCCTTGGCAAAACATTATCGGGATGCGGAACAGAATTGTTCACGCGTACTTCGATAAACATGGACATAGTCTGGCTCACTGTAGTCAAGTTCCTGCCGGATCTCGTCCGTGTCCTGGAATCAACTCTTTCGGATTGGGGAGAAAAGTGAAGTGATGGCAAAGAAATTTCGCCGCAAAGCCCCCAATTCTTGGGAACAGATTTCATAAGTACGGTTACGTATCTCAGGGTCATTAAGAAGAGGAATTATGGTGATCATTGATTGCTTCATGCCCCGAAGGGGCATACCATGAGTAGCCGTGGGTTTCAACCCACGGAAGGAAAAAACCGACAAGGGGGGACCCTGACGGGGTCCACCAT
>Ga0067045_1031682_pt1 | contig 11699 bp, 10 predicted proteins | sample TerdegcTABiofilm_FD_59184 | JGI IMG/M metagenome (GOLD analysis project Ga0067045, IMG submission 59184) | Combined Assembly of (Gp0054472, Gp0054536) Wastewater bioreactor microbial communities from Singapore -Terephthalate degrading...
AACCCCTCACCCTGACCCTCGCCCCCGAAGCGGGGGAGAGGGGATTCTACCGGCTCCCTCTCCCTCTGGGACAGGGTTGGGGTGAGGGTGCCTTTTCACGCATCGACGCCCAATCGTGCTACGATGTTTGGCGTGTCCCGAGTTTTGAGACATTTCCAGAGGAGTATTCCTCCCCGTCTGATCGCCCGTCCTTTGCCAAGGATCTCTTCCCTACTTGGCTGCCTTCACCCATGCCGGAAGCTTGATCTTGCCTTCCGCAAGAGCCTGGGGGAAAACAATGACTCGCTTGCCGTCTTCGGTCCATTGGGACACGCATCCAGTGGCGGCCTTTTCCGGATCGTCCCCAAAAATCACCTGGTTCCCGTCGTCGAACTTAATCTTTCCAATGACGCTCCTTCTATCGGTCTTCTTGATCTCGTCCACCACCTTGTCGGGGTCCAGAGTCCCCGCTCGCTCGATGGCTTCCGCAAGAATATAGACCGAATCGTACGAAGGCGCGGGTCCGTGGCCTGCTTCCATAGGCTCACCGTACTTCTTCAGGTATGCTTCATAAAATGTCTTGGCAGGCTCGTACTTTTCCGTGGGGATAGCGCTCCCAATTTCGAACGAGCAATTCAGTAGGCCCCCTATCTTGCCCTCAAAGACTTTCCATGCACTGGGTCCGGCCATTGGGGAGATGAATCCCATCAACAGAGCAGGTACCTTCATGCTCTGCCATTGCTTCAACAGGATGCCACTCTGAGGCATGTCGAACACGGGCATTATGACCTGCGCGCCTTTGGTCTTTGCCTTGATCAATCCTGCAGCGAAATCCGATGCGCCTGTCGGATAGGCATCCTTGCCCACTTCGGTCCATCCCATCTTCGACGTAGCCACCTGGGCGGTCAGCTCACCGGTCATCCTCGCCCACAAGACGTCCTGGTGCATGACGAAGAGCTTGTCGAATCCGAACTCGTTCTTCATGAAGTCCAAGGTCTTTGCAAGGTAGCCCACGAGGTACTTCGCGTTGAGACAGACTCGAAAACAATACTTATATTTTTCCGGGTCTGATTTGACCTTTTCCTCAGATTTTGGGGACATGGCTATCGTACCCAACATAGGTACCTTGTACTTGGCAAGGATATCCATGCCGGCAAGGAGCGCTTCGGAGCGAAAGGGGCCGACCACTAAGGCATGGGGCTTCTTTTCCGTAATAATCTTTTCCAGCCCCAACAATGCCTCAGACACCGGAACCCCTGGGGACGAATCCCTGAGGTCAGTCGTCTCGATCTTGAGCGGCCGCTTCACCCCTCCAACCGAAACTCCTCCCTTGGCGTTGATCTCCTCCACCGCCATCTGCACTACCTTGAGCGCTTCCCGTCCCTCAAGCGCGGTCAGTGACGTGGGGACCCCAATGACGATTGGCTCCTGGGCGGTTGCCGCGTCCATCCCGACGACTGTGGCCGAAAGGAGAACCGCCGCTGCGATGACAAGAATTTTCCTCATGTCCTTCCTCCCTATGAATGAAGCAGCTTCCATGATGAGGACGTCTGCTTTCGTCGCCTTCGACACCGTGCTATTGCCACCGTAGACAGAGCGCTGCCGCTAGATAGTCACTGAAGATCTTGGGTGTTTGGGGCGGATAATAGCACGGAAAGGTTACAAATTCGATCAGCAAAGTTATGGTTTGAGCACACTCCGATCGAAAAGTTCCTCCATGGCGCTAGATGCGCAGAGAAGACCCCTCGGTTGCCCCTTCCACAGGTACATTCGAGCCGAGTTGGGCAACATGCTCGCTACACCGGGATACCAGCTCCCGAACTCCCTCGTCAGTCCGCCACGGGTCATGATGAAACAGTATCAATCTCCCTACTTCCGCTTTCACCGCGAGCTCGGCCACGGATTGCGTATCCGAATGCCCCCATCCCTTGCGTACGAGGAGCTCATCCGGCAAGTACTGACAATCGTGGACCAGCAGATCCGCACCGCTGCAAAATTCTACGAAGTCCTTGAAGCACGTGTTTTTCCAACCGTCCTCCCTCAGCTCGTTATCCGTGAGAAATACGAAGGTTCCCGTTTTCTCAGAAAACTTGAACCCCATCCCCCCCTGAGGATGCTGAATTCGGTGAGCCTCAACAGTGGTGTCGTCTATACGAAGGGGACCGCGAGCCAGGTCGTGCCTGGGCTCTATCTTCGCCTTGAGATCATCGAATGATATCGGCCACGTCCCGTCAACGCGACGGGCTCCGAAAATGTTCTTGAGGCCTTCCAGTCCCTTGGGTGAGCCGTCCAGAATAATGTGGCATCGGTCCTGAAATAACGGCGCAAAAAAGGGGAATCCCATAAGATGATCCCAGTGGACATGCGTCATCAAGAGGTAGAATTCCAATGAACGGGAGCTGCTGCCCAGGACGTCCCCGAGGTTTCTCATGCCGGTTCCCGCATCAATGACTACGGTGCGACCAGACGAAAGGGTAACCTGGAGGCACGTCGTGTTTCCTCCAAAGATGACTGTCTTCGGACCGGGGGCCGCTATCGAACCTCTTGTCCCCCAAAATGTTATTTCCATACCGCGTGCTCGTCCTGCTCAAGCTAAATTCTTCAACTCGCCAAGAATACCAGGCAACCCAGGGAGCGTCACGAAAAAAACTTCCGAGAGCACAAGCATTCATCGCCTTGCCGGATTGCGTCCCCCATCTGCTGCGCCTAGGGAAGTATCCTCGGGTCTCTCTACCCACTTCACGGGACGGTCTTCTCCGTGGTATTTCTTGTTCCAGGAAGACCTTGGAGCACGGATATGCGCGTCGATCCTAAGTTGCATTCATCTTGGAGCACAGAACTCGAAGAGCTTCGGGCCCGCAATCTCTATCGAGCCATGCCCGAAATGCGGGGAATGCCGGGACGGACCGGCATTGTGGGGGACCAAGAGGTCCTCAACTTCTCCAGTAACAACTATCTTGGCTTGGCCGGCCATCCTCTGGTGGCTCGATCGTTGGCCGAATCTGCCCTGCGCTGCGGGTCCGGTTCCACAGCATCACGCTTGATAGCCGGAAACAGTGAAGCCCACCGCGAGCTGGAGAACTTCATAGCTAAATGGAAGGAAGTGCCGGCAGCCCTGGTCTTCGGGAGCGGATACCAGGCAAACCTGGGAACACTTTCCTCCCTGGCAGCAGCACCGGATCTAATCCTGTCCGACGAGCTTAATCATGCGAGCATTATTGACGGGTGCAGGCTTTCCCGGGCGCAGGTAAAGGTATATCCGCACAAAGACCTCGAGAACGTGGAATGCCTGCTCAAAGCCCCCGGTTTCAGGCGAAAGGTAGTGGTCACCGAATCCGTATTCTCAATGGATGGAGATTGTGCGCCACTCAAAGAGCTCGACGAGATTTGCAGCAGACGAGGGGCGCTGCTCATGGTCGACGAGGCCCATGCCACAGGGGTGTTCGGACCAGACGGCCAGGGACTGGCACAAGAGCTGGGAGTTGTGCCGGAAATCCAGATGGGTACTCTGGGAAAGGGCGTGGGAACGTGCGGCGCATACGTGGCCGGCAGTAAGGAACTCATAGAGCTCCTTGTCAACAAGGCACGATCGCTGATTTATACGACCGCCCTGCCACCTGCTCTCATGTGCGCGACTCTCACTGCCCTCGGGATCGTAGCTTCCCAGGAGGGCAAAGAGAGGCGACTCCGTCTGTGGGAAAACGCGAAGACCTTTCGAGAGATGCTTCCCCCAGGGCTGGCTCCGAATACAGGTCCCAGCCACATAGTCCCGGTACTTATCGGCGAGTCGTCAGCGACCATGGAGGTGAGTAGCGAGTGCCTGAGCCGTGGAGTATTCGCTCATGGGATCCGATACCCCACTGTTCCCGAAGGGACCGCTCGGCTTCGGTTTACCCTCATGAGCGACCATACGAGAGAAGATCTTCGTGCAGCTACGGCAGCACTCGCTGCTGCCATAGATAAGGTTTATTCCCATCAGGAGCGGCCTCGCCGTTCGTGTGGCTCCTCCAACCTCTAGGACGGAAGATTCCCATGTTCGATTCCATAGACTCTGTCGAACAAGCTCTGCTACGCGAGAAATATATTCCGGATCGCGGTCTTGCTACGGTCCTGTTCCTGGCGTGGTCCATGAAGAAGCCCCTCTTCCTCGAGGGCGAACCAGGCGTGGGAAAGACCGAAACCGCAGCCGTGATGGCTCGAATGCTCAAGACAGACCTCATTAGGCTGCAGTGCTACGAAGGGCTTGATGCGAATCATGCGCTGTACGAGTGGAACTACCCAAGGCAGATCCTCCAGATCCGGCTCGGAGAAGAATGCAGGCTCGATCGTGAGGACATGCAAAGGTCGATATTCAGGGAGGAGTTTCTGATAAAGAGGCCGTTGCTGCAGGCAATATTGTCTGCTCAAGAGCGGGAGCCGGTTTTGCTGATCGACGAAGTTGACAGATCGGATGAGGAGTTCGAGGCACTGCTTCTGGAGGTGCTCTCGGACTTCCAGGTATCCATACCGGAGATAGGCACGCTCAAGGCCGTGCGTAAGCCACTAGTGATTTTGACTTCCAATCGAACCAGAGATATTCACGACGCACTGAAGCGGAGATGTCTCTACCACTGGATCGATTATCCCACGCCCGAGAAAGAGCGTGAGATCATCGGTGCGCGCGTGCCCGGTGTTCCGGAGCAGTTGGCGCTCCAGGTTGCCCTTTTCATGCAGCGATTGCGACAGGAGGACCTGCTCAAGAAACCCGGCATAGCAGAGACTCTGGACTGGGCTTCCGCACTCCTTGCCCTGGACAGGACGTCCCTGGACGAAGAGACTGTGGAGCAAACCCTCGGTTGCATCCTCAAGTACCGGGAAGATATGCAGCAGTTTCACGAGCTGTGGACCAATCCTGATTTCCGTGACTCTATCCTGCGCGACGTGATGATCGGAAAAATGTGCTGAGCGGACGGAAGGGCACGAGCATCCTCTTTCTTCGGTCGGGTGCACACCGTGCCGGCAACCAATTGGTGTCGGCGCGGACGGGCTCACGACACACGATACCCTCCGATCATCCGGAATCATTGTGCTGGAGCGTACACAGTGAACAATTCAGCGCAGCGTAAACCTGGGAAAAAAGACACAAGGGGCAGCGGAATTCCCTCGCCTGGTGCTCGTCCTATTCCGGAAGAGTCTTTTGCAGGAGCTGTGATATCGTTCGGACGGCTCTTGAAGGATCACGGCCTGGCAGTTTCCCCTGCCTCGCTCATGGATGCGTTGAGCGCAATAGCGAAGGTTGGAGTCGAGAGCGTCGAGGACTTCAAACAGGCTCTCAAGTCAGTCTTTCTCACGCGCGTGGAGGAAACCGAGACCTTTGAGCGTCTCTTCTTCGAGTTTTGGCTGGAGCGCTCTTCCGTGGCCCCGGACTTCCTTCGGGCCGACGACAAGTCGCCTCTTAGACGCAACGATTTATCTCCAGGCGATGATGAGGCTGCCTCGGCGGAGGAAGATGTGGTGGCTTCCGTTGCTGGGCTATCGGATTCACAGGATCTCGAAGCCAGGAATGCCCTGCCGTACGTGATGTATTCTCCTCGAGAGGTCCTCAGGAATGTGGACTTCAAAGAGCTTCCGGAGGGAGAGGACCCTCGCATGGCTAGGCTCATTCGAGAAATCCTCCAACCATTTCTCAAACGTTCGAGCAGTCGGCGAAGATCGGTTGAAAGCGGAGTGAGCGTGGACTTCCGCCGATTGTTCAGAAAGTGCTCCCGGTACGGGGGAGAGATCCTCGAGATTCCGAGGCTGAAGAAGAAACGTCGCGTCAAGAAGCTTGTTTTCATGTGCGATGTCAGCGGGTCCATGAATCCTTACCTGCGCTTCATGCTGCGATTCATCAAAGAGCTCCAGCATGTTCCGACTCGGGTCGAAACCTTTGTATTCGCTACGAGGCTGCACCGGGTCACGCCTCTGCTGGTCCGGCTACCGTTTCATCGCGCGATGGAGGAGATTTCGCACGCGGTTAAGGATTGGTCAGGGGGTACGCGCATCGGTGCATCCCTTGCAGAGCTCAACGCCTATCGAGGGGGCGGCATGATCACTTCGTCCACAGTGCTGTTGCTTCACTCGGACGGGTGGGATAGGGGCGATCTCGATCTCCTCGAGCGGGAGATAACCAAGGTCCAGCGCAAGGCATATAGACTAATCTGGATCAATCCCTTGCTCGGCTCGTCGCAGTACGAGCCGACGTGCAGAGGAATGAAAACAGCTCTGCCGCACGTGGATTCGTTTCTGCCGGGTCACAACATGGGTGCGCTGGAGCGACTGGTGCGCACTCTGCGGGGTCTCCTCTGATGCGAGACGTTGGTTTCATTGGGCCTTTGACAGGGAGGTAAAGAGGGTGATAAAGATATTTGACCAATTTGGTAGGAGTATCTCTGGCCTGAAGCTTCCGTGATCCGGCCAGGGAATTTCCCGATCGCCTCGAGTGGACAAGCCGGGCGAGCAGCGGTCAATGAGACGGGTGAGGAGTCGTGCAGATGATGCAACCAGCATCCCATACGAGCAACATAACGGGTAGCGCAGCGTACGCATGGTATGCGAGGTTTTTTCAGCGGGCCTTGAAACTGCTGCTGGATGGCGATAATCGCGTGATACGTAGAGAGAAGGGCGTCAGTCCGGTCGATTCCATCTACAACTTCCTGAAGCTATCTTTCCTCGAGTACGCGGTCCTGAAGTACCGGTACATGGTGCGGTTTAACGATCAGGTGGTCATCGATTCCACCTTTCCTCCGTTTCCTTCCCGTGCGTTTGACAAGAGGCTTTCCAACTACCTCAACAACCTCGATATCACGGAAGTTCCCTCGGGAATCGTCTCAATTTCTACCACGAACATGTGCCCGTATTCCTGCGAATTTTGCTCGACAGATGCCAAGCACAGAACTGAAGAGCTTGACGAAGAATTGATGAAGAAGACGATCTCTCAGGTGGAGGCGCTGGGTGTACCGTTCATAATTCTCCACGGCGGCGAGCCAATGTTCCGATACGACCGGTTCCTCAGATTGGTGAAACACGTGAACGACGACACCTGCCTGTGGATGTTCACCACCGGCTTCGGCGTGACGGAGGAAAAAGCGAACGAGCTTAAGCAGAGCGGTCTGTTCGGGGTCTGGGTGAGCCTGGATCATTATGTTCCGGAACCCCACAACAAGATGAGGGGTCATCCCAAGGCCTTCGAGAACGCGGTCAACGCGGTGGGCCATTTCAAGAAGGCCGGTGTATACACGTGCTTATCGCTCGTACCACCAGACGATCTGCTGGAACCCGAGAACTTCAAGAAGTATTACGACTTTGCCAAAGAGTTGGGTGTCGCAGAGATTCGAGTGATGGAGAAGAAACCCTCAGGGAGAGAGGCCTGCCGAGGAGTTATCCCGCACAGCCCGGTGCTTGCCCAACTACAGAAGGATCTGTACCGAGATCCGGCATACCGGTTTCACCCTCCCTTGAGCGGTCTTTCCACGTGGCTGGAAAAAGATGAGGCCCTGGGCTGCCAATGCCGCTTCGAGTACATGTTCATCACTGCGCGAGGAGACGTGCAACCGTGCGAAGTGAGCGAAATATCTTTCGGCAACATTCAAGAGGAGGAGTTGCCTGCTATCTACCGTCGCATTTGCGCAGCGTTTCCCGCTCCATCCACCGGATGCATTCCCATGGTGATGTACCCCGAGATTCGGGAGTATCAGAGGAAAAAAGATCAATTATCCACTTCGGAGAAAGCACGCCTTGCAGCCCAAATCATGAGGGGATTCCAAGAACGTGGTACAATTCCTGGCGCGTACAAGCCTATCTGGTCCGCGTACCAGCGGAGACTCATGCACTACAGGTCGAGAAAAGCGGGGAGAAACACGGATCGTCCATTTCCCAGTTGACAGGCAGTTGCATAAGCCGTGCGAAGGGCGGCTTTCTCCAAGAAAAACGCCCTTCGCATATTCTTCATCACAAGCGTAGATATGACGACTGACCCCTAGGGTAAGCCAGGGACTCGTGCTAATGTGGCTCCTCGGTCTTGGCTATCTTCAGGAGGTTTTCCGCCATTTGCATCAGGTGATGGTTCGCATTCTTGATGGAATCGAGGATGTCCAGATATAGCGAGGATGCTTTGGGCGAGCAAATACCTTCGCAAAGCCGCTCTTCGTGGGCAACGTTGGAGTCGAGGGCCACTTGCGTGACTTTTCTCCCTTCTATGCAAATGTATTCCAGAAGGGTCTTGTTCCGAGTTACCAGGACGTCCTGGAAATTCCTCAGCATGTCCACAAACAAAGAGAACAGTTGATCCAATTCTGCCAGAGCCTTGTCGCTGAACACGATGCCGTCACGGTGCTTGATGCGGGCCACGGTGATGATGCTCTCCAAAAGGTCGCCCATTCTTTCGAGACGGCCCGGGAACAGAACGACTGTTCTCAACACTTCGCCCCTGGTATCCGGATGGCATACCAAGTCTCCTGTGAGGCCCTTTTCTTCGGAATGGATCTCTTCGGCCAGCCGCTCGCATTCCTCCAGCTTCTCCGGGTCATAAACCAGCAAGGTCTTGTGAAGCAGTTGAGTCATTTCGATCAGCTTGCCGGTCATGATCAACAATCCTTCTTCCAGGCAAGTGACCTCTCCCGGAGCCGTCTCATACAGCTCCTGAATCCTGGACACCTCAAGGTTTATCGTGGGGCTGATGAGACGAAAAGGATTGTAGAAAATCTCTTTTTCTTTCATAGGCCGAGTCCTCCTTTCGATTGCCTGATGCGGCGGCCGGGCCATTGCGCACCGCGGGCTCTTCTGATAAATATTAATGCAGAATGTGAAAAAACGTAGCGTGATAGTCGGTGGAAATCATTCCATTGGTCGGCCTTCCATTATGGCCATACCCAGAAAAAGATCAAGCTTATTCCCGTACTGGGAGTGTCCTGTGACACTCGAAACTCGAAACGGGAGTGCGCAAACCCGGCCAATGACATTCCTGCAAAGGGGTATTCAATCCGATCTGAAAGGAGTTGTGGACAATGCATTACGGCAAATCCGCCGCCGAAATACTGCAACGCATCAGGAGCTCGAAACCCGTGGTCCACAGCATTACAAATTACGTGGTGATGAATTCCACTGCGAACGTGCTCCTCGCGATGGGAGCGTCTCCCATCATGGCCCACGCGGCAGAGGAAATGGAAGACCTGGCAAAAATATCGAGCTCTCTCGTTATTAACATAGGCACCTTGTCGGTCCCTTGGATTGAGTCCATGCATGCCGCGGCGCATGTTGCGGTGGACATGGGCAAACCATATCTTCTCGATCCAGTTGGCGCAGGAGCCACCGAGCTGAGGACCAGAACGGCGATGGGCCTCATCAAGTCTGCATTACCAACGGTTATCCGGGGAAATGCTTCGGAGATCCTTGCTCTCTCTCCGCAGGGTGGCACAACACGTGGCGTCGACTCCATACACACGATGGAGGACGCCATTGATGCTGCCGCGTCCATAGCCGAGTCATTGGGCACAGTGATCGCTGTCACGGGAGAGCGCGACCTTGTCACCGACGGGAAGAATTCTTTGATCGTGTCTGGAGGCCATGCGCTCATGGGATACGTCACGGGTACCGGCTGCGCTGCAAGCGTCATCATCGGGGCATTTCTAGCCCAAGAAGAGGATCACTTGCTCGCGACCGCTTCGGCACTTGCCTTTTTCGGCCTTGCCGGAGAAAGGGCCGCAGCAGTTGCCCATGCACCGGGGAGCTTCTGGGTTCGCGTTCTCGATGAGCTCTATACCATTTCTCCCAAGGATCTCGAAGAAACGGCAAGGATTTCTAACGCATGATCGATGCCGCAGCGTGGGAAGTGTACCTGGTGACAGATCGCGCATTCGCCCAGGGACGCTCAACTTGGGAGATCGTCCGGACCGCGGTGAAGGGCGGTGTCTCGGCTGTGCAGCTTAGAGAAAAGGATCTCGATACCCGGGCATTCTACGAAGAGGGACTCAAGATCAAGGACGTCCTCAATGAAGCCGGCGTACCTTTCATCATCAATGATAGAATCGACGTGGCTCTCGCGCTCGATGCCGATGGGGTTCATTTGGGCCAGAGTGACATGCCAGCGAGCGTGGCTCGAAGTATCCTTGGACCGGACCGGATCATCGGGCTGTCGGTTGAAGATCCGTCCCACATAAATGACGAGGCGGTATCATTCGTGGACTATCTGGGTGTGAGCCCAGTTTTTCTCACGGGAACCAAATCGGAGTTGACCAGGGCCTGGGGGCTTGATGGCCTCAGACAGGCTCGGACGATGACCTCTCTTCCCCTTGTGGGGATCGGATCCATCAAGCTCGAGAACGCACGGAGCATCATTGAAGCAGGCGCGGATTGTGTGGCCGTGGTAACCGCCATCGTAGCAGCAGAGGACCCCGAGCAGGCTACTCGCGCCCTCGTCCGGGAAGTTCGAGCAGGCAAAAGGCACAGACGCGGCGCAGATCACGGATAATCCGCCGCAATTGCCGGGATAAATGTCCAAGCTCTTGTGCAACGGAGGATGGGAGGCTCTCTTGGCAGAGACTCCCCCACATACGGACAGAAAGTCTCAGATACCCATGAAACTGAAAGATGTCGGCGAATTCGGATTCATTGACCGCATAGCTCCCTATGGCATTACAAGGCCCGCTCGCGTCGTGAAGGGCATCGGTGACGATTGCGCGGTCATGGAATTCGATGGGCCCGATTACCTGCTCGTCACAACCGACCTTCTTGTAGAGAGGATTCACTTTCAACTCGACTGGGGATGGCCCGAATTGATGGGGGCGAAATCGCTGGCTATCCAGTTGTCCGATATAGCGGCCTGCGGCGGACGTCCTCTGGACGCGTTCATCAGCCTGGCTGTTCCCGATCGTGTGGATGTGGAATGGCTCGATCGGTTCTACCGGGGAATCACGGAATACGGTCGCGCGTTTCAAGTGAACGTGCTCGGGGGGGACACTACTAGCTCCAAATCCGATCTAATCATCAATGTCGCCGTGACGGGGCAGGTGCCTCGGGACCAGGTAATGTTCCGCCACACCGCGAAACCGGGAGACGCCCTGATCCTCACGGGGGCCATAGGCGATTCGGCAGCGGGATGCCATCTTCTCCAGTATTCGATTTCTCTGCCCGGAGAAATTAGGGAGCCGCTGATTATGGCACACTTGGCTCCTCGAGCTCATGTGAAAGAGGGCAGGCTGCTGGCCTCTTCCGGATCGTGCACAGCAGCGATAGATATCTCGGACGGACTATCTTCCGATCTCGGGCACATCTGTGATGAATCGAAGCTTGGTGCGGTCGTGCACGCGGATGCGCTTCCCCGGAGCGAGCCGCTCCTTGAAGCCGCGGCCAGGATCGGATCGGATCCCTTGCACTGGATGCTCAATGGGGGAGAAGATTACGTTCTCCTCGCTGCCGTGAGACCGGAGGGACTCGATGCCGTTAAAGCCTTGCTGGAAGCAGAAGGCTGTGCGATTCATGTTATCGGCATGCTGGTCGAAGGGAACGACATAATACTCAAACGCGCAGACGGAACGGAAGCCCCCCTTCCACGGGGCGGATGGGACCATTTCAGGCAAGAGCCATAGTGTTCTATGGTACAAATACGGTACTGTATCTGCACCGCGGGGTACGTGGTGAGCGCATCGTTGGCACTGTAGGGGCGGGCCTTGTGCCCGCCCTGGGCACCCACAAGGGGTGCCCCT
>Ga0067045_1031675_pt1 | contig 11695 bp, 10 predicted proteins | sample TerdegcTABiofilm_FD_59184 | JGI IMG/M metagenome (GOLD analysis project Ga0067045, IMG submission 59184) | Combined Assembly of (Gp0054472, Gp0054536) Wastewater bioreactor microbial communities from Singapore -Terephthalate degrading...
AAAATTCGGGGCGAGAGGATTTGAACCTCCGACCTCATGGTCCCAAACCACGCGCTCTAGCCGGACTGAGCCACGCCCCGAAATACAACAATTATACAATTATATATGGGAAAATATATCACAGCAAATGATTTTGTCAAAGTAATAAATCAATACTTTGTGTCAATAAAATTTTATTGTTAAATGTGTTTGCTGAATGTTATAAATAATAATACTATCTCTACTGCAATGGATAATCCTGAAGTACTTTCTGTAGCAGTGGTACATCATCGGTTACTATCCCGTCAACATCAACATCAAGAAGGCGACGCATATCCTGCTCTCTATTTACTGTCCACACATCAACCTGTATGCCTCTATCGTGTGCCATACGTATCAGTGCACCATTTGCCAGGTGCGAAGGCCCAATGTATTCCGGTATCTGCAGTGCATCACCGGGAAAATTTTTAAAAAGCCCCAAAAGTCCTGATCTGAATAAAAAATAAAACCCCAGTACACCCCACAGCCCAAACGATGTTGCCATAGTTGGGATTGTTTTCCGTACAAACTGTAAATTTTTTCCATACTGGGATGCACCCAAAACTCTGTGTTCAGACGTATGACGCAGTACAATATCACAAAATTTTTCTGCCAACACTATGGTATTATCCTTCAGGTCAACATTGAAGCGCTGACCAGGAAAAGCCTCCAGCATCTCTTCCAGTGTCATAATAGTAATGCCGTTGCCACGGTAGGGATAACTTTCCCCATCCAGGGTAAAATGATATGCCGCATCAAATTGTTTTATTTCTTGTAAAGTAAGCTCACTTACTTTCCCCTTTCCATTTGTTATGTGCGATAGTTCCTGGTCATGAACTATCACCACATGTCCATCCCTGGTAAGATGCGCATCAGTTTCAATGACATCTGCTCCTAACTCAATTGCTTTTTCAAACGCAAGTGCAGTGTTTTCTGGATATTCTTTTGAATATCCACGATGAGCAAAGATACGGGCTGGTTTTTCAAAAAATGGTTTTTTCATGTTTGTACACTCTTTAGAATATACTCAACAGCATACTGTAAATTCTTTTTAACAACTATCGCATTATCAATTTCATTTCTATGTTTTATGCCATGTCCTGTCAACACATATATACCCTGCATCCCAGCATTTTTTGCAAGCAGTATGTCAGAAGGATGATCGCCAATAACAAAAGACTCATTTATATTAATTTTATATGAAGTAGCAGCTTTTTTTACAAAAAATGTTTTTGGCTTTCTACATACACAATTGTCTTCTTTTTTGTGAAAGCAACTATATACAGATTCAATGTGAATTCCATTATCGGACAAAACTTGTATAATATAATTATTTACTACCAAAACTTCATCAGGAGTTACAAATCCCTTTGCAACTCCTGCTTGATTGGTAATAATAAAAAGCTTAAAAAATTTTTGAATTTTTCGCAACGCTTCAAACGTAAATGGATAAAACTTTACTTTGTGTATATCCCCTATATATCCATTATCTTTAATAATTGTCCCATCTCTATCAAGGAATACTGCCCTTTTTATAGAATGCATTTTTATTCTTCCATAATTAAACCATCATCTTTTATTAACTGCATATAATCACTCACCGTGCCATCCGACAAGCAGCATTCAATGATCTGCTTGCCTAAGGGAAGAAGATTTGGATCATTGTAGTAATCCATAAGTTCCTTCTTGAAAAATTCAACCAGTATCTGCGCACCCCTATCATACACATCTTCACCAACTTCATTTTGCAGCTCAGGCCTTAAAAGAAACTTTTCAATTTCCACTCCTTCTATAACAAGCTTATTCAATGAAAATCCTAACAATGAACAACGTGATTTAGATAATTCATCAGCAAAAAATTTTACGCCTCCTCTTCGTGCTAAATATTCACGCATAATCCATTGTGGATTAAAACCAACCTTCCATGCACCAATATACTGATTGGGTGCCAGTACATACTTTACTTTTGGACTGACAATAATTTGTTCAAGCAGCAAATTTGCAAAATTAACTTTTTTACCTGTTGCAAAAGGCCAGAATGAACCAACACCTTCGGATTCAAGCCCTCCAGCTTTTACAATACTTGGATTATCATGGCCTCGAGGTGACACAAGCCTCCATAACCAGGCTATTGCCGGTGGAAGTATATGAAATAAACCTATTATTCCATAATCAGGCTTTTCTTTTGTAGAAGGGGGAGTCCTTACACCAAAACTTCTTATATGAACCTGAACAGGTTTATTAACAATGTCCGGCATTGCATTGCGTGGAACAAGAAAGCGTGGATTGGGGCAGGATTTTCCTGGCTCATCTTCAATATGCTCCCATAAAAGTGCCGTACTATATGGCTGAGCATCAATATTCAAAAACATCAATGGCACTTTTGGGTGTATTGAAAGCGATTCGATGTCAGGATCAGTACCATACTGTTCAATATGGTTAACCCGTATAAACCATCCTGCTTCAGCATCTTTAACATATAAATAACCATCATTTTTCTGAAATGATGGATGGCATAATCCCATATCATCAACAACTGGCCGCAAAAAACATCCTCGCGGTAGTACCAGTGATAATGTTTCACCAGTAACTATATTTTCGCCAAGTTTTATTGTTCCATCTACATCGCGATGTATATGTTCGTTTGTTTCACTTTTTCCACTTCCGCTTGCACCTTCATGCATTATGGTTGTTTTGTTACCATACGGAGTAATAACCTGCACCACTGCACAGTGATTTGTTACCCAACCTTCTTTTTCGCCAAAATCAAGCAACGATGAATATACACCTTTCTTTGCACTTGGACCTGGATATAGATTATAACTAAAAATTTCATGCACGTTTTCACTCCTGTAGTGAACAACTATCTGTTTCCCATTGAAATGGGTATGCCTGAATACTGGTGCAATGTATAATATACATTTAACAGGAATTGTTCCTTCAATCTGTCCTGCATCAATGATTCCCTGTAATATCCCCAATCCTAAACAAAAGAAGCCAGCGTTTGCAGGTGCTATCGCCATTCCATAACATCCTTCAAGTTGCCCTGCTTTAAAGAAAAACACTGCTAAATCCTGCTTTTGTAACCAATCAAACGTTTCTTTTTTAAGCTCATTAAAATCTTTGCCAAATCGTTGTGTATAGGTTATCTTGTCAGTGGGCAGGTCATCTCCAATCACCATGCTATCAGGATCACGCCTGCGCATATATGCTTCAGTATAATTAACAGCAATGCCATTTTTTACTTTATGAACTATCGCCTCACAATATCTTCCCTTTCCTGGAACATCATATTCAACCTTTTGCACACCATCACTGCCATATTTGAGTGATAATGCAAATAGATCATCAATAGTATGGGCAATAGTTATGCTGGTTGCTTGTAACAATGTTTTTACCTGTTCTGGTACAATTAATTTGCTCAGAAGGTCTTTCATTGTGTTTCCTTTCTAATTATACTTAAAATTAAAATACTTTTGTATACCAGTCAAAAATGCACCTCTAAAAAATCAACTTTAATTTTTCAATATCACAACACCGGATAAAATGATTGATTTTATCATACAATGATTTTATTATAAGGGAACTTCTAAAAACTTTTTTTTAGATGTTCCCTTGTAGGCACAATGTATAGTATAAAATTGATTTCTATTTTATTAATAATTTTGGAAGAAAGCAATTTTTTCAAGGTGCACATAATTTATACTATAGCATTTATATATTAACTAATGGTTGTAGGATTTATTGAAGCTACAGGTGAATTCACAACACGTATATAGAACTGTGGTCATTGAGTAGTAAAGCGTATTGCAGTAACCGATTACACAATGCATCGATGCAGTGGCAATATATATACATTATATTTCCGGGAGGAAACTATGAAGCGCGTATGGATATTGATAATACTCTCTATCGCAATTTCATGTGCTCAGGTTAAAGAATTTCCTGATGCTCCGTATATTGGCATTACCTATGGGACAATTCAGACCAAGCTTCTTAAATATGGAATTGATATAAATAAAGATTATATCCATGCCCTGCAGGATCACCATGCTAATGTTGTACGGATTTTTATAAGCGATAGTTACCAGGATATTGATAACAAACTGCAACAATGCAGCGCCGTGCTTATTCCTGGTGGATTTGATATACACCCCTCACGCTATGGCGAAGCTGAATACAAATATCTGGAAAACGTAGATAAGGAACTTGATGCACTTGAATACAAAGTGCTTGCATATGCCAGGGAACACAAAATGCCAGTACTGGGTATTTGCCGCGGCTGCCAGATGCTCAATGTATTCTATGGTAGGGACACAGTTTCATCCCGAGATGATGCGTGAGGAAAATTCAGTATTTGATAATCTATTTATAATGTTTGTTAATGAAGCACATGTATATATGGAAAAAAAAGTAAGTAATTAAAATTGTTATCAGCAAGGTTCAAAAGAATGCTCAGGCAATAAAAGTATAAGATCTTTCGTGGGCCGAATAAAGTTGGGAATCTGCAGGATAACAACGTAGATTGATACGTCCCAACTTTGTCGATTGTGGCATTGACAGGAAACGTTTGTCATTCTAAGCAAAGGGGAGAATCCCAATTCAACTAATTTTTTACGATAGGGGGGCAGCATGAAATATAAAAAAGCATTCATATATATACTATCTTTGCTTATAGCATTATTCCTCATTGGTGAGATAGGCATCTACATATACGTTGATGCACCTTTAGAAACAGACTTTTATGGATCAATATCTAAAGAACAGGTATACAAGCTTCAGTCTTTACATAAAGTAAAATGTGTGAGCGGCAGTGATTGGATTCATTTAGGTTGGATTGCCGATCCTGATACTGAAAAATATATAATTGAAATAAAGGACGATAAGGGAACATGGCAACAGATTGGATCATCACAGTTTGGTTCATTTCTTTACCGTGGAAACGGTGGACAATTTAGAGTAATAAAAATTAATAAAAAAACTAAGGAACAATCGGTACTGGGAATGGCAAAAGCTTTTTCTTACCATGCAACAGCATCTCTATACAAGCCAGTTATTACCGATAACTATCGCCCACTGTTTAAACCACAAAAACATGGCTATTATATAAACGACCACACCATTTTTAAAGACAGCAGGGACAACTGGCGCCTTATTGGCATAACCTCAAAAACCGATGGCGACCCCAATGCCGAAACATATTTTGCCGTTGCTAAAGGGAAAAATTTTCCTCACGACATTATGGTTGAAGAGGAACCTATTGCTGATGTTGGTGACTTAGCGTGGGCACCGCATGTTGTAAAGCATAACAACGTGTACCATATGTTCTGGTCACCTCACAAACTCCACCACATGACTTCACATGACGGCATTCATTGGGAAAATCATACTGTAATTATGAAAGCACCATACAATAAATTTTTCCGCGACTGTATGATATTACAGGTTTCAGAAGATCAATGGCTTATGTACACAACTGCAAGGGGATTATTTTTCTCGCAGATTGACGTGTATCAATCATTTGACTTAGAACACTGGCAGTACATACGCACGGCACTGTCAAGCAGTTTTGGCAGTGAACGCAACTCACCATTTGCATCTATGGAATCGCCCTTTGTGGTAAAGTATAATGACGGCTACTATCTGTCAGTAACATACAATAATGATACGCTTTTTATTCATGGGCTTCTGCTTCTTTTCAAGGTGTGGCTTGATACGGAAAGCTACAATGACACACTGGTGTTTTATTCGGACAATCCGTATGATTTTGGTATTTACAGGGGTAAAAAACGCTCGGACCAACTCATAGCAACGCTGCGTGCGCATGCTCCTGAATGGGTGTATGTACCAGCTACAAAGGCATGGTACATTACCACCTGCGGATGGAAGTGGGTTGCAACATTAACTAAGGGGGAGGTAGCGATAGTTCCTGTGAAGTGGCAAAAGATTAAGTAACTATCAATTACTGGTAAAATTTAGGATATGCGGGGTTACAATTTTACACCAATTAAGGGTTCATTTGCCCGTGTTAAATGTGAAATCTGTGGGGAATATGTTTTTGAGCGATATATACGTATTAAAAATGGGAAAAAAGTTTGTATACCCTGTTCAGGATATGCTGATAAATAAATTGTGATATAGCAAGCAATACTATATGCTCAAAGAAAATGAACTTGTAAGGGTGCTGCTGCCTTATTGCAAGCCATACTCTATGCCCAAAGGCTCTATATTGTGGCTGGAAGGTGATACTAAAGGTATGGCAGTGGTATTAAAAAAGGGGAGAGTAAAAATTTACCGTATGGCTTCAAATGCAACAGCGGTAACCCTTTTTATTATGAAACCGCATGATATATTTGGCTTTTTGCCGCTCATTGATAATAAACCATATCCCGTCAGTGCAGAAGCGTTTGATGATATTGAAGCTATGGTACTTGATAGGACGACTTTTGATACCATTATCAAAAAAGATCCTCAGGTGTGTATATCTTTGCTGTACTATATTGCACATTATCTACGCTTGACATTTGATGGCATTGCACGTTTATCATCCAGGAGTGCAATTACACGGGTTGCATCTGCAATCGTTGGACTGGTTGAAGAACATGGTTATTCAAAACATAACAAGCCTGTAATTTCTCTTCCAACCACTGCAAAAGAGTATGCACAACTTATTGGATTAACTCCAGAAAGCTTTTCGCGTAAAGTAACCGAATTATCAAATTTAGGCATTATTGAGAAATTGGGAACTAACAGACTTAAAATTAAAGAAATTGAAAAATTGCGTGAACTGGCAAATCAAGAATTATTTTTTTAACAATTGATTCAAATCAATGCCAAAATCCATCCAACCGTATACATTTATACCCATAGTATTAAAAACTTCACATAAGGTTAAGGAGTTACAATATGGTTAATCCAAAAGAATATCTTGAATTTGGGCAAAAGTTTCATGGTCATAAGTGCCCTGCTATGCCTATGGGTTTGCGAGTTGGTGCTGCTGCTATGAATGCATTAGGAGTGGAACGTGCCAAAGATGGTCAGCTAATAGCATTGGTTGAATTAGGCGAGGATCACTGTGCAACATGTTTTGCTGACGGTATTCAGGTTATTACCGGTTGTACATTTGGTAAAGGCAACATTAAGAAACTTCATCATGGTAAATGGGGGGTAACACTTATAAATCGTGCAACAGGAGAATCCATACGGGTGGTACCCAAAGCTGAAGCAATGCTAAAAAATAAGAGCAGCGATTTCATGCAAAATTACAGAAAAAAAGGAATACCTGCGTCACAGGTTCCTGAACATGTTGTGGAACCACTTATTGAAATGGTTATGAATGCTCCTGATGAACAGATTTTATCAATTGGGAAAATTTTTAAACAGGAAGTGCCACCAAAGAAAGAATCATTTGAAGGCTTTGTGTGTGATATCTGTGGTGAAATGACAGTTGAAGGCTATGGACGCCCATTGGGTGAAAAAAAAGTTTGTCATCCCTGCTACGAAAAAGCACTGCATGCATAATACAGTGTTGCTTTAAAACGAAATTGGTAGCACCAGAATTACGGTATAATACTACCATGATGGTGCTACTATAACATATTTGTTATGGAGGATTATTAAAATGATAATACCATTACTGGCGGGCATAATAACATTTTTATTTACCACTGTACTAACTATAGCCGGCGTTGGTGCAGCTTTTATTTTAATTCCTGTATTTATTGGACTCAAGATAGATATTCATGTAGCCATGGCAACCGCACTACTTCTTAATGCCATATCCATGACCTTTGCATCATACCGATTTTATAAAGATAAGCTGATACTGTGGCAGGTTGCATTACCAATCCTTATACTAGCAACAGCACTATCACCATTGGGTGCATGGACCAGCAGATTTTTAGATCGCAATGTACTTTTATGGCTTTTTACTGCATTTCTTGTATTTGCGGGTAGTATGATGCTATTTTACCAGCCAAAAGCTACAAAAAAAGAGCACTCACGTATGACGCAGATTATATCGGGTCTTTTAGTTGGAAGTGCTGCAGGCTTTCTGGGAGGATTGCTTGGAGTTGGTGGGGGAAATTTTATTGTCCCTGTACTGGTGTGGTTAGGATATGACCCAAAAAAATCTTCAGCAACTACATCGTTCATAGTTATTTTCTCATCCCTTTCGGGTTTTATGGGACATGCAACATTAGGTGCAATTAATGTACCACTTCTGGCATTTACTGCTTCAGGATCAGCTACGGGGGCACTTCTTGGTGCATGGCTTATGAGTAAAAAGCTGCAGCAAAAGCAGGTTAAAGCTATCATCGGCGTTGTACTATTTGCCATTGCCTTAAAAATGGCGTGGAGCCTACTTTAAAACTTCACCAGCGCAATTTTGCAATGAGCGTATCAAGCATAATTTTCAACTGCAAAGTTAGGGGCAAATCCATGTCTTCCTTGATTTCCTGGGCGGCAAATGCATACACCGCCGAAAGTTTAGATTGCTTTCCCTGCGCGCTCACAGCCTGCACTGCAACATAGTAAGTATTGCCCTGCTTAAATGACTTATTCTTTGCATATTCTTTTACAAACAGTGATGTATCTTTTGTTTTATACATTGCAGTCAATGAATCTTTTGTATCACCGCAATGAATAATGTAGGAAGCAGCCCCATCTGCTTTTTCAAAATTTACATACACACCACCATCTTTATATAATGCAAACACACCTTTTGGCGGCTGTAATGGTGGTGTAGTTTTTTTCTCCTGATTTTCATGCAAGAGCATTACAAACGGTTGATTTGCGTAGGAAATCATCAGTTGTTGTAATTTTTGTGGCAATGGATAATGACTATGAACTATCGCCAATGCAAAATGTTGAGTGGTTCCACTATAAGTGCATGCACCTGATTGATACTGATCCCCATTTAAGATTGCAGCTTTAAACCCCCTGCCCTTGCCCCAGGTGGGCTGATAGTACTGTAGGCCAAAAAATGTTCCAAATGGATTGAGACTTACTGCAAACCCTGTAAAAAAATTATGCGTCACCTGTAATGGACAAAAAGCAAAATTAGAAAGCGTAGCGTTATCCTTTGCTACAGCAATACATTCCTTACCATTGGTTATGGCCAAATACTCCGCAGTGATGTGATTGTTGACATTGGCAAGATCTAAATTTTTGCGTGAATGTTTAAAGTAATCTATTGTGTACTGCGATTCCACACCCAAGTAATTACGCTTTAATACAGTAAAAGGCTGTTTCTTTGTAGCACGCATGGCTGGATACAGCGGACAGGGTGCAACCTGCTGCCAGGCTGGATCATAGATGCGCGCAAGCTGTGGCATACCCGGCTTAAAAATTTTTGTACGTGGTGTATCAGGATAGGTAATGGTGCCATCAACAAAGATTATATCAATACCATCAACAAGCGCAATGACATACTCAAACTGCCCGGGAGTAATATTTTGCGGAAGTGCAACAGTTCCTGAAATCTTAACTGCTGCAACACCATCATCTCCGTTGCGCAGCACTGTTACATCAATTTTTTCAGGGCGATAGTTTTTGTTATTGTACTGTATCCAGGGAAGTAAGCTGTATTCATCAAGAACATCTTTGCCATGTGCTTCTACTGAATTAACCCCCTGCTTAAATGTAATAGCAATTGTACTGTTTTTCAGAAGCTGTTTTGTGGCATTTGTTGTGTACTGAGTTTGATGGTGAGGCTTGCGAACAATATGATACACGCCATCAGAAAGAATCCCTTCCTTTACAAAAATTCGGCTTATTCCATTATGTGAAAAAATAAACACCGGTAATAGTGTATTATTATATTTCAGGAAATAATCGTAACCTTCAGGCAAATCACCAGAAATTGTTAACACAAAATTATCAGCATTTTGTGTAAGAACCAGCAGAGAATTGACATATTCGTAGTTATTAAAATTTTGCACTTTTTTATCCTGGCTGCAAATCTTTTGTGCATATGCTTTACCATCACGTACAACAGGATCGCTTATTGATTGCATTTGTTGAATGAGTTCATCAACAATGTGTTCACGGTTTTTTGCCAGAAACGGTGTTGCCATGCCAAAGTTTGTTGTTGAAAGAAGCCGCATACGTTTTTGAAACGATTCAGCCAACGTAGCCTTAATTTTCTCAGGAATGGGTTGCTTGATGTATTTATACAACGCTTTTACCAATGCATGCGTCATTCTGTCTTTTTCAACTGCAGTCCAGTAATCGCTGCAATATTTTTTCTCAGCCCAGGATACATAGCCATTAAAACTGCCATCAGCAGTATCCTGGCCAAATGAAATTTCTTTTACCGGCTTATGATGTTGCACATAATCATGTAACGTAGTAAACTCAACATAATCAAGGGATGCAATGTCATCAATGAGCTGTGAAAGCCCACCTGTATTGGGCACCCATTTTAAATATGAAGGTAGTTTATACCCATACCAGTATGAATCATCAGCATCACTGTTGATACATATCAACACATCATTCTTTATATTACCACGCAATTGCTCATGGCGTAGCATCTGAACCCAGTTATAAATGCTTACATTTTCAATGAGGTCAGCATGATTATACGCAGGTATTACAAGCATTCTTTCATTGGTTATCGTATTATTGTATATAAGCGGATTGTGAGCCTCTTCAAGCGATAATTCATCAACAAAAACTCTAAATGCATCAAACGGTATAGCACTGTAATATAGAACAACTCCCTGTATGCCAAGCTCCTTATATAGATTAAAATTTCCTGCAGATGTCATCATCTCCTGCGGACGAACATACGGCGAATACATTCCAAAAATATCTTTTACTCCACTTCTCTTTGCATTGGTAATAGCGTTTTGCATTGAATACACAAATTCATCGCAAGTCATTGCAGAAACAAGTCCATTATTATACGACATCAGGATGATTTCATCACCATGTTCCTTCACACGGCGTTTGATGTTCTGTATGATATCGGGAGCATATCTTGGTAATATCTCCTCTAAGGTAAAAAGGTTTTCAAAATCCCACACACCTTTAACAGGGATGCCTTTTTTATTCTTTTCATCCAGCACTTCAATAATCTTACGTACAATACGTATATCTTTGCCAAAACCTGCTTCATCGTTGGTATCAATTCTGTATGAATGATAAAAATTGGCATGAAACCCCAGTGAAACATATACTTTGTGTTTTGACTCTTTACCAATAACAGACAGTTTTGGCAATATTATTGAGCCAACCAGATATACGATATACACAACGACAAGTAAAGCTAACGCATATTTAAAAATATTTTTCATAATAATTTCTCCCGCAAAATAGTTCTAACAAAATTTTAGTAAAACTTCTCAATTAAAAAGAGTATTACAATTATCATTAAAACCTGGATGTTACAGGTATTAATAGTAAAACGTAATCGTAAACTTTTTAAGCATTTTTTCCTGACTGTGATTATAAACAGCACTCCAAACTATACCCATAGAACAAATCACATTAATTATATCAGATAGTAACCATAAAACATACTGGTACCATACCAGATACAGTTATAAAAGGCAAGAAATTATAAAGTAAGGATTTGTTGGAATTAAATTGCTGTACGCAATGCTTTTGGTGGTGGTCCCCAGTAGAATTTTAGGCAATGGATGCCGTTTTCACGGTGAAAATCAAAGGTATA
>Ga0067045_1031686_pt1 | contig 11686 bp, 4 predicted proteins | sample TerdegcTABiofilm_FD_59184 | JGI IMG/M metagenome (GOLD analysis project Ga0067045, IMG submission 59184) | Combined Assembly of (Gp0054472, Gp0054536) Wastewater bioreactor microbial communities from Singapore -Terephthalate degrading...
CAGGGGCAAGGCACCCAGCAAGAGAAGCACGCCCGGTGACAACTCCGGGGTAATCTCCTCGCCGCTGGTGCCACCGCCGTCCGGGCGAAGGATTTTGCCCTTACCGAATGGCGGGTCCTGATTGCCCGACACTGGAAGGCCCTGCGGGGTGCTTGGGTCAGGATCGGTCTCCAGGAAGCCCACGTTGTACAGGTACGCGAATGGCTCACCGCTCCTGCCGTCCTTCGCGTAGAAGTCGCCCCAGACGGGGTCGCGCTGGCTCTGGAATGACCATCGCAGATCAGTCGCAGGAACGTCGGGCAGATCGAGCTTGATGCCGTATATCTTGGAGATGGACCCATCTGCGTACTCGGGCATGCCCGGGTTGCTGGCTTCGTCGGAGTAGAACGTGCGGATATCCATTTCCTTCGGCGTCCAGCTCTCCCACTCAGACCCGTCCCAGTACTTTAGGTTCAGCAGGGCGATCTCGTCTTCGCCGAGGTCACTGGTAAGCTCGACGATGAAATGGCTAGCGTCCTTGTAGGGCACCGTCAGACTGTAGTCATACTGCCATATGCCGCCCTGCGTCTCCTGGGTGACCGTCCACCCGAATGTGCTTCCGGTCGCCCAGCCGCCGCCCCCGATGAGGCCGCCGGCGTCACTGGTCAAGGAGCCGGTGTACTGCGCGAAGTACGCCATCGCCGGCGCGCCCCAGAGGGCCAGTACAACTACAGCGATGCTGATTGCGGTTCTGCTGGTGATCTTGATCACCGCCTTCCGTCACTAGGTGAGCCCTTCTGCCCCCGCGAAGACCCCCCATCCGTGGTGATCACCCCTTCCGTCGTCAGCACGCAACGGTCGTCGCCAGTGACGAATCGAAGCACTAACCAGTCCGTTCGTGGTGCCGCACGACGGGTGGTTAGCATCAATTATAGTGATCAGTCTTCCAAACTTTATTCAATATTAACTCAATTTCTCCTATATATCAGCATTCATTGCCTATCCCCGCCCAGCTCCCGGCAGCAATCCACCACAAACCGCGTTTGCTCCATGGTCCGGTGCGGGTAGCCCGCCACGTTCAAAATGAAATGGTCCCACGGTTCGGCCTCGCGGATCATGGCGTGAATGCTGGCGCGGGTCGCCGCGGGGTCGTCCATGGGTTGGGCGAGTTGTTCCACGCCCGCAATGATGGTGACACGCTGGCCCAGTGCCCGGCGACCCTCGCCCACCGTCACATCGCCCAGAGGCGGGATGGTGAAGGCGTGAACCGCGTCCATCTCGGTCTGTCGATACAGGGGCAGCAGGTCGCGAATCAGTCCGCAGGAGTGGTGGAAGTAGAACTTGCCCGCCTCATGCGCAGCTTTCGCCCGGGTGTTGGTGATGTCGAGGTTGCAGGCCTCGAACATCGCCGGGGATATCGCGGTGGTCGAGGTATCATCGACGGTCACGACAGCATCCACGTCCGACTGTGTCCCCACGGCCAGGCGCTTCAGGTAGTTGCGTTCCATTGCCGTGAACAGCGCCAGAAGGTCCTCACGAGCATCGGCCCACAGGTATGCCAGGGTTGCCACACCCGAGAAGACGCGGTACATCATGCCCAGGGGGGTGCCATCCATGGGGCCGAGGATCAGGCCGTCATCGCCGATGAGTTCGCGCCGCCTGCGGGTGCGCTCGATACCCTCGGGGTCGGGCTCGATCAGCTCATCGTCGAAGATGGCCGCGAGAATTGGCAGGTCGGCCGGCCCTTTTATGGGGTGCTCGGTCCAGTTGCTTGAGACCGCGCCGGTGGAGTCTCGGCAGACCCGGATGGCCTCCCGCAGAACGCCCTCGGGAGTGTGCCAGGTGCGTCGCGTAAGGTCGCCGTCGGTCTCGTGCTCCACCTCCACCTTGCGCCGGGTGATGCGCAACGGCATCCGGAACCAGTCGCAGATGTCCAGGCCGAGAGCCCGTGAAAAGATGACGGTCGCTTCGCCGCCCCAGTGCACATCCTCCAGTGCCTCGGCGAGTTCCGGTTCCATGCCTTCGCGGTTGGGGCGGTTGTAAGGGTCGCAGTGCCCGGTGACCGGCAGCCAGTCCGGGATCTCATGGCGCAGGACCCGCAGCAGATTCTCGCGGCGCGTGATCGTCGTTAATCGCTCCCTAGAGCAGGTCAGTGCAGGTCACTTCGCCGCAGCCGGCGTTGATCCTCCCGGGAAGGCATAGAGGGGACACATCGGGAAACTTGGGCTAATGCTTCTTGAAGGTGATAAGGTGATGACGTTGACCTGGATTGCATTTGCGTTCACAGTGGTCACAGCGGGGCACGCATTGACCCTCGCCGAAGATGGGCAGGCGAGGGCGGTGATCGTGCTCCCCGATGAACCCTCCCCGGCGGAGCAGACCGCAGCCGGAGAGCTCTCCGCGCACCTGGAGCAGATCACCGGGGCGGAGTTCACCATCGGACCGGCGGCGGAGGGGCAGGCGCGGGTCATTGTTGGTCCGTCTCGGGCGGCCCGGGAGATATTGGGCGAGGCGCTGGTGGATGGGCTAGGGCCGGAGGAGTTCGTCGTGAAGACCGCGGGCAAGGACCTGCTGCTGGTTGGAGGCAGGCCACGGGGGACGCTCTATGCGGTGTACTCCTTCCTGGAAGACGATCTCGGCTGCCGGTGGATGACCTGGTACGGGGACGAGAGCATCCCGCGACAGTTGACGCTCACGGTGCCCGACCTGGACCGCCGCGAATCGCCGGCCATGCAGGTGCGGGACATCGTCTGCCACACCAATCAGAGCTCGGACCGGCAGAAGATGCAGCGCTTCCTGGTGCGCAATCGCTGCCAGGGACCGGACCTGCGCTTCACCGGAGATGTGACCGCTGTCGGCGGCACTTCGCACCGCTATGCCTACCCCGAAGGCGGCTGGTTCGTGCATACGCTTTTCCACTGGCTGCCGCCCGAGACCCATTTCGAGGCCCACCCGGAATGGTACAGCCTCGCGGGAGACAAGCGCGTCAAAAGCCGCCAGTTGTGTTTCACGAACCCCGGCTTGCGCCAGGCGCTGACCGAGGCGATCCTCAAGCGCATCGGCGAGGCGGATCCCGGCGGCCTGTACTCGGTCTCGGCGATGGACTGGACCGGGGCCTTCTGCGACTGTGATGATTGCAGGGCTCTCGTGAAGCGTGAAGGCACCCCCGGTGCGCCGCTATTCGACTACCTGGCGGAGTTGGGCCCGAAAGTGAAGGAGGCCTATCCGGAGGCTACCATCAGCACCCTCGCCTACCGCAAGGAGCAGAGCGAGATCCCGCCGCGGACCATCACGCTGCCGGACAATGTGGTCATCATCTTCGCACCCATCGACGACAACTTCGCCGCACCCATCGAGCACCCGAGCAATGCCGAGACGCTGCGGAACATCGAGAAGTGGCCCCGAGTGGCTTCGACGGTGTGGGTTTGGTACTACCCGAACACGTATGGTCCGGCGCTGCCCATGGGGAACCTGCACAAGCTGGCCGCCGATTTCCGGCTGTTCAGGCGCGTTGGGGTGAAGGGCTACTTCATCGAGCAGGATGCTCCCGGGGTCTATGATTCCCGGCGCGTCACTGATCTGCAGACGTGGCTCATCACGAAGCTGATGTGGGAGCCGGACCAGGACCTGGATGCGCTCATTGAGGACTACACCAACCGCCATTACAGGGCCGCCGCGCCGATCGTGCGGGAATACCTGTCTGCGCTGGAAACCGCCACCGCGCAGCAGACCACCAGCATGGCCTGGAACGCGAGTACCGGACAGCACCAGTATCTCACGCGCGAACTGCTCCTGCGCTGCCAGGGGCTGCTGGACCGGGCGGAGGAAGCGGCTTCGGGCGACGCTGAGGCGCTGGCGCGGGTGAAGCACCTGCGCATGAGCGTGGACCTCGCGTGCATCCTGAAGTGGGGCAAACTGGCGAGTGCGGGCGAGGTGCCCTTCACACTGCCGGACCTCGCGAGCCGTTACCGGGACACATACGCTGAAGCAGCGAAAATGCGGCTGCTGGAGACTCGCCAGCCCGCTCTCCTGGCGGCACAGGGGGATTTCCTCAAGTGGTATGAACTGATGACGCCGCTGAAGCCCCTGCCCGCGCCGCTTGACGAGGTTCCCGCGGAACGCGTGCGGCAGTTCACCCCGGAATCCGCCCGTCTGCACGGGAAAGCGCCATCTCTCGTGGAGGATCCGCTGGCAGCCGCGGGCATCGCGGTAACTATGGCGCCTAGCATGGACATTCCGGCATATGCCCGGAAAGACCTGCCCAGGAACGTCCTGAACTTGGGCTTCTATGATGCTGTCACCAAACGCCAGCAGCACGCGCACATAGGGAAGGACGCGCCGATTGAGACCGGCGCGTACCGGCTGTACTCCATCGGGCGCACGGCCCTTAGCGCCGAGTGCTACGTGTGGTTCGACTGGAGTTGGGTGATCCAGTTCCAGGATGTCTCGACGCTTTTCGACCCCGCGCACCCGGGCCAGGAGTGGGATGTCTACGCGTCAGTGCGGTTCGAGGGTCCCGCGTACGACCCGCAGAGCGAGGCGGAAGAGAACCGCTTCTACGTGGACCGCGTGGTGTTCGTGCGGGTGGATGAGTAGGCGTGGATACAGGTGATTCTCAAGACACGGAGGCGACTGTGACCCAGACACGATTGTTGGCACTGCGGGCGACAGGTGCATGCGCGGATCACCGGGCCAGACTGCGGCTGACCGTTCTGGCGCTGGCCTTGCTGGCCACGTCCGCAGCTGCCCAGACGAGAAACCTGGCGCCCGAGGCCGCGTACAGCGTCACGCTCTACGGGTACGCCTACGCGGGACAGGTGATCCCCGGCACGAACACGCCCGCGACGGCGCAGGGCTTCATGCCTGCCCCACCGTGGCTGGGCCCGGCGGATGCCCTCACCGATGGCCTGCGCGGTGGCGCGATCGTCCGGAGCTGGTTCTGGTCGAACATGGCCAAGCGGATCGCCGTGCGGTTCGACCTGCGCCGCGCCGCACGGGTATCGCAGGTCCGCCTGTGGCCGAATGCGGGCGAGGCGCCCTGCGACCGGGCAACCGCGCGCATCGCCGCCTCGCAGGAAGGTTTGGCGCAGGCTGCCGAACTTGTGCTGGAGCCCGTGGAAGAGGGGCTGGCCTGGTCGGGTGGGCCGCTTGAGGGCCGGTTCATTGAGATCCTCTGCGCAAGCGGCGCGCCGCAGATGTCTCTGGCGGAAGTGGAGATACTGGGCGAGCCCACCGGGGAACTGGCCGAGGGCGCTCCACCCGCTGGGCTCATCGCGGTTCCGCCCAGGGACCTCACGGCGCTCGTGACGCTGCCGGACCGGCCTGAAGGCGCCGTGAACCTCGCCCGCATGGACGGGGTGAAGGTCGCTCTCAGTTCCGGACACCATGACGACAAGACCGGGCGCTGGGTGGATGACAACTGCGCCGCCGAGAGCGACCCGGGCGGACGGAACCTCGTGGACGGCAACCGCGCCACGGCGGTGCGGTCTTTCGAGGGCTGGTATGCGCAGAAGAAGATCACCGCCGACATCGACCTGGGCAGAGCGGCGCGGGTGGACCGGGTGGTTGTCCGGTCCACCGGCCACGGAGAGCGCAGGTCCTTCATCAACTGCTTCAAGGTCTGGCTGCAGGCAGGCGCGGGAGCGCCCTGGGTCCCGGCGGGCGAAGTCTGGAACCCCCTGCTTCCGGGCGAAGTCCCCGGCCCCGAGTACCCCGTCTTCTCTCCCGTCATCGACAGACCGGCAACCGCCTTGCGGGTGGAGCTCACCGGCGTCGCCCAGAGCGCCGATGTCATGCAGGTGGGGGAGATCGAGATCTGGGGCGCCCCCACGGGCGAGGCAATCGCGGCCGGCGAGTGGAGCGTGAAGAAGCCGGTGCCCCAGGTGGAGGCCGTGACCATGGGCGAACTCGACCGTGCCTATGATTGGCTAAGAAAAGAGCGGCTGCGTGGCCTGTACGGGTACGTCGGGCAGTGGAAGGACACTGACCTCCTGGATCGGACAGTGGCGGCGGGCTTCAACTGCATGCTCGTCCACACCATGAGCAAGGCCCACAGTGAAGCGGGCTGGCCGGAGGAAGTGGGCGAGTGGGCAAGAGTGCAGGCCGAGCGGAACCTGCGGGTCATCATCAGCTGGCCCTTCGGCAGCGATGAGCGCTATGGGAACACCCAGTTCGGCGCTTACCAGCCGGGCGGCGCGGTTACCTGGCAGCGCGGCCCGTGTCCGCTATCCAGGGAATACTGGGAGAAGGTGGTGGGTGACCGGGCTGTCATCGCCGCCGAGGCCGGGCTCACCGGCCTTGTGGTGGACATGGAGATGTACGGCGCGGATGCCACCCGCTACCCCGGGCCCTGTTACTGCGACGATTGCTGGGCGCGGTTTGTGGGAGATCATCTGGAGGGCATCGCGCCTGACGAGATCCCGATACAGGACCGTCCCGCATGGATCGCCGCGAATGGTCTCGCCCGGGACTATGCCCGTTACCAGGAACTGCAGGTCACGGCGATTCTCACGGACATCCGCGAGCGTGTGCGCGCCGTGAACCCCCGCTTCCTGCTTGGGAACCTGCTGGACCCCGAGAGCCTGGCAGGTCTCGCGCGCGGTTTCGGCACGCCGACAATGCCCGCCCTGGTCTTCTCGGAACTGGAGTACAACGGGGGCATCGCCGGAACTCCCGGACGGGTTGAGCAACTGCGGCGCGAAGGCTATCCGGTGTGGTACGTGCCCGGCCTGTGGATCAGGCCTGTCACGCCGCCGATGTTGCCCGAACTGGTGGCGGCCGTTGCCCCTGCCACCGGTGGCTACTGGATCTGGAGCACCGCGGCCTTCAGCGCGAACCCACGCGGCGAGTATGCACACGCCCCCGAATTCTCACATGAGGACTACTGGCAGGCCTTCCGGCGAGCCAATGATGCCCTGGACGCGGCGCTCGCAAGCGGGGACGGGGGAGTGGCTAGCGAGCGGAGGGAGGTCCCCAGTGCTCGGGTGCCGAGGATCGCTGGAGATGAACCCACTGCGCAGGACTGGGAACGCGCGGCGATCCTGGAGCCTTTCGTGGCGTACAGCAGTGGCGAGCCCGCGAAGACCCTCACGCGTGCCCGGGCGCTGTGGGACGGGGAACGCCTGCACCTGCGGGTGACCTGCACTGAGCCGGAACCGCACAAGATGACCCCGCTTCACGGCGAACGGGATGACGCAAGCCTGTGGCAGCAGGATTCTCTGGAGGTCTTCTGGCGCAGGCCCGACACCGGCGCCTATGCGCACGTGGTGGTCAATGCCGCGGGCGCGGTCTCGGACTCCTTCTCCGATGGCATCCGGCCCGAAGACCCCGGCTGGAACGCGGACATCAGCGCCGTCCCGGCCCGCGGGGAAGGTCAGTGGGAGATGAGGCTGTCCATTCCGCTGGCCGCTGACGGTGGCGGTGACCTGCCGCCCGGCAGTCAAGTGTGTTTCGAGCTTGCCCGCAACCGGCCCGGCGGCGGGGAGACAACCTGCTGGGCGCCTACCGGGGGCATGTTCCGCGGCGCGCCGAACCTGTGGGGGACCCTCGAACTGGAGTAGCTTCCCGCGGAGCAAGCCATGCGTGGCACGGCGTGCAACCCCTTTCATACACACGTGAGTACGGAGATCCCCGCCCGGCCTGTCACGCGCCGGGCTCGCCGGGGCTATACAGGGTTGCAGGATCGACATATGCCGCATGGGAGGGGCACATGCCCGCACAGTGGGTCGTTCATCTGACAACGCGCAGCGGTCTCGAAGGCGGCCTGGTTGACACATACCGGGCCGAAGCCGCGCGCCTTGGGAGCGACGGTGTAGCGCTGCTCACGCCGACCCAGTCGGCCGCTGAGGTCGCCCGGAGGCTTGTGGTGTCCGGAGGTGATGCCGGAGCCCTCCTGGACCCGCGCATCATGACCTTCCCCCAGCTTGCGGATGCGCTGCTGGTGGCGAATCACACCTCGTCGCGGCAACTCACGGCGACCCAGCGGGAGCTGCTGGTGGCGGATGTGCTGGCGGGACTGGCGGACGATCCCGCTCTGGAGTACCTGCGGGCGGCGCATACCCGCAAAGGCACCATCGGCGCGGTCTGCGCCCTGCTGGATGAGCTGAAGCGCGGCGGGGTGTCGTCGGATGATCTGCCCGGGCTGGTGGAGAAGGCTGTTCCCGGCCACCCCGCGAACAAGGCCGTCTCCCTCGTTTTCGCGCGTTACCAGGACCGCCTGCAGGAACTGGGCCTGTATGACGAGCCGGGGCTCTTCTGGAACGCTCTCGACCTGCTGGAGGACGGCAAGCGGCGGCCACTCGAAGACTTGCGCGTGCTTCTGCTGGACGGCTTCCAGGAGTTCACCACCACTCAGACCCGGATGCTGGAGGAACTGGGGAACTGGCTGGAGCGCATCGAAGTGCGGCTGTGGCTGGATCCCTCTCGGGAGCAGATGACTCCGCGTACGGTGGCGACCCGCAACTGGCTGGCCGATTCCATGCACGCTGAAGTGCGCCGGGATACTCTCGCCGGGCCTGAACCCGCTACGGACCTGGACCATCTGCGCGCGCGCGTTTTCTCCCTTGATGCGGCCGGGCTTGCGCAGGCCGACGGGACGGTGCGCGTGCTGGAAGTCGCCGGCGGGATGGTGGGCGAGTGCCGGGAGATCGCGCGCCGCATCAAGCTGCAACTGGCGGACAATCAGGACCTGTCCCCGGATCGCATCGCGGTTGTGCTGCGCTCCTGGGACGCGGGCTATGACACGGCCCTGCGGCAGGCTCTCGAGTGGTACGGCGTGCCCGCGGACTTTGCCCAGGGACCGGCGCTGTCTTCGGTCCCGGCGGTGCAGGCGGCGCTGGATATCCTGGACGTGGTGGTGGGCAGGTGGCGGCGCCAGGACGTGATCAAGCTCCTGAACAACGGTTACATCAGGCCAGAAGACCGCAGGTACAAGACGGTGCGGGCGCAGCGGCTGGAGCGCCTGGCCATGGAAGCCGGGATCATCGGCGGCGGGGATGGCGAGATCAGCCCTGCCGAGCAGTGGAAGGCGGCGCTCAACCGTCTCGGCAAACGGCTGCATCAGGAACGGGATCGCCGCCGGCAACTGGAAGACGCCATGGGCATTGTCCCCGAGAGCGAAGACCAGCAACGGGTGCTGGAGGACGACGACGGCGACCGGCTGCGCACTCTCGCGGCCCTCGACGCGGCAATCGACCAAGTCGAGAACGCCGTGAACCTGGTGGATGCGCTGGAACAGTTGCTGCGGCCGCTTGCCACCGCGGAAACCCTGTCCGCCGCGTCGCTGGCCTTCGGCGGGATCATCAAGGCCCTGGGCATCATCTGCTCAGCGGGAAAAGGCGACGCACACCACGTGGCGCTGGACCTGCGGGGGCTGGACGGCCTGTCGACGATACTCCGGGAGATCACGGAAGCCCCGGAAGTGCTGGGGATCGCGGGGGATGTGAATGTTGCCCGGTTCGCCTCGTGTATCCGCGACGCCTGCGGGTCCGCGCGCCTGTCGGGCAACCGCCACCGGCGCTGCGGGGTGCAGGTGCTTGAGGCCTCCCAGGCGGCGGTGGAGCGCTTCGACACCGTGTTCGTCCCCGGCCTGCGCGACGGGCTCTTCCCCTCGCGTCCCCGGCAGGATGTGTTCTACGGGGACGCGGAACGCGAGCGCCTGCAGCAGGACCTGCCGGGCCTGCGCCCGCGGCTGGGCGACCGGCACGCTGACGAACACCTGCTGTACGCAGCGCTGGCGGCTGCGGGGAGGCAGGTCTGGCTCTGCTATCCGCTTTCCGAGGCCAACGGTGGGCCGGTGCTGCGGTCGTCGTACGTGGACGAGGTCCTCCGGCACTGGAAGCTTGGCGGAGCTTCGGAGTTCGCGAGGAGGATCATCACCACCCGCCGGCAGTCCGAAGTCATCGCCGGGCCGGACGAAATCGGCAGCTACTCGGAACTCCTCGAAGCGCTCCAGGGACCGCAGTCGGGCGCCGATCTTCAGCGCATCCTCAGCTTCGCCGAGAGCACCGCGCCGCCCGACGAGTTGCCGACCCTTGCGCAGGTCCGAGAGCTGGCGCGGGTCGAAGCCCTCCGATCCCGGGGTGATGGGCCTTTCTGCGGCGTCCTCGAAGATCAGGCGATTCTTGCCGAACTGGACGACCGTTACGGCCCAGGGCATACGTATTCGGTGAGCCAGCTCAACACCTACGCAAGCTGCCCGATGCGCTTCTTCCTGGCGCGGGTGCTGGGCCTGGAAGCCCCCACGGAACCGATGGAGGCCATCGACCGGCGTGACCTGGGGCTTGTCGCGCACCGCATCCTGGCCCTGTTCTTTGGCCAGCGGACCATCGGGAAGGACGACTGCGAGCCCATCACGGGCGAGAACCTGGGTGAAGCGAAGCAGGCTCTGTCTGCCTGTGTCGCCCGCATCGGGAAGGAACTGGACGCCCTAGACCGCGGCGCGAAGCAGGTCTGGGCACGGGCGCTGGAGCGGCTGGAGGAAGACCTTCTCGCTCTCCTGGAGTTCGAAGCCGAGCGCAATGTCGAGGACCAGGGCAGGAAGCGAAAGTGGTCTCCGCCCCGGCAAGTGAGGGCTGTGGAGGCGGTTTTCGGCAAGAACGGGGAGTTCGTGGTTGCGCCCGAGGGTTGTGAGCCGGTGAAGCTGCGGGGCCGCATCGACCGAATCGATCTTACCGAGTACCAGGGCAGGCCTTACTGGGTGATCTGGGACTACAAGACCGGCAATGGCGTGTCGGCAAACCTCGTGCGCGCGGGGGCCGACCTGCAGCTTCCCGTCTATGCATTGGCAGTGAAGGAGCTGTACCCCAACGAGACAGACGACTGCCACCTGTGGGGGTACTACCGGGTCACGCGCCCCGTGGGTTGGACCAGCGTAGTGGCGGGCAAAGCGGGAGAGGAGACGGCGCAGATGCTTGACGGGATCGTGGAAGGGGCGAAGCAGAAGGTTGCAGAGTACGTCGCGGCCATCCGCGCGGGAAGGTTCGCGCCTGCCCCGAATGATGCCCTGCAGCCCTGCCGCTACTGCGACTTCCGCGGCGCATGCCGGGTCCGTTCGCTGGACCGCCGCTCTTCCGCACAGGGGAGGGAGCAGTGATGATCGACCGCACCCCACAAATGACGCCGGAGACGGACACCGACGCCCTGCGCCGTGGGATCATGGCGAACGCCGACAGGCACCAGTTCCTGGGTGCGGGCGCCGGAGCCGGGAAGACCACGGTGCTGGTAGGACACTACTTTGAGCTGCTTCGGGCGGGCCTGCGGCCGTCTCAACTGGTGGCGGTAACCTTCACGGACAAGGCCGCGGCGGAGATGAAGGCCCGGCTGCGTGAGAAGTGCCGGGGGAAAGCGGTCGAAGCGCGCAACTCGGGGGACGGTTCGGCGGCTGATTGGGAGGGGCTCTTGCACGAGATCGAGACCGCGCCCATCAGCACCATCCACGCCCTCTGCGCGCGCCTGCTGCGTGAGAACTCCCTGGCCGCGGGGCTTGACCCGGACTTCGCGGTGCTGGATGAGATCGACTCGCGCATCCTGCTGGACGACGTTGTCCGGCGCACACTGGTTTCGCGCCTTGACAATGAGCCAACGGCGGACAGCCTCGTGGTGGCGCTGGGGTATGACGAGACGGTCAGCCATATCACGAAGCTGGTGCAGGACCGGGTGCAGATCGAGGCCGTCTTGACCGATCCGCGCTACGAGACCGAGGACGCGC
>Ga0067045_1031687_pt1 | contig 11686 bp, 3 predicted proteins | sample TerdegcTABiofilm_FD_59184 | JGI IMG/M metagenome (GOLD analysis project Ga0067045, IMG submission 59184) | Combined Assembly of (Gp0054472, Gp0054536) Wastewater bioreactor microbial communities from Singapore -Terephthalate degrading...
GGGCGCGGGGTCGCGGGGGCGGCTCTTGGTGACTTTGCCAGCAGGCCGGGAGGGGCCCGCCACAGCGGGTTTCGACGCCACCGGTACGGCGCTCGTCCCACTCTCGGGCAACAGCGCCGCCAGTTGGTCCTGAGCCAGTTGCCTGAACTCGCCGATCAAGGTGCTGACCCGTTCAAGCTCAGTCGGCTCGACCTTGTCGGGGTACTCTTGAGGAAGGTCTTTGAGGCGTTGATCGGTATCGACGTAGACATCGATCAGTCGGCTTAGGGTGTCGATGCGATGGACGCTTGTCTCACCGTCATCCGGCGTTCTGATCAAGGCGGTATGCCGGTGGGTGGCGGTCGCGGCCTCGATAATCAATGCACCCACCGCTTCACGGGCCGGCTCAGCGTTCTCGGTGGCAGTACCACGCATGCACACCTCATGCGACATGCCGATCTCATTGGACTTCAAGTCCCATTGGGTGAACACAGGCAGCAGCTTTCGCAAACTTTGTGCGGTGGTCATGCCGGCACGGCCAACCGCTTCAATTCTTTGCAGCGACGTTTGGGAAATGTGCAGGCGGGCGACGATCTCCTGACTCAATGCCAGCGCCTCCCTGACGCCTTGAACGTGTGCTTCAAACAACGCGCTCGTGTCGATAGCCGCGTCTTGGGCCAGCCGGTGGGTGAGCGTTGCGTAGGCGTTGCGCTTGAGCGCGAACCAGAGGGCGAGGTTTTTTTGCAGCTCGATGGTCATGCGCTGTAAATCGTTGAGGTAGCCCTCACTTGCGCCGTGGATGCGCCATTGCTCCAGGTTTTTCAGGGCTTGATCGTAGTCACCAATCAGTTTTTCCACCTGGATGAGGTAGCGCTCCGTCGCCTGTTCGCGCGCTTGCCCGGTGGAGCCTTCGAGCTCTGTCTGGGCCTTTTTCAACGCGGCATTGTTGGGGGCTTCCTGGCGTTTGAAGTTCTCCAGCTCCACTCCCAGTTGTTTCTTCTGCTGCTCCTTGGCTTTGCGCTGGGCCTTGAGCTGGCTTCGCAGGCTGGTACCTCCCGCACCGGCGCGCAAGCGCAAACGGGTGTCGACGAACCATCGACCTTGTTGGGTAGGGCTCAGCAGGGGACCGGTTTTCGAAGGGGTGTGTGGATCAACGATTTGGATCTGCCCATCTTCATGTTCTATCACGCAGTACCAGCGTTCGCCGACCTGTGCATAGGTTTTTGCACCCAGGCGATACAGCTCGGCGGTGTCGTGCAACAGGGTCTGCGTGACGGGGCTGGTGATATCGGGGGCCGGCACGCTCAAGGTGCTCAGAAAAGCCACCAGGGCCGAGGGCGAGCGATGAGGCACTGAGCCGCTGGCGGCCAGTGAGGAGTAATGGCTGGAGGCAAGCTCACCGGTCATGGGGGTGGGAATCAGTGTCACCACGGGTGCCGCGGGTTTGGTGGCCGCGGGGGTGGTGGTCTTGGGCAACCGGTCATGCACACGTAACGGCGCTGATGCTGTGCGCGGGCCTGTTTTGCGCCGCGTGGCGGCGTGATGGGCCAGGATCATGCTCAGGTTCAGCAGCATATCGGCGACTGCGCTCCATTGAGCCTGGGCATCACCGCGCTGATGGGCGTCCAGTACTTGCTCGATTTCACTGATGCTTTGCCAGACCCAGACCGCCGCCCCCGCCGGGCCACTGAGAAAATTCGCGGCCACATTGAACAATGCCCAGCCGCTGTCACACAGCAAGGCCCAGCGTCGTTGGGCATTGGAGAGCGACTGGCGGTCGGAGAGTTCGGCCATGGCCAGGGCATGGGTCTTGAACAGGACCGGGAAGATGTCACCGTCCAACGCCTGCGACGCGAGTTCCACCGGCCCGGTCCAGTCCACGCTTGTCCAGGGCTCGGCGAGCAGCTGCGCCGCCAGCCATGGGCTGGGCAGGCCGACGGGGAATGTGTATTGGGCGTACTTGAACGCGATGTCTGAGTCAGGCAGCCACGCCAGCACTGAATCCCTCAGCGCTCCCGGTTGATGCAGGGCATACAGCAGGTTTTGCGCTGAAGGGAACTGCAACAATGGTGGGTCGAACAGCGGGCGGTAGAGCAGGCAAGGCCCGGCTGCCGGCTCGCGCGGGGCGATGATGAACATATTGGCGACGGTGTCGCCATTGGTTTGCCCGGACTGGACAAACGTCAGTGGACGGGTGAGCACCGGCTGCGGGTGACCGGGGGTCGGATTGAGCCATTCGCGCACGTAAAGGCAACCCAATTCATCGATGCCAGCGATGCGACGGATCTTGCACTCCAGCGCAATCAGCGGCAGCAGGGCTCGCAGTTGGTTGATGTAAAAATGCTGCTGCAAGGGCGCTTGCAGCGGATCATCGATCAGTTTGTCTTTGATCAATCGGGGGTACGCCTCGCCGACGTCCACCGCGCTCGCCATTTTCGTCAGGTAGGCGACGTTCAGCCAATCAGGCAGCGGCTGCGTCGGCTTGAACCTGAGGGTTGCCTGGTACGGTGCGCTGTTGTGCACGGCGTACTCGCCCAGTGTTTCAGTGTGGACGTCGAACGGGTTGGGCAGCGTCAAGCCACCGGACTCGAAACTGTTGGTGACGGTGATCTCGAGGCTGTCCAGCGGCAGTCCGGCGGCGCCGGGTTGATCGGCAATGATTGCGTCACGCAGGCGGTCCTGGGCATAGGTCGTCAGGGGCAGAATCCGGAACAGCCTCTTTTCATTCTGTTTGTACAGTTTGCCCAGCGCGTTGACGGATTGACTGTACTGATTCAGGTCGGCAACCGAAGCACCGAACAGCCAATCGGGTATTGAGTCATCAAGGTCAATGAGCGCCTTTTTCTCCTCAACGCTGGCCTGTTCCACCAGAGGGTTTGAATCGATGTGCTCGTCCGCCTCGCTCGCGAGGCTTGCCTGGGTGATGGTGCCAATGGCATCGAGCTGGTTGGTGATCAACGCCCAGGCCATATGATCGAAAAAATTTCCCTCGGGCTCGAACAACCGCCATTTCAGGTTTCGCACAGGGGTTTGTGTCTCGATGCGATCCGGTAACGAAGCCCCCAGCTGCTCCAGGGAGTCGAACGTTTCATAACCGTATTCAACGGTGTACATCATCACCAGATCGCGCTGTTGATAGCGCCCTGTGATCACGCAGGCACCCACCAGTCTCAAATGTTGGGTGTTGCCTTGGGCGTCGACCGAGTCAATGTCGATCAGGCTCACCTGGATAGTCGAAAGCGTTGCATCGTGGGCCTGACGCTTTTTTTTGTCCGGATGGCGCGAGACGGCCCGGGCCAACTGGCACTGCGCTTCATCCCAGCCTTTGGCGTGTTGCACGTCGAGGGTTTTGCGCAAGGTATTGGACAGTTCCAGCCAGTGCGGCAGTTGGCGCCCGGTGTCGTTCCAATAGGCCAGTTGGCGCTCGCCGAAGGCAACGAAGAGCAGTGGGGCGTAGTCATTGAGCAAGCCGGCAACGGCCTCGACACTGATGTCCAGATGCACCACGGGCGAGGCGGGCGGGTTCAATGTCAGGAAGTGCTCGCCTTCGAGATAGTTGGCAGTGGTAGCGCTGAAAAATTGCCGGACCAATGCCTGGGTCAGTGATTCGAACCGGGTCGGCATGGCCACGAGCGTACCGTCGATGGGCTGCCACTGAGGCGTGCCGATCAGCGTTTGGTCGGGGTCGATATCCCGTTCGGGATACAGCGCCTCCAGCGCCTGGCGCAGCAGTTGAGCGGCCACCTTTTCGACGGTGGGACCCCGGCTGGTCTGATGCACGACCTGGCTTTTTTCCAGGAGGGCGTGGGTATCGGTGTTTTCAGTAGGTTCAGTCATCGTCATTTTCCTTTTTGACGTCCGGGATTTACGAAAAGAACAGTGAGTGCGCCAGGTGGGGGCTGATCTCGCTGCGATAGATGGCGATCATCTGGGCGCTGCTGGCCGTGCGCACGTCCAATGCACCGGCCAGAAATCGCTGATCGCGCAGTTTCAGGTGGGCGGCGGTGAACGCATTGAGCGGCGCGTCCTGGCTGGGGTAGTGGAAGTGCGCGTACCACAGGGTTTGCCCGCCGCGGCGCTCGCGAATCTCATACTCCTGCAAGTAATCCCGACGCGGGCCTTTGAGCCGGCGTCGTTGCCCCCCCGACACAATGTCGATTTCATTCTTGGCGAGTAGCCATTCGATACGGGCGGCTGTGGGGGGTTGCTGTTTGATCATCTCGACCCGTATCCGGTAACCCTCGGCGTTCAGTCGATCGCGTGCCGCGTTGAGTTCCGCGATTTCGGACGCCGGCTTGCCGGTGCTGTTGGCGTTGATCCGGGCCTGCTCCAGATTCCTGGCAGCCTCGTCGAGCAGGTCGGCTTTGCGTTGGAACAGTTCCTCGATTTCTACGGGGATGCGTCCCGGTTTTTTCGCGCTCGCTTCGGTTTGCCGAATGAAGCTTTCCACGCCATCAAGCAGTGTCCGGCCTTGGGCGATCTGCGCCGGGAGATCGGGTAGTTGTACGGTCGGGCGACGACGCCTGGGCTGTACTCGCTCAACCCAGACCCCGGGTGTTTTTTCGTGAAAGGTGGCAATCACGTCGCCGGTCATGGGCGCTTTCACATCCAGCAATATCGGTTGTCCCGGTGCCGAGGGGCGGAGTTCGCCCACGACCGTGCCGCGAAAGCGGGTCTTGATCACCCGTTTGCGCGACACGGGCGCCGGTCTTGAAGGGCCGGGCCGGGGCTCCAGTGGCAGTTGCTCACGGAGCAACTGCGCCAGGTAACCCTCGGTGGCCTGCTGGAACTCGCTGACCCGCATCCGCAGGTGTTTGAAGGGTTGCTCCAGCACCGCGTCCTTGTGGTCGAGGGCGAAGTCTTCGAGTGCCTGGTCGACGGCGGCGAACTGCTCCAGCATCCCGCTGAGGCCCTCCGTGCGCTCGCCCGCCACCCAGGCCGTTTCCTCCAGCATCAACTCCTGCGAGGTCTGGATCACCAGATTGGTGGTGTCGAGCAGGCGTTCGAATGAGTGTTGAGCGTCGATCAGCGCAGCGTTGGTGGGTGCTTTGAGGCAGACCTCGCGGGCCAGTGAGACCTGAAGCGCCTTGAGATCGTTAAGGCTGAACCTGGGCAATTTTGCCTGATAGGTGCTGATGACCTGCGCAGCGTTTCGCCCCAGTCGACTCAACTCCTGGAAACGCGCGTGAGCAAACTCGATTTTGCCGATCATCTCCTCGCTCAGGTCGATCATTTTCCGGTAGGTTGCGCGCTCGGCAGCCCCCGCTGTCGTTTCTTCGGCCTCAAGCAGTGCCAGGGTTTTCGACAGGGTCTTGGCGAAGACGGGACTGCGCTGATCGAGCCATGTCTGGTTGAAGAACAGCTGGGTGCCGAGCATTTCGACCATGGCCGCTCGGTAGTTGGGCACCGTGTCGAGCAGGTTCAGCGATTTCAGCTGTTCGATGGGTGTGGTGTACTCCTGGGTCCGACGCTCGAGCGTCTCAAGAAACTGCGTTTGCGCTGCCAGGCGTGCATCACCGCTGAGCGGCTTCATGGCGTTGTGAGCGTCCTTGAGCTCGGTGCTCGCCCGTTCCCGCTCGTTATCAAATTCGGCCAGTTGCTTTTTGAGTTCGGTGACGCGCGCTCGGTTTTTCTGTTTCAGCGCCTGGCGCCGACTCGATAAACCGCCACCCCGCAGGCGCAAGCGGGTATCGATGAACCACTCGCCGCGGGCATTGCGGATCAACCCGGGACCGCTGCGCACAGGGGACTGTCGAGTGTCGATAATCTCGACGTCGCCCGTGTCCTTGACGGCCACTTTGAACCAGCGTTCACCCACAGGTACGTAGTGCTGGTTCCCGTGACGGTAGAGCCCGCGATGAACCGTGTTTTCAGCGACAGGTCCGGTGAGGTGATCGGGCCGGGTGATTGCGAAGCGATCCAGGGCTTTGCTCAGGTTCAGGGCGGCGTCGGTGGCTACGGATGTGCGGTGTTGTGCAGGATGTTCGCCGATGACATCAGGCTGTTGAACAAGGCTCATGCGGGCGGTTGCCGGTTTTTCCTGGGCCTCGGTTGCTCGGGTTGCGGGCGTCTTTTCTTCGATTCGGCGGGCCGTCGGTTTGCGTGTGCTGGCGTGGTGGGCGAGGACCATGGCCAGGGTCAGCAACAGATCGGTCAGGGCGGTTTTCTGTTGTGCGCTGTTGCCGGTATCCGCGGCATCGACGGTTTGTTGGACGTCATCGAGCACTTGCCAGATCCAGGCGGCTGTCCCGACCGTTCGGCCAAGAAAGGGCAACGCTGCGTTGAGCATCAACCAGGCAGCACGCTTGAAGCTGTCCCAGCGATTCTGCGCGTTGGACACCGATTGTCGTTGTGCCAGTTCTACCAGCGCGTTGACGTTGGCCTTGAACAGCGTGGCCAGGTAATCGCCGGCCAGGACCCGAGAACCCAGGGCCAACGTGCCACCCATCTGCAAGGGGGTCAGAGGGTCGGCCAGGAGTTGTGAAAGGGTCCAGACCGAAGGCCGGTCTCCGGTGAACACGTAGTTGGTGTAATTGGCGCGCGCCGCGTCCGGCAGCCAGGCGAGTACGTCTCGGCGCAGTGTCGGGGAATGCTTGATGGCATAAATCAGGTTGGCCGGCGTCGGGTGCTGGCTCAGGGGCCGCTCGCGCATGGGGCGGTACAGCAGGCATGGCCCCTTATCCATCTGCCGAGGCCCGATCACGAACATGTTGGCCACTTCGTCGGTCGAGTTTCCAATGCGCCAACCGGGTGTGAAAGCCAGTGGGCGAATGACGATCTCCTGGCCATCGACCCAGCGATTGGCGTCGAGTACCTGAACCACGGCGGCGACGTAGCGGTAACCCAGCTCATCGATACCGGCCTGCGCGCGTATCTTCTGTTGCAAGGCCTGCAGCGGCAGCTCGACGCGAAGGTGGCTGGTGAACAGGTTCTGGCGCCGCAAGCTGTCCAGCGGATCGTCGAGCAGTTTGCTTTTGATCAGGGCCGGGTAGGTCTTGCCGATGTCGACACTGACGATCAGCGCCTCCAGGTAACTCACCGTCATCCAGTCGGGCAGTGCCTTGGCGCTGGCGCTGCGCACGGACTTGTTGCCCAACGGCAACGCAATCAGATTCTGCAGCGCCAGGTCGACCAGGCTCAGGGTGGTGCGCTCAGGCTCCGCCAGCGGCGTAAAGCTGCCCCAGACCACCACGCTGTCGACCACGATTTCGATGTCTGCCAGGTTCAGTCCTGCGGCATCGGCATGTTCTGTGAGCATGGCATCGCGCAGCTTTTCCAGGGCGAACTCGCGGATTGGCTTGATACCGTCCTGAAAGGACTGTCCGGCGTTTTGCTCCTGTACGGTTACCAGGTCCAACAGGTGACGGCTGTAAGCACTGAGGTCTCGGGATGAGGCGTGGGCCATCCAGTCTGGCAGTGCTTGCTCGACCCGATTGAATCGCGAAGGTGCCTGTTTGTCCGTCGGGTCGAGTTCGTTTTGCGTACGGCTGATGTGGGGGGCCAGGTCAGGATTCGGGGTTTGGCGATTGTTCGCCAGCGCGCCAATCGAATCGGCCTGCAGGGCAATCAGGTTGCACGCCAGATGGTCGAAGTAATTGCCTTCGGGCTCTATCAATCGCCATTGCAGGGCATTGCCCGGTGTCGACTCATCGACGTATGCCTGCAAGGACTCGCCTAGTTCCTCCAGGGAGTCGTATGCCTGGAACCCACTGGTGATGCTGTGACTGAGAATTAAAGTGCGGTTGCCCAGCGTTCCAATGAGTACCGCCATGTCGAGAATGTTGAGGTGGTTGGCAACCCCCTCATCCAGATAGTCCAGGTCGATCAGGCACGCACGCGACCGATAACGGTCGTGAAGCGCGCGGGTAGTCTTTTCCGGGTAGGCGAACAGGTTGCGGGCCATCGCACACAGATCGTTGCTCCATTTTGGGTGGGTATGGGTGTTCCAGAACCCGCGCAGGGATTTGGACAATTCTTTCCAGCGCGGTGCCGAGGCGCTGGTGAACTGGTTCCAGTAATCGACCTGCTGTTCTTGAAACGCGACAAACAGCAGCGGCACCAACTCGTTCAGCATCTGCCCGATGGCGTCAATGCGCACGGGCAGTTGAGCGGGCGTCTGCTCCAGAGGATGCAGGGTGAGGTAGTGCTCGCCATCGAGGTAGACCACCGGCGAACCCGCTACGCCGTGGCGTACCAGGGCATCGGTCAGCGATTCGAAATGTCGCGGACCGGGGACGACGGCATGATCGTGCGAGGTCCAGGTCGGTGTGACCACCATCGCCAGTTGAGGGTCGATAGACAGTTGCGGGTACAGGGTTTTCAAGGCGGGTTGCAGGGCGTGGGTGGCGACTTCCCGGATCGAGGGACCGGCCACCAATTGGGTGAGCAGGGCATCTTGATCGGGTGGAAGGTCGGGTACAGAAGGGGGGGTGGAAGCTTCAGTCATGGTCACGTCCTTGTGGGGGCAGCAGGCACCCTGGAGGGGTGGGTGCGCGATCCATTGCAAGGTAGTGACGGGCAGGGCGGCATAGGCGGTAAAGAAGTATCGCGGGCAAAAAAAGACCTGCGCGAGCGCAGGTCTGGTACCGGCAAGAGCCAGTCGGCTTTGAACCCTCTTATTGGATTACTTGCGCTTCAAGCGCTTTCAAAACCTTGCAGAACGTTCACGGCGTTGATGCCGATTTCTTCGACCGCGTAACCGCCCTCCATGACGAACAGGGTCGGCACGCCGAGCTTGTCGATACGTTTGCCCATGGCCAGGTAGTCCGGGCTGTCGAGCTTGAACTGCGAGATCGGGTCATCCTTGAAGGTGTCGACACCCAGGGACACGACGACAATGTCGGCGCCGTAGCCTTCGATCTCTTTGCAGGCCTGTTCCAGCGCCGCGTTCCAGGTGTCCCAGCCGCTACCGGCCGCCAAGGGGTAGTTGAAGTTGAACCCTTCACCCGCGCCTTCGCCCCGTTCATCGTCGTAGCCGAGAAAGAAAGGAAACTCGGCTTCAGGGTGGCCGTGGATCGAGGTGAATAGCACGTCGCTGCGCGCGTAGAAAATCGATTGGGTGCCATTGCCGTGGTGGTAATCAACGTCGAGGATCGCGACCTTTTTGTGGCCTTGGTCGAGGAACGCCTGGGCGGCGATGGCGGCGTTGTTGAGGTAGCAGTAACCGCCCATCAAGTCGCCCGCGGCGTGGTGTCCCGGTGGTCGGCACAGGGCGAAGGCGCTGTGGGCACCGGCCTGGATGGCTGCCTGTGCGGTCAGGGCGACCTGTGCAGCGCTATAGGCCGCTTGCCAGGTGCCGGCGGTGATCGGAGCGCCGCCGTCGAAGCTGTAGTAACCGAGCTGGCCGTGCAGGCTGGTGGGCTTGATTGCACGCAGGGTGCGGGCGGGCCAGGTGTAGGGCAGCAGATCGCCGTCGGTGTTGAACTCGGTCCAGCGCGCCCAGGCGCCCTTGAAGAAGTCCAGGTAGTCGCGGCTGTGGATGCGCGCGATCGGCTCAAGGCCGAAGTCCTTGGGCGTCTCGACCGGCCCCAGGTTCTGCTGTTGCACCCGTGCCAGCACGTGGTCGGCGCGTGACGGCATCTCGAAGCAGGGCTTGAGTTGCCCGTCGATCAGTTCGCAACGGCCGTGGTGCAGGTGGTGATCGTCCGAGTAGATGGTCAGCATGTTGTTGTTCTCCGCAGGGCTGATTCGATTGAACACAGTCTTGCGGCACGCAGGGTTTCAGAGAACGACAGGAAAGGCCAAAAGGGGATTGATACGGCCAAAAAAGATGACCGAAATTCGCCCCTTGGCAGTGTGGCGGCCGATCGCTCACGACAGTCCTCAGGGGCGGAACTGACTCGGCGCGACCCCGCTCCAGCGCACGAACGCATGGCGGAAGCTGGCGGTTTCGCTGAAGCCCAATGCCTCGGCGATGCGGTAGATCGGCAGTTGGTTTTCGCAGAGCATTTGCTTGGCCTGCTCGAAGCGCAATTCGTCGAGCAGTTCCTGATAACTGCAGCCCAGGTCCTTGAGGTGGCGGCGCAGGGTGCGCGCCGAGCAATTCATCTGCCCGGCCAGGCCTTCAAGCCCTGGCGCGGCGTTCAATTGGGCGCTGAGTAATTGCCGGATGCGCCCCAGCCACGCCTGGCGTCCGGTGAATTCCAGGTTCTGCTTGCGGCAGCGTTCGGCCATGGCCCGGTGGGTGATGACATCGGCCAGCGGCAGTGGCTGCTCCAGCCAGTGTCTGTCGAAGGCAAAGGCCGTGTCGCGCGCGCCAAAATGCAGAGGGCAGTCGAAGTGCTCGGCGTAGCTGGCTTCATAGTCGGGCGCTGGATGCTCGAAGCGCGCCCCGCGCAGCGGCAACGAATGGCCCAGCAGGTCATCACAGATGACTTTCAACGAGACCAGGCAAAACTCGGCATTGAACACCGCCATGGTCGGGCTTTCGCGGTAATCGGCCGCGACGAACCAGACGCGCTCGCCATCCTCCTCCAGGCTCAGCTCGAACAGTGTTCCCAGTAGCGCCGGGTAGCGAATGGCCAGGCGCAATGCGTCACCGAAGGTGGCACTGGTGAGCAGGGCGTAACCGAGGATGCCGTAGCAGGAAACGTGCATTCGCCGGCCCAGTTCCAGGCCGATATCACGCTTGAACGCGACGGCATTGGCGCAGACCTGCATCTCTTGGGTGGTGGTGATGCGCGTATCTGCCCGGCTCAGGTCCGCGATGCTGATGCCGCTGCCGGCCAGCAGTGCTTCGCTGGACGGGCCTTGGGCCTTGAACGCGTTGAGCACCAGGGAGACAGCATTGAGCGTGGTGAGGTGGGAGTGCAGCATGGGTAATTCCAGCGATGGGGTACTGGAATAGGCAGCAAGTTATGTGCCTGGCGACGAACGCCGTAGGCGCTGGCTTGCCGGCGAAAGCGCTGTGTCAGGCAACACCGCTATCGCTGGCAAGACAGCTCTGGGGGTGGGCGGTGTGTCAGTTGAGTTCGCCACACAGGTCGAGCTCGACCAACCGCCGGACTTCAGCGGGTTCCAGCCCGGCTCCCAGCAGCCCATGCAGCTTGCCGAATGCCGCCTCGCGGGTCATGCCGCCACCCGAAAGCACGCCGGCGCCTCGCAGCCGACTCCCGGCTTCGTACACGTCCAGCTCGACACCCCCTTCATGGCACTGCGTGACGGCCACTACCACTACGCCTTTGTCCCGGGCCCGTTCCAGGCTGGCAAGAAACTGCGGGTTATCGCTTGGCCCGGTGCCACTGCCGTAGCACTCCAGCACCAACCCCTGGATACCACTGGCGAGCAGGCCATCCAGGATCTGGGCATCGATGCCCGGGAACAAGGGCAATACCGCGACCTTCGCCAGTTGTCTGGGCTGGTTATAGTTCAGCGGTGTAGGGATGCCACCGGCCTTTTCGCCGCCCCCCTGACGCTCCAGGCGTTTGAACGGATGCCGACCGAAGCTGCGCACTTTCGCGCAGTGGGTCGGGTCCAGCAGTTCGCCGTGAAAGTACAGATGTACGCCCGGTGCCAGCCCCTGGCCGAGGGCGACCAGGGCGCCGCTGAGGTTTTCCCAGGCATCGCTGTCGGTCACGCCGGCCGGCAGCATGGAGCCGGTGAACACCACGCGGGCGTGCAGGCCCAGCAGTTGGAAACTCATGGCCGCTGCGCTGTAGGCCAGGGTATCGGTGCCGTGCAGGATCAGCACGCTGTCACAGTGTTCGAC
>Ga0067045_1004249_pt1 | contig 11676 bp, 11 predicted proteins | sample TerdegcTABiofilm_FD_59184 | JGI IMG/M metagenome (GOLD analysis project Ga0067045, IMG submission 59184) | Combined Assembly of (Gp0054472, Gp0054536) Wastewater bioreactor microbial communities from Singapore -Terephthalate degrading...
GCAAAAAATTATAATAAATTGACTAAGTATCCATTATCGAAAGGCGATGCGATTTATCCATTTTGGTTTAATACTTATTTAGCTAGAATTTGGAAGATATTGTCGCAGCATCATATTATTAAATCATATAAAAACGAAAACCAAAAAAATATAATCGAGATTTTTTCGACTTTTATATTAGATAAAATCAATTCTCGAGAAGTAAAAGAATGTGAGTATTACGATTATTCGAAACTTATTAAATTAGCGAATGCATTGAGAAATAATAAATTAGATAAAACAAAGCTCAACGAAATCGATTGGTGGTTATCTTTTGAGTTATTTAGAGAAGAAATGTTAAAATAAAATATATAGATAAAAATGGAAGCTTTTACAATTTCGGGAAATGTTGTTGATATTATCACATCAAAAATTTATCCTGCAAAAATTACAATTGCGGATAAAAAAATCGCATCAATAGAACCTCAAAATGAGCAATATGATAACTATATTCTTCCAGGGTTTGTTGATTCCCATATTCATATCGAAAGTTCGATGCTACCACCATCGGAATTTGCACGTATGGCTGCAATTCATGGAACAGTAGCAACGGTTTCGGACCCACACGAAATAGCAAATGTGTTGGGGAAAAGTGGTGTTGTCTATATGATTGAAGATTCAAAGTCATTTCCTTTCAAATTCTATTTTGGTGCGCCATCGTGCGTGCCCGCAACTGATTTCGAGACATCAGGTGCAAAACTTAATGCTCAAGATATTGAAGAGATATTTTTGGAATACGATTTAAAATATCTTAGCGAGATGATGAATTTCCCGGGTGTTATATACGACGATCCCGATGTGCTTGCAAAAATCGATATTGCAAAGAAATTCAACAAACCAATTGATGGTCATGCTCCAGGATTGCGAGGTGAAGATGCGCGAAAATATGTTCAATCAGGAATTACTACGGACCATGAATGCTTTGATTTGGAGGAAGCTCGAGAAAAAATTCGATATGGAATGAATATACAGATTCGTGAAGGTAGTGCCGCAAAAAATTTTGAGACCCTTGCTCTTTTAATTGATGAATCGCCCGCAAAGTGTATGTTTTGTAGTGATGACCTTCATCCTGATGATTTGGCAAAGGGACATATCAATTTGCTCGTTAAGCGTGCAATTGCAATGGGTTATGATTTGTGGGATGTCTTAAGAATTGCTACTTTAAATCCAATTAAGCATTATGGATTGGATATTGGGCTATTGCAAATAGGCGACCCAGCTGATTTTATTATTGTTGATAATTTAAAGGATTTCAAAATATTGAAAACTTATATCGAGGGCGAAATTGTTGCTGAAAATGGGAAACCATCAATACCATTTAAAAAGAGCAGGTGCATTAATAATTTTCAAACAAATTATAAAAACTCTGACGATTTTAAATTATCAATTACTAATAAAACTATTCCAATAATCAAAGCAATTGATGGGGAGCTAATTACTGAACGAATTGATTATGAGCCTGAAATTATAGAGGATGATGTGCAAAGCAATATCGAAAAAGATGTATTAAAAATAGCTGTTGTAAATAGATACAAGGATGTAAAACCCGCAGTTTGGCTTGTGAATAATTTTGGATTAAAGCGGGGAGCAATTGCTAGCAGTGTGGCACACGATTCGCATAATATTATTACAGTTGGGGTGGATAATAATTCTATAGCTCAAGCAGTCAATGCAATAATTGATAATGAAGGCGGAATGGCAGTTTTTGATGGAAACGAGGTATTTTCTCTACCTTTGCCAATTGCGGGATTGATGAGCGACGAAGATGGCTGGGAAGTTGCACACAAATATGAAGAGCTCAATCGAAGGGCAAAATCATTAGGAACTAAACTAACTTCACCATTTATGACTTTGTCATTTATGTCATTGCTTGTTATACCAAAATTGAAATTAGGGGATCTCGGTTTATTCGATGTAGAGAGATTTGAATTTGTAGAATAGATAAATTTTTTAATATATACAATTTTAATTATAAAATTCCGTTTTAAAATATCTTAAAGAAGGAACTCAAATGAAAATAGTTTTTAGCACATTATTATGTATAATGGTAGGAAGTATGATTGCACAATCTCAGAATCGACGAGATGATGAGAACGAAGAAAAATTTAATCAAGATAGTTTGATGTTAGTTGGACGCTTTACTTTCGATAATTGGCAAAAGGAGATGAATTGGCAATTAGATACAGATTATCATATCGATAATCTTAAAATAATTGAATTGGATAACCTAATTGCAAAGAATAATATTTCATTCATAATATTTGCAGGTTCTTGGTGTCCCGATTCACGTTCTGAATTGCCAAAAATTATTGAATTATTTAAAGAAGCAAATATCAGCGATAATAAATATGAATTGCTTGGGGTAGATAGAATGAAATTCGAACCATCAGGCAAATACCTTCAATACAAAATCGAACGCGTTCCTACCTTAATTGTGCTAAAAGATGGCAAAGAAATAGGAAGAATAATAGAATATCCTCAAAAGGAATGGATTGAGGATATTCTTGAAATTATAAAGCAACATTAATCCTATTCTTTTATTGTCGATGCGATCAAATCGTTATCTGCAATAAAGGGAACGGTGACCTTCAAATAAGGCTCAGACTGCATTGTACGAGCTAATGTTGAAAGGGCACCGGAGTTACGTGCCCAGCTGCGGCGTGCAATACCATTATTGACATCCCAGAATAACATTTGCTTCAAGCGTCGTTCCGCATCCTCCGAACCATCAATTACAAGACCGAAACCCCCGTTAATTACTTCACCCCAGCCAACACCACCACCATTATGGAGTGATACCCACGTTGCGCCACGCATTGCATTGCCCACAAATGTATGCACTGCCATATCTGCTGTAAATTTCGAACCATCATAAATATTTGCGGTTTCTCGGAATGGTGAATCTGTTCCTGACACATCATGATGATCACGTCCAAGAACAATTGGTGCAGATATAATACCTTGAGCAATTGCTTTGTTAAATTCGGATGCAATGCGAATTCTTGCCTCTCCATCAGCATATAAAATACGCGCTTGCGAGCCAACGACTAATTTATTCTGTTCAGCTTCACGAATCCATTTTAAATTATCTTGCAATTGCTGTTTAATATCAGTTGGCGCTGTTTTCAACATATCTTCGAGAACATCGCCTGCTATTTTATCAGTAATTGCTAAATCTTTTGGATCGCCCGATGTGCATACCCAACGGAATGGTCCAAATCCATAATCAAAATATAATGGTCCCATTATATCTTCGACATAAGATGGATACTTGAATTTGCCATTTACCATAACATCAGCTCCTGCACGACTTGCTTCCAGCAAAAATGCATTGCCATAATCCCAGAAGTACATTCCTTTAGGTGCTATTTGATTAATAGCATTGACTTGTCTTTGCAATGAAATTTGTACATATTTTTTGAACTGTTCAGGATTTTCACTTATCATACGATTCGACTCATCGAAGGTTAATCCTACGGGATAATATCCACCACCATAAGGATTATGTAGTGATGTTTGGTCTGAACCTAAATCTACTTCAAAATCAGATTTGACAATCTTTTCCCATAAATCAACAACATTTCCCAGATATCCAATCGAGATTGCTTCTTTATTTTTTCGAGCTTTATCAGCGCGAATCAGAACATCATCTAAATTTTCATAATATTCAGCAAGCCAGCCTTGATTATATCTCTTAAGTAATGCTTTTGGATTTATTTCAGCAATCACTCCAACAGCGCCAGCAATTTGAGCTGCTTTTGCTTGAGCACCGCTCATTCCACCCAAACCTGACGTGACAAATACCTTGCCTGCTAGTGTTTCGCCTGTTCTCAATCGTTCTGCATTCATCACTGTAATTGTTGTTCCGTGAACAATACCTTGCGGACCTATATACATATAAGAACCAGCTGTCATCTGCCCGTATTGAGTTACACCGAGTGCATTCATTCTGTCGTAATCATCGAGTGAAGAATAATTCGGTATGACTTGNCCATTTGTNACCACCACACGCGGAGCATCGGGAGTGGAGGGGAAAAGTCCTAATGGATGGCCTGAATACATAACAAGAGTTTGTTCTTCNGTCATTTCAGAGAGGTATTTCATTGTCAAACGATATTGTGCCCAATTTTGAAATATTTGCCCATTTCCTCCATAAATTACCAATTCATAAGGATGCTGAGCAACATTTGAGTCAAGGTTATTTTGAATCATTAGCATTATTGCAGCTGCTTTGCGGGAACGTGCGGGATAATAATCAATTGGTCGAGCATAAATTGGATATGTTGGACGGTATCGATACATATATATGCGTCCATAAGTGTTCAATTCATCAGCAAATTCGCGCGCCAAAAATGGATGCAATTTCTCGGGAAAATAACGCAAAGCATTTTTCAATGCTAATCTTTTTTCTTCTAAGGTCAATATGTTTCTCCTCTTAGGAGCTCGAGAAATATTTGGGTCAAATTCCTGCATTTCAGGCAATTCATCACCAATACCTTCATTAATTAATTGAGCAAATTCTTCTTTTGTCAAATTATCTTTCATTTTATATCCTATTTTTTATTATACTTTTCTTCTAATTTTTGAATACTTTCTTCAGAGAGTTTATTTGTTTCAAAAATCTGTCGTAATATTTCCCATGTATAAAGTCCAGCATCGTGGTCATCGCCCCATATTGGTTGCAATCCATAGTTGCCAATTGGCTTTAATTCTTTTAATTCATTTCTGCCAGGAGTTAATGTTTTAAATGCTGACATTGAAATTCTTCTATTTCCATCAATGCTCGGTGCTTCCTCCCCGCGACATTCTGCACAGGGACAATTATCTCGCAATGTTTCAAGTTTAATTGTGCCGCTAAAGCCATCACTCCACTCTGCATATAAAAGATATGGTTTGGGTCGTACAATTTTTGTTGGTATTAAATTCATTTTATATTTTTATTTTAATTATTTTTTTTGATTCACATTTTCGTGGGAATGACATAATTACACAAACACTGTAGAGACGCCATCCCTACCGTCTCTACATAATGTAGGGGCAATTCATGAATTGCCCCTACAACTTATTGCATCAATTACATAAAGTTCAATACGATTCCCTGCTTCGTTAGGTCTGGATGTATAAATGCCTTCTATATAAGCTTTTTCACCACATTGAATGGCTGCTTTACTCAACTGATCAATTAACTTTTTGTTTTGTTTATCTGAAGATTCAAATGTTAAAACATTAAATCCTGTCAATGCTTTTATTGCCAATGGAAAAGGTATGCCTTTTAATGGTTCTAAAAATTTAATTATTACTTGTTCAAGTTGTTTTATATATTCAACATCCTTCATTTAATTGCCTTTTGGAATATCAGTATATTTTCTTTTTGCATAACATTATATAATCCAAATATAATCTTATCAATATTTTTTACCAATTTGAATCCAATTTTTTCAGCATATTCTATTGTAAATTCTACAGTGTTGACTTCCTGTCCTAAATATGTTGCATTGCCTAAAATTATTGCTGCAAATTTATTAGGTTTCAACACCCTGTACATCTCGTCCAAGCTCCTTTTCATATCATTATTATATAAGTCAATTCGTGTTTGGCCCTTTCCTCTTACCCCGATAAATTTTTCCCTGATTTCAGAAATATTGAATCCTAATTCTTTTAAAGAATGTGCATCATTAGAAACATAATCTAATGCAATAGAATAGGGTGGTGAGGTTACAATTCCATCAATTGAATTGTCTTCTAATGGCAATAATCTTGAATCGCTCTTTCTTATATCTATTGATCCTAATTTTAAATTCAATTTTTTGACAATTTCAACATAATCAGAAACCGATGCAATCATCAATTCTATATTTTTTAAAAATGAGTTTGAGAAATCCTTTCCTCTTCTTGCATTATCACTTATAGAAACAAGTTTCGCCATTTCAAAAAAGTTCCTGACCTTTTCCTCGGATATTATATTAATTGTTTCATCAATAGTTTGATCCTCTAAATTTAATAATGAAGGTTTAATTCTTTTTATTACCTCATCTTTCCAATCTAGTATTTGGGGCAAAACATAAATTGATTCTGTTTTTACTTTGCTTAATAATGCACATAAAGGAGAAATATCTATTCCAACGCAATTGATGCCTAAAAGCTGAGCTTCGACTGCTGTTGTGCCACTTCCAATATATGGGTCCAGCACTGTATCGCCTTCGTTAAGCCCAATAATATTTAATAATGCCCTAATCATTTGAGGGTGGAATTTCCCTTTATATGGATAAATCCAGTGTGTGAGATATTGATTGACAGACCGTGTCCGATTTTTTTGGATTATTTGATAATAGTTTGTTTGTTTTCCATTTACATACTTAAAATATGCTAACTTTTTGATTAATTCATTTTCATCTATATTATTTAAAAAATTGAATTTCCGTAATCCATTTGTTATTTCAAAATTTACACCTAAAGATTGTAATTCGAGTTGTGCTAATGCAAGTTCATAAATAAATTGAACATTATCAAGTAGTATTAATTGCTCATCTTGATTATAATGTTCTGATTTATAAGCCCAAAAATCACTATTTCCATTTGATTCCTTCGTCATTTTATTTTCTTTAATATATTCGGAATTTTCTCTCATTTTTTAATATTTATTATCAATTAATAAAGTATTATTTTAACAAAATTACAAATAAATATTTGACAAATTTTAATAAATAATATCGAATGGCATAACGACCGTTTGCCAAAAGCAAAATTGCGTGCTGATAAAGAAGCAGGCAATATAGAATTGGATGAGCAAACGTATTTGAGTGGCGTTCCAAAAATTGCTTGGGAATATAAGCTGGGCAATCGCAGTGCATTGGAATGGATGTTGGACCAATACAAAGAAAAGAAACCAAAAGATCCCACAATCGCCGCAAAATTCAACACATATAAATTCGCTGATTATAAAGAAAAAGTAATCGACTTATTGCAGCGTGTCACCACCGTCAGCGTCCGCACAATGGAAATTGTGCAGGAAATGGATTCTTCACTTCATTCAGAATGACACGTTTTTTCTCGTTTTGTAGGGGCGTGTAAAGACGCAATATTTTGCGTCTCTACTTTTGATAATTCCCCCTTAACAAACGGGGGAGGGGGATGTCATTCGGAAGAGGGCTTCAGCCCTCTGTATACTGAATAAGGGATGGCAACCCCTTATTCAATTATTTTGCATAATTACTCTGTCATTCCGAACGACGTGAGGAATCTACTTCCCTTAAATTTTTCCATTTTTCAAATCACTTAATATCCTTTGGGGATAATTTGTGCCAATACCTAGGACATTTGCCTGGAGGCATTTTGTTAATTGTTCGACAGTATCGACATCATAAACTCCAACGGGTATTTTATTGATTTTTATATCACTTATTAATTCATCATTTAATTCATCTATTGAACAAATCACTCCATCTGCATTTGTCTCGTCAATTAATTTATGTGGTAATTTATTGGAATTAGGATCTCTAATAATGCAAGCAAGAGATGACGGATGATTTTGTTTTATTAATTTTATTAAACCCGTATCAAATGAAGCAAGCAAAATGAAATCGTTGAAGTTTCTCTCATTAATAATTTCAAATAACTTTTTGCTGAAAAACTCGCGATTATTATTATTGGATTTTAATTCAATAATTAAATATGCTTTATCCTTAATTATATCAATAACTTCCCTTAATGTTGGGATTTTTTCTGTAAAATTATTACCGAACCATTTCCCTACATCAATATTTGCAATTTCTTTTGTCGAAAGTTCTTCAATTGGTGAATTAATATTTGCAATTCTATTCAATATCTCATCGTGGAAAGCGACAATTTCATTATCACGTGTCAATCGCACATCGATTTCCAATATTTGTATTCCATGTTTTAGAGCTTCGTTATAAGCTACGATTGTATTTTCAGGATAATTACCGGAAGCACCGCGATGAGCTACTACCAAAAATTTATTTTCTTGCAAATATTCTCTAAAGGATTTCATATTTTAGTATAATTTTTTGAAAATTCTTTTAATTTTAAATATAATAGCGTTAAAGGTAATCCAACAATATTATAAAAATCACCAACAATTTTATTAACGAATACAGCTCCAAAATCGTCTTGAATTCCGTAGGCACCCGCCTTATCAAGAGGTGAACCAGTCCCGATATATGCCCAAATTTCGTCATCATCTAATTCACGAAAACTAACTTGTGTCTGTTCATTAGCGACCAGCGACTCATTTGTATCGCTATCATATAATGCAATACCTGTATAAACTGTATGAGTGCGGTTACTTAAATATTTTAAGTAATTGAATGCTTCCTGTTTGTCGGAGGGTTTATTAAATAACTTGCCATCGCAAACCACAATTGTGTCCGCTCCAATCACCAATGCATTTTTAATTTGCAGTGCAATTTCTTTTGCTTTACGGTGTGCAAGCTCTTGAACAATATCAATAGGATTTGTGGTTTTGAAGTTATTTTCATCAATTTTTGGATGCATAATATGGAAAGAAATACCAAGTGTTTCCAGAAGTTTTTTACGTCGTGGTGATGAAGATGCAAGAACAATATCTTTAGGAATATTTAGCAAATCAGCCAATGATTGATTTTGCTTTTGAATATTTTGCATTTTATATATAGATGATACAAATTATTTAATTTTGTATTATTAAAAATAAGCAAATTACAAAATTTATGGCTAATCTGCGTTTGGCAGTTTTTGCATCACACGAAGGAACAAATCTCCAGGCATTAATTGATGCGCAAAAAGAAGGGCGATTGCTTGCAGAAATTGTTTGTGTTATATCGAATAATTCTAATTCAGGTGCATTGCGTCGTGCCAAAGCTGCTAATATTCCCGCATATCATATTAGCGATAAGATGTTTGTAAGTAATGATGATTATGTGAAAGCGTTAATAGACATTTTAGATAAGCATAATGCTAATTTGATTATTTTAGCTGGTTATATGAAAATGATTCCGATTGAAATTATCAGAAAATATAAGAATCATATATTAAATATACATCCCGCTTTGCTTCCAAAATATGGTGGCAAAGGGATGTTTGGATTGAATGTACATAAGGCAGTGATTGAAGCGGGCGATAAGGTATCAGGAGCAACGGTACATATTGTAAATGAGGAATATGATAAAGGTAGGATATTAAATCAGGTGCAAGTGGAGGTATTACCTGATGATACTCCTGAGACACTTGCTGCACGAATTTTACCCTTCGAGCATAAGCTATATGCAGAAACTATTAATAAAATTGCAAAAAAAGAAATAATTTTGGAATAAATATGAGGCAATAACTATCAATTTTAATAAAGAGCTTTATTTTAAGTTAATTCTTTTTTTATTTATTGCAGCAGTAATATCAACAACTTCTTGTACACGTAAAGGCAAAGAAGAATTACAAGTTTCGCACCAGCAAAATTTGAAATTCATCGATAATTCTATAACGCAGAATGCTAAAGCTCTGCAATCAACATCATTAATGCACCCCATTGAAAAATTGGTGGTACGTTATTGTGATATAAAAAACAGAAAAATATATATTTCTTTTTCGAAAAATGCTTATGAAATCTATTGGCTGCCTATAAATATTGATTCTTCATTTTATTATAATTTAACTCGACAAGATAAAGAAGATATAATATATCTTGGAAAATTTCGATTACATTCTGCTGAACTCGTTCAATTTTCATTTATGAGCATTTACTCTATAAATCCAGCAACACAGGAATATAATAATATTTTTAATGACTTTTATTTTACATCCGATCCGTCTAATTTAAAAATTTATAACGCTAACTATTTTATAGATAGCACATATAACGCCTTAATTGTTGGTTTTTTTGAGGGAAGCGGTAATTTTTTTGAATATAAGATTTATGGCTATAAAGATAGCACAATTAAAACGCTTTACGAACCAGCTGCACCTATTCAAAATGGCTCTATTTATGCAACTGACTATCAAATTTACGAATTTGAAAATCTATTTACTACATTGCTTTATTGGGAAAATAATCTCATAAAATCAATCCCATTGCGGAAAACACCATTAATTGATTTCGAGGAAGGAGATGTTGCCTTAGAATATAAAATTAACGAAGATTACACATTGCAAGCACCTTCGAAGGTCATTGTTCCATTTTCAGCAAAATTGCAAATAATTCAAAATGGCTTAGATCCTTCGATTCAAATAATTTATGATGACCGATATTTCTCACAAAACTTAAACCAGCTTATACCAAAAAAGAAAGGCTCGACAAAAATTGCTCTTGAAAGCGAATTTGGTGAGATTCAAAAACAAATTTCTGTTATTATTAAATAAATTTTGTTTAATTTAGTTTTTTAATTTTATATTATTATGCTGAAAAGTATTAAGGTAATAATCAATTTATTAATTATTGCAATAATTGTTCAGATATTTCCAGCGAAAAATTTATTTGCGGAATATCAAATTTCGCAAGATCGTATTTTTATAAAATTCAAATCACAAAAAGATGCAGAGCAAATAATACCTAAAATTCAAAAAAATTATCCAAATTCACAATTTCTACCTTTACTTGCTCGTGAATCTTCGGAGACATATAGTTCTGGAACACAAAACAAACTTCAATCTATTAATTACGACCGAGAAAAAGTGCTAAAAGCTGAGGAACCCCTGCTGCGAACATATATACTTGAATTTGTAAATAATGTTAATACCAAACAAATAATAAATGATTTGCAGAAATTGTATAAAGGCATTGAGAAAATAGAACCTTCATATATTGATAAATTGCAAAAATACACGCCAAATGATCCATTATTCAGTATGCAATATAATCTCGATAGCATTTTACCTGAAGAAGCGTGGGAAATAGAAAAGGGAAATTCAAATATTGTAATTGCAATATCTGATAACGGTGTTCCACAAAGCCATCCCGATTTAGTTAATTCACTTTTTATCAATACAGGAGAGATTCCAAATAATAATATTGATGATGACCATAATGGTTATATAGATGATTATAATGGATTTAATTTTTCAAGCATTTTATTGGGCGAAAAATGGGGTTATACAAAGGGGAATCGGGATCACGGTAGTATAATTGCTGGAATCATAGGGGCAACATTTAATAATAGTATTGGAATTGCAGGAATTGCGGGGAATTGCAAAATTTTCCCTATAAAAACAAGCGATAATTCTGATAATATACTCTATGGAACTGAATCAATTGTTTTTGCGGGCGTTCATCAATTTTCTGTATTAAATTTAAGTTGGGGATCTGTGCGACCATTTTCAGAAATTGAACAAAATGCAATTGACTATGCTATTGCGCGAGGAGTTGCAATTGTTGCTGCAGGCGGTAATGTTGGAAGTGGAACAAGCTGGTATGATACCTTCTATCCCGCAGGGTGCCGTGGGGTATTAGGGGTTGGTGAGGTTGATGGTAGCGATTATGTTACTTCAAGTTCATCATTAGGAGCTTGTGTAAGAATATTTGCACCAGGCCAGGGAAATCTTGGGACTGGAAATAATAATAATTATATTAATGCAATGGGAGGAACTTCCTTTGCTGCACCTGTCATATCGGGAGCAGTTGCGTTGGCACGTTCGAAATATCCAAATTTA
>Ga0067045_1031691_pt1 | contig 11672 bp, 12 predicted proteins | sample TerdegcTABiofilm_FD_59184 | JGI IMG/M metagenome (GOLD analysis project Ga0067045, IMG submission 59184) | Combined Assembly of (Gp0054472, Gp0054536) Wastewater bioreactor microbial communities from Singapore -Terephthalate degrading...
CTCATACTTAAATCTACGATCATCACCCTGAACGGATGAGATCCCGTTTTTATCGGGGTCGGGAGACCCCTCCTACATGAAGGAACTTTTTAGTAGAGCAGGAGGGCCTGTCGGGGTCATGAGACCCCTTCTATATAAAAAATTTTGCCGGTATAATTTATTTATTTCCTGAAATGGCCCATTATTGTCCATTTATTCAGGACATCTTCTTCCTTGCAGGAGGGGGGGAATTGGTGGATGACCAGAGGGATCCCCTTATCGTTTTTCTTGTCGCTGATGATGCCGCAATGATCCGCCACACCGTCGTTGGTGAGACTCCAGAAAACCACGTCGCCCGGTTCCCAGGTGGAGAGGTTGTCCCCGTCGGTACCTTTGGGAAGGCTCTTGCTGAAACCCTCAAACCATACGATGAGGTTGGGACAACGCCGATGATTTATGGCATAATCCCCTTTGGCGGGATAAAGTCCGGGATGACTCTCCAGATCATCATTGACCTCTTTCATTAAATCTATGTCATTCTTTTTATATGCAAAATATATAATATCTACACATGCACTTTTACCGTCGGGAGGGTATCCCTCGGAATAGTAGCCTGCATCGTATTTATCCCCCAGTCTGGATCTTGCTCCCTCCAGCAGGTTTTTCTGCCTCTCCTCCAGAGGAACAGCGGAATCGACCGTGGGAGAAGGAGTCGGAGAAACTGCCGGGGAAATTGAATTCTGCTGTTCATCGGTGTTCGGACTGTTATTCCCGATAGCCTCTTCTCCTTCATCCCCTGGGGTATTATCGACAGGAGAAGCAGGTTTTGTTTCCCCCTTCGGGATCCCGGAAGTGGAAACCGTAGCGGGAGTATCGGTTTTCCCTCCCCCCGACAGCAGAAAAAGGATCATTCCTATCAACAGGGTTCCCAGAAAGATATATAAAGTGGTAAAAAATAAAAGTTTGGAAAATTTTTGCATGATAGATAAAATCCCTCCCTCGGAGAACTTGCCCGCTCCCGGTTTATAGTTATATCTTTAGTCCTTTTTCCCTGTTTTAATTCCGGTTTTTGTCATTCTATTCCTCCAGGGGAGTCTCTCCTGATATTTTATTTTCATGAGGGGATTCCGATTTTTCAGATTCTTTCTCAGGTTGCGGTTCAGGGGTATCTCCGTCATCCTGCATGGGAGTTCCTTCGCCGGGATTTTCCGTCGCGGACTCTTCGGGGGAAGCACCCGCAGCAGGTTCCCCATGGGGTTGTATTTCATTTTCTTTTTTGCTCATATCTATATTCTTATATTTATTATTATAATAAAACCATGCGCCGAAAGCCAGAATAAACATGGCGATACTTCCCCATTGGGCGGTAGAGAACTCTCCCTGGATCAGGTTTTTGGTGTTAAAACGGAAAAATTCCACCACAAAACGGATGATAGCGTATAGCCAGATCATCATAAGAGCCAGTTCGCCGTTATACTTTCTTTTATTCCAGCGACTATAAAGAATAAAAAAGGCGATAAAATCCAGAACCATCTCATAAATCTGGGTGGGGTGAACCGGTACATGGGGACGGTTGTGGGGAAAAACAACCCCCCAGGGAAGATCCGTGAAAACGCCATGACAACATCCGTTTAAAAAACAACCGATACGACCGATACCCAGACTCATGATGAGTGGAGTCAGGGTGAGGTCCAGTCCCAGGGCGGGAGAGTGTTTCTTTATTTTACAATATACAATTACCGCTAAGATTCCGCCGATTAATCCCCCATGCCATGCCAATCCGCCCTGCTTCAGATTTAAAATAAGATCCCAGTGATCCTTATATTTGGCCGAATTTATCATCACAAACATGACCCTGGCTCCCACCAGTCCCGCCAGAAAAGCGAAGATAGAAACGTCCACGCCGTGATCTCCCGGAAAACCTATTTTGTCCGCATTGTAATAAATAAATATCATGGTGGCAAAATACGCGATAACCATCATCAAACCGTAGGAATATACCGTCAGGGAACCTATTTTAAATAAAATCGGATGCATATATATTTATACCTCCAGCCGGCAAAGGCAGATTAAACAAATTTTAAATCAATCGAATCTCTTATTTTTGATATATTTTCACGGTAATTCCCTCCGGTAAAGACCGCCGATCCCGCCACCAGCAGATCCGCTCCGGCAAAAACCACCGAAGGAGCAGTCTTTTCACCTATACCTCCATCCACCTCCAGATAAATATCCTTACCGCTCCGGTCGATCATTTCCCTTATTTTCTTTATTTTAGGAATAACTTCCGGTATGAAGGACTGTCCGCCGAAACCGGGATTGACGCTCATCACCAGCACCAGATCCAGATCCTTCAGGATATACTCCAGAAAATTCTCCGGTGTGGCGGGATTCAAGGCTACTCCGGCCTTTATCCCCTTTTCCTTTATTTTATGAATCACCCGGTGAAGGTGAACGCAGGCTTCCTGTTGTACCGTGAGAATATCCACCCCCGCCCGGACAAAATCATCGATATAATTCTGGGGATTCTCGATCATGAGATGAGTGTCAAAGGGAAGAGACGAATGGGGACGGAGAGCCTTCACCACCCCCGGACCGATAGTTATGTTGGGAACGAAATGCCCGTCCATGACGTCAATATGGAGCATATCCGCCCCGGATCGGGTAACTTCTCTGACCTCTTCACCCAGTCGGGCAAAATCCGCCGACAAAACGGAAGGGGCTATCTTTATTCTTTTTTTCTCCATTCCATATTCCTCCTGCCTTAACTTCCTCCAACCATTCCATTCACAAGAGAAGGACCGAAGCCCTTCGATACCATTCCCATGGAATTTCGATCCCTTAAAGATATTTGCCCCCGGAGAAAGATCGCCGGAGGCAAATACTTTATCAACGGAGGATACGGTTATTTAGGATTCCATCACTCTTTCGAAGGAGGGATCAATGACACCATATCCGCTTTTTCTGCGATATATGACATTTAATAAATCGGTTTTGGCATTAATGAATACGAAGAAGGAAAAATCGTGGGCTTCGATTTCTTTAATGGCTTCTTCCACGGTCATGGGTTTCTGGATAAGCATGGGAGCACGAATAACCATAGGTTCCTGGAGAATAATCCTATCCTGGGCAATGGCGGTTTCCTCTTCTTCCTCACCCCTGGGCAGTTCGGCATGGAAGACTTCCAGATCTTCACCCTTATGAGTTCTTCCCTTCCGATCAAACTTACCTTTTTGCTTTTTCAGTTGTCTTTCCAGTTTTTCCAGAACCAGATCAATGGAGGCATACATATCGTCGGTGCGTTCCTCACCTCGCAAAACGAATCCGTTGGCATAGACGGTAACCTCGACAATATGCCAGTTTCTCTCGGTGGAGAGGGTAATGTCGGTGGAGATGATGTCATCGGAGAACCGGATCATCTTTCCCAGGCGTTTTTCCGCATATTCTCTGAGGGCGTCGGTAACCTGAAAATTTTTCCCTTTCACGGTCAGTTGCATCTTTTTTACCTCCGGTTATTTTTTTGGGAATAAGGATACCCTGTATCCATGGTATTATATAAACCTTTTTTTGGACTAATTGGTTTCCCCGGTCCCCGGTTGGAGATCGGTTTCGGGGGGGGATTCGGGAGTCGGGTTCGGAGTGGGACTTACACGGGAGGAAGGATCCTGGATATATTTCATCCTGTCCTTTGCCCGCTCCAGTTCTCCCATAGCGGGGGTATATTTGGGATTAGCCTCCAGAGCCTTTTCATAGAATCCGATGGCTTTTTTAAGCAATTCAATATCAAATTTATAGTTATACTGTTTCTCCAGGGCAAGTCCCATAAAATGGTAACATTCGGGATCCTTGGGACTCAGGGCGATGGCTTTATCCAGCACTTCCACGGCAGCATCCAGTTTCTTCATTTTCATGAGAGTTTCGCCCAGATAGGTATAAGCCTTGGCAAAACCCGGTTCCATGTCCAGTGCCAGTTTATATTCTTCGGCGGCTTCATCATACCTGCCGTTGTTGGACAAACGTTCTCCCATGATAAAATGCTGCAGAGCCAGACGGTTTTTGGGCATTTCTCCCATTTTACCCTCGTATAGATCGATATACTTTTGCGCCTGCTGAGCATATTTATCCTGGGGATGAACTTTTACCAGGGTTTTAAAATTACTCAGGGCTTTATCCAGCTGAATCAGATCCAGATAAATGAGTCCCACTTTAAACAGAGCCTCGGGATTATATTTATCCACCTTCAAAACCGACTGATATGTTTCCATAGCCTGAGTGGGCATACGCATCCTCTGAAACTGCCGGGCCAAAAAGGTAAGTACATCCAGATTCTTGGGTTCCTGCAGGGCGACCAGGTTGGCGATTTCGATAGCCCGACTGATCCTGCCGTAGGATTCGTTGACCTGGGCAAGATAGAACCGGTTCTGTTCCGGTTTTCCCCGCTTTTTTGCCATATAGTCCGCCAGATTGCCATAGACGAAAGCCTGAGCCATATAGGCATCGAACTTGTCCTTATCCTCTTTTCCCTTTTCCACCAGCTGATTCATTCTGTCCCGGACGGCTTTAACCAGATTATCGTCCACCAGGTCTTTATTTTCCTTATAAACGGTGTCCCAGTCGGTCTGGGGGTATGCCAGAAATTTGTCCACCAGAATTCCCTGTTTCACCGTAATGTCCGCGAAGGCCGGGATAGATACCAGAATTAAAAAAAATAGAAAAATTACCGGACTATAGATTTTTTTCATGGGGGGAATTGCCTCCTTTTACTATTCGCGAAAGTTTTTCATAAGCTTCCCTGGGATCTTCCATATCCTGACACATTTTCTCCATGGGGCACATACCGTCTTTATTCCTGTTCAGGATGAAATCCGCCACCTTGCCGTAATCCACGGGAATACGGTATTTTTCTATGAGTTTCAGGGCTTTTGAACTTATTACTGTCGCAAAAAGGGAGGAAATATTCCCATAGACCAATAAAAAAGCCGCAGCCTTGCCTATAACCTTATCCGCCACCGAGGAATCCTGCAACTTTTCCGGGGCGGATTTCAGAAGTCCCAGCAGTCCTCCTATACCTCTGCCGGTATCGGTAAACACCACTTCATGATCTTTTACTACCACCAGAGTCAACTCCCGGAATTCTTCAAGAGTTTTTCTGGCAATTGCCATGTCCGTATCCTGTTTCATATTCAGATGTTCGTCTTGTATATTTTTTTCCATGTCCCGATTTATTACCTCTATTCGACGTAAAAATTTCTTGCTCCTGCAGTAGGTAAAAACGGATAAAATTGGGTATAATTATACTATAGGATGAAAAAAAAATCTACAAAAATACGACAAAAAATTTTATAATTCCGGGAGGAATCGGGTATGAAAAAAAGCAGACTAATCTTGGTTGCATCTCTTGTAGTTCTTTTACTGCTCTATCTTTTTACCACTCCCTCTATCTACGGCAAAAGCAAAAATTCATCGGTGGTGGAAACCGTTGATGATGCTCAGGATGTCTTTAATGATGCGATTTCCGTTCTCAAAAACAAATTCAATATCGTCCTTTACAAACCCATCAGCCTGAAAATGGTCTCCAGAGAAGAACTGGACTCCATGCTGAATAATACCTCAAAAATCAACTACACCGGATTCCACACCTTTCAGGGCGGAAAACACGTGGTCTATATGATTTTCAACGTGGGCAGGGACGACTTTTTCGGAACCCTCTGCCACGAAATGACTCACGGTTGGCAGGTGGAAAACGGTCTCCGGCAGTCCTCCCGACTCCGAGAAGGAACCGCCCGATGGGTGGAGGTGAATGCTCTCAGGGAGATGGGTTACTACGCCCTGGCTAACCAACTCAACGATTTTACTGTGGGCGAAACCTACGGCGTGGGCTACCGTTATCTCCAGAAACTGGAAGAACAGTACGGTACCGATAAAGTTCTGAGTGTGGTCAAAACCCTCAACGACATACCGAATAATTTCTAAAGGGAAATGCTAAAGGGAAAAAATAAATAAATATAGAATACCGGAGTAATTTCCTTTTACGGGAAAAAAACCGCAGCGAAATAATATCACCGGTTTTACGACCGTTGAGAGGAACAGACTCCGGTTTATTCCGGTATTACATATTTTCTTGAGGTAGATGTGTTTCAATTCGTATCCAAACTGCGAAGTCAGTTGTTTTTTGACAGGTATAGTCTGGTACAGTTTTTCCGGCAGATGTCCGCTATGGTCAACGCGGGTTTCGGCACTTTAAGAGCTCTTCAGACCTGCCACCGGCAAACATCGGAACAAAAACTTATATATACTCTTGAATATCTGTCAATAAGAATAGAGGAAGGCCTCTCCTTTTCCGAAGCCCTGGCGGAAACCGAAGACATCTTCTCCTCCTTCCATATCAATATGCTCAAAGCCGCCGAAATCAGCGGAAATCTGCCCCAAATCCTGGAAAGCCTGGCTCAATATGAGGAAAAGGAAATCCACCTCAAACGTCAGGTACAGGCGGCAACCATCTATCCCATATTCGTCTGCTTCGTAACCTTTGCAGCGGTACTAATCCTGATGAAGTTCCTCCTCCCCCTGCTGGATACCGTGTCGGGCATCCTCAAGGAAGAAATGCCCCTGCCCACGGTTATTCTCATGAAAGTCGCCCTGGCTCTCACCAACCCTGTCTTTTATATAGCCCTTCTTATACTTGCAATCGCATTTTACTTCATTTATAAATACTATATAAAAACCCGGGGGGGAAAATACTTTCTCGATAAACTGAAATTCTCCATCCCCCTCTATAATCAGCTATACAAAAAAGTCATATTCATCCGACTCGCCCGGATCTTCAACATCCTTCTCAAAGCGGGAGTTCCGGCGGTCAAATCCATGGAAGTCATCGGACAGGTATCGGACAACTTTTTCTTCAAGGAAAGAATCATGGATGAAATCACCTACCGGGTCTCCGAAGGAGTCGCAGTGGGCACCGCCTTCGAAGGAACCAACTTTTTTCCCGTCCTCATGGTCTCCATGCTCCATATCGGGGAAAAATCCGGCACCCTCCCCGATACCCTGAAAAAACTGGCGGACATCTACGAATTCGATGTGGAAATCGCCACCAACTCCTTCTACTCCACCCTGGAACCCTTCCTGATTATCTTCCTAGGAGGCGTAACCTTCTTTATCCTCATGGCGGCTTTCTTACCCCTTTACAAGATCATCGGTGCCATGGCGGGTTAAGCCGAGATCAAAACTATGAAGGGATAATTTGAAAATTTCATGTTCTAAATAGCCTATAATGGTAGCGAAGGATTTAGTCCTTCCTAAAACAAAATTTAAAAATATAAAGGAGGAAATGTCTTGTTCGGTCTTTTTGACAAAGCTTCGGTACAAATTTCTACTCCCCAGTATATTCTCATGGAGGAGAGTTTCGAGTGTATTTTCGACATTCTGCCCAACTCCCGCGTTGACCTGCGGCAGATCGAGGTGGAGCTCTTTTGCCGAGAAACGGGCATCTACAGAGGCACTTCCGATTCCTACAATCACAAGAATGTCTATTCGGATCTCCGGTATCCCCACAAACAGATAACCCTGGAACAGGATCATCCTCTGCAGATCAGGGAAATATTTCAGCTTCCTCCCCTCACCACTCCCTCTTTTCACGGTAGAAATTTCTTCATCCGATGGTTCGTCCGTATCCGCCTGGATGTTCCCTGGTGGCCCGACACCCGTTATGAGAAGGAACTGAACATATTCCCTTATATGGTAGCCCAATAAGAGCCTATTCGGAAAGTCTGTAGGAGGGTTCTCCTGAACCCGATTCTATCTCTTCACCGATGGCAGGCGATTATTTTCAGAATAGGTTCTAAGAGCATAATAAATTCTAAGAGCATATTTGGAAAGTCCGATTCCCATTGTAGGAGGGTTCTCCTGAACCCGATTTTATCTCTTCACCGATGGCAGGCGATTATTTTCCGAATAGGTTCTAAGAGCATAATAGATTCTAAGAGCATATTTGGAAAGTCCGATTCCCATTGTAGGAGGGTTCTCCTGAACCCGATTCTATCTCTTCACCGATGGCAGGCGATTATTTTCCGAATAGGTTCTAAGAGCATAATAAATTCTAAGAGCATATTTGGAAAGTCCGATTCCCATTGTAGGAGGGTTCTCCTGAACCCGATTCTATCTCTTTGCCGATGGCAGGCGATTATTTTCCGAATAGGTCTTAATCCGGTACCGGTAAAGATGGGCATAAGTAAAACAAACACCTTATAATCGAAAGAGAGGCATTTTATGTCAGATAAATATAAAATAGATGTTCAACTCAATCCTCAGCCTATACCCCTGGGAGATAAGGTCATATCGGGGTTTCCTGTGGCAAGTCATGTGGAGGGATTGATGAGGCTGGAGGTTTTCGAAAATATCAACTGCCGGGGAATCTGGCTGGAGATCGGATACCGGGAGCATGGCAGGGGAACCACCTCGGAGAACGAAATGGTTCAACAGATGATATATACGGGAAATCTGGCGGCTAATCAACCGGTGGAACACAGGATCGATTTCCTCATTCCCGATCAGGGCCCTGTAACCTATCACGGGCAGAATGTGAATGTGGACTGGTTTGTCCGGTTCCGCATCGACATCCCCTTCTGGTTTGACAAGCGGCACGAATACCCCTTCATCGTCCTGCCTCTGGCTTTCCCCTCCCGACACGACGCCTATCAGTTCCTGGGTGTCGAAATGCCCCGATAGAAGCGCTATAAAGTTTTCTGTCACGGGGGGGGGAGGTTGTATTTTTTCCTTATCGCCTTCACCCTGGTATCGAATTCCAGACTGTCCCGGTCGATTTCAGGTAAAAGTGTCTGAATTTGATTCATGGCGTCGGGGTTGGCATATCCCTCTTTGGTATTGATAACGACGGTGGTCAGATCTATAACCTTGATCATCTTATCATACACATTGATAGCCAGAGTCTGAATATCGGCGGTCTCCTGGTCCGGAGGCGACAGTTTATTTATTTCATCTATGGACTTTTTAAACTTTAAACGAATAGGCTTTATATCTTCCTCTTTGATGTCCGAAAATCCCGTCACATAATTCTGAAATTTCTCCGTTTCTTCTTTGGTTGGTTTGTTGTTATCGAAGATTTTTTTCAGGCTGTCCAGATAATTCCCCACCTTCGCCGGATCCGACAGCAGAACGGGAGAGGGCGCTATTGAAGGAGATTCGGGTTTTACCTGGGAGGAAGAAGAACCGTCCCCATTATCAACGGCCTGATCCGGTTGAGAACCGGCGTTTTCCGTGCTTTTTTGGGGATCCCACAGAATGGCGGCAACCTTGTGTTCCGGTTCTATCTCCACTTTTGCCCCAAGAGATACCAGCAGACTCTGAATCGTCCGGAGAGGAATATAGAAGCCCTTTTCTCTCGTCAGTCCGTCGGTTTTGTATATCTTTCCGTTCAGCACTATAATAACGGCTTCTCCCGATGAGGGCGGCATTTTAATATCAGGATTAATCTGAGAACCCGACTTTATATTTATGGCTATCAAACGACTCTCCGGTTCCAGGGACGAATCTCCCCCCAGAAGTTTGAATATCTGCACTACTCCTTCACCGCTTATGTAGGCGGAACCCTGCTTTGTGACGGATTCGGTTTTGACAATCCTGCCGTTGACAGTGAAAATATAACCGGATTCTGAGATAACCGATTCAGATTTTTTCAACTCCGTCGGGGATATAGCGGGTTTGGGAGAGGGACTCGATTTGGAAGAAACCGTCGGCTTGGGAGAGGGACTCGATTTAAGGGGAGGGGGGGCAGTTGCGCTGGGGGTTGGGGAGTTGGTTTTAAATACCTTCTTTTCTTTGGCGTAAACCGATTCCCCATAACCGACGGGATTATCAAGAAATACAAAATAAATATTAATAAAATAAAAAACAACCAGAAAAGATATAAATAAAAAGTTCTTTTTCAATAACAACACCGCCCGGTTTGGAGGTAAGAAGTCAGACGAGGAGATCCCGGTTTGAGGTAAGAGGTTCGATGGGGGATCCCGGTCAGGAGGAGATGAGGGAGCTGTTTTTCGTTACAGCAAGGAAATCGGGATCCCCTTATACCGGTCGTTATCCGACGGTATATATTTTCTCCTTTTGGAGTTTTTCTTCCAGGGACTGGGTCATTTTCTCGTAACCCGGTTTATGGAGAAGAGCGAACATGTTTTTCTTGTAACTTTCCACTCCCGGTTGATCGAAGGGGTTAACGCCCAGCATATAACCGCTGACGCCCACCGCCCATTCGAAGAAGTAGAAGAGTTTGCCCATTATAAAGGGAGAAAGGGTGGGAAGGGACAGGGTCATGTTAGGCACTCCGCCTTCCCTGTGAGCCATGCGGGTTCCCAGAAGAGCCTGCCGATTGACATAGCCGATGGTCTTGCCGGTCAGGAAATTCAGTTGATCCAGATTTTCCGGATCTTCCTCTATTACGATAGTCGGATTGGTATCTTCTATATTTATGAAGGTTTCGAATATATTCCTTACACCGTCCTGGATCCACTGGCCCATGGAGTGGAGATCCGTGGTAAAATCGCAGGAGGCGGGATATATCCCCTTCCCCTGTTTGCCCTCGGATTCGCCGTAGAGTTGCTTCCACCACTCGGCGATATAATGGAGATGAGGTTCGAAATTGGAAAGAATTTCAATAGATTTCCCCTGTTCATAAAGGAGGTTCCTTAACAAGGCGTACATGAGAGAAGGATTTTCGAGAGGATTTTCCATATTTTGATATTCCTTCATTCCTTCTTTAGCCCCCGCCACCAATTCCTTTATGTCAATACCCGCCGCCGCTATGGGTAAAAGACCCACAGGACTCAAAACGGAGAAACGTCCGCCCACATCGTCGGGAACTACAAAAGTCCTGAATCCTTCCCTATCCGCAAATGATTTCAGAGCTCCCTTACGGGCATCGGTAGTGGCTATGATTCTATCCTTTAATTCCTCTTTTGAATATATCTTCTCCATATAATTTCTGATTACCCTGAAAGTCAGGGCGGGTTCGGTGGTGGTTCCCGATTTGGAGATGACATTTACAGTGATTCTCTTGCCCTTTATATATTTTAAAAGCGAATTCAAATATATAGGAGATAAAGAATTGCCGGCGAATAAAATCTCCGGACTCTTCTTGTCAAATTCGGGAACGAGAGCGGAGATGCAGGCTCTGGCTCCCAGATAAGATCCTCCTATTCCTATAACGATGAGAATATCGCTGTTTTCCCGGATTTTATTTCCGATTTTGATATATTCATTCATCTCTTCTTCAGTGATCCCGGCAGGCAGATCGATCCAGCCCAGAAAATCCGATCCTGCCCCCCCTCTGTCCTTTAACTTCCGGGCTGCGGAGATACAGATCGGGATCTTTTCATTAATACTATTTTCATCAATAAAAGCCATTATATTGGAATAGTCCAGTTTTATCTTATTCAAATATTTCACCTCATTTTAAGTTGTTGGAGATTCCCGCAGGAAACTCTTTTTTTCAAAACTGTTTTTATACACACCTTCAGGGAAAACCTTTTTTTTGCCGTCAGAATATCCGATGGGCTTTATAAATTGTCTTGGTATGCATTCAGTCCCCCGTCATTCCGAACCCGTGAAACAAGTTCAGGGCAGGCTTGTTTCGGAATCTGAGGCACAAGATATTGTATAGATCCTGAAACGAGTTCAGG
>Ga0067045_1031692_pt1 | contig 11668 bp, 9 predicted proteins | sample TerdegcTABiofilm_FD_59184 | JGI IMG/M metagenome (GOLD analysis project Ga0067045, IMG submission 59184) | Combined Assembly of (Gp0054472, Gp0054536) Wastewater bioreactor microbial communities from Singapore -Terephthalate degrading...
GACGAATCGGTTTGGAAATCCCTCGTCGGGATTTCCAAACCGGCTGCCTAGGATGAGTTATTCCCGTGGAATGGATTATGGAAGGCTTGAGACCCTTCTCTTCCGGCTGAGCATCCATTCCAAGACCGAATCCGTCGGGGTATAGGAGACCCGGGCGGCCTTTCGAGCCGCCCCGAGGAGATGAACCGCGATGAAATCCGAACTGATACCCATACGGGGCATGACCTGCGCGGCCTGCGCCCGGGCCAACGAACGGGCCGTGGGAGGCCTTGCGGGGGTGGCCAAGGCGGAGGTGAACCTAGCCACCGAGACCCTCCGGGTCGAGTACGAGGAGGGAGCCGTGGACCGGGCGGCCATCGCGGCCGCGGTGGCGGACGCGGGCTACGAGGCGGTCCTGCCGCCGGAATCCAAGACCGCTGTCGTGCCCGTCGGGGGCATGACCTGCGCGGCCTGCGCCGCCGCGGTGGAGCGGTCCGTCCGGGCCCTGTCCGGCGTCGCCTCCGCGGAGGTGAACCTGGTGTCCGAAAAGCTCACAGTGACCTACGATCCCGAGAGGATCCGGCTTTCGGAGATCAAGAAGGCCGTCCGGGACGCGGGGTACGAACCCCGGGCCGTGGAGGCCGAGACCGGGACGGACGAGCATGCGAAGGCCAAGGAACGGGACTACCGGAGGCTCCGGATCAACTTCTACATCGCCGCCGCGGCCGCCCTGCCCCTCCTGTACATCGCCATGGGGCACATGGTCGGGCTCCCCCTCCCGCAGGTTTTGCACCCCATGCATCACCCCCTGAACTTCGCCCTGGTCCAGTTCGCCCTGACCCTGCCCGCGGTCTGGGCCGGCCGGCGCTTCTATTCCGTGGGTTTCCGGACCCTCCTCAAGGGCTCCCCGAACATGGACAGCCTGATCGCCATCGGAACCTCCGCCGCCATCGCCTACAGCGCCTACTCCACCCTCGAGATCGCCCGGGGGGACGCCTCCGCGGCGGGGCACCTCTACTTCGAAACCGCCGCGGTCATCATCGCCCTGATCCTCCTTGGCAAGGGGCTGGAGGCCAAGTCCAAGGGACGGGCTTCCGAGGCCATCAAGAAACTCATGGGCCTGGCCCCCAGCACCGCCCGGATCGTGCACGGGACCGAGGAGATCGAGATCCCCGTGGACGAGGTGGAAGTCGGCGACCTGGTCCGGGTCCGTCCCGGGGAGCGCGTCCCCGTGGACGGGGTGGTGGTCGAGGGCTGGACCTCCGTGGACGAATCCATGCTGACCGGGGAGAGCCTGCCGGTCGAGAAGAAGGCCGGAGACACCGTGGCGGGGGCCACGGTCAACGGCACGGGGTCTTTCGTCTTCCGGGCGACCCGGGTGGGCAAGGACACGGCCCTGGCCCGGATCGTGCGCCTGGTCGAGGAGGCCCAAGGCTCCAAGGCCCCCATCGCGGCCCTGGCGGACAAGGTCTCCGGGGTCTTCGTGCCCGTGGTCGCGGGCATCGCCCTGGCCGCGGCCCTGGCCTGGCTCCTGGCGGGCGAGGGAGCCGTCTTCTCCCTCCGGGTCTTCATCGCCGTTCTCACCATCGCCTGCCCCTGCGCCCTGGGCCTGGCCACCCCCACGGCCATCATGGTGGGCACGGGCAAGGGGGCGGAGCTCGGTGTCCTGATCAAGAGCGGGACGGCCCTGGAGACGGCGCACAAGGTCCGGGCCGTGGTCCTGGACAAGACCGGGACCATCACCGTCGGCAAGCCCTCGGTCATGGACGTGGAGGCCCTGGGTCCCTCGGGCGGTCCCGGTTCCACGGAAGCCCGGGACCGCCTCCTGGCCCTGGCGGCCGGGGCGGAGCGGGGCTCCGAGCACCCCCTGGCCTCCGCGGTGATCCGCGCCGCCGAGGAGAGGGGGCTGACCGTGGTGCCGCCCTCCTCCCTTCAGGCCGTCCCGGGCCGGGGCATCGAGGCCGAGGCGGGGGGCCGCCGGATCCTGGTGGGCAACGCCCGGATGATGGAGGAGAAGGGCGTGGACACGGCGCCCGCATCCGGAATCCTGGAGCGCTTTTTCCGGGAGGGCAAGACGGCCCTCTTCGTAGCCGCGGACGGCAGGCTGGAAGGCATCCTGGCGGTGGCGGATACGGTCAAGGCGGGGAGCAAGGAGGCCGTCGCGGCCTTCCGGAGCCTGGGCATAACCACGATCATGATCACCGGGGATTCCCGGGCCGTGGCCGAGGCGGTGGGCCGGGAGGTCGGGGTGGACCGGGTGCTGGCGGAGGTCCTCCCGGAGGACAAGGCCTCGGAGCTCGCCAAGCTCCAGGCGGAGGGCTACGTCACCGCCATGGTGGGGGACGGGATCAACGACGCCCCGGCCCTGGCCCGGGCGGACGTGGGGATCGCCATCGGCTCCGGCACGGACGTGGCCGCGGAGTCCGCGGACATCATTCTGGCCCGGAGCGACCTGATGGACGCCGTGTCGGCCCTGGCCCTGTCCCGGGCCGTGATCCGGAACATCCGTCAGAACCTCTTTTGGGCCTTCGCCTACAACGTCCTGGGCATCCCCGTGGCCGCGGGGCTCCTCCACCTCTTCGGGGGGCCCCTCTTGAACCCGATCTTCGCCGCCGCGGCCATGTCCCTCTCGTCGGTCTCGGTGGTTTCCAACGCCCTGCGCCTGCGCCGCTTCCGCGCGCCGACGGCCCGGGCGGGGAGGTAGGACATGGGCGAAAAGATCGAAACCGATGCCGGGTCCGCGCCCGGCGCGGCCGCCCCGGGGACTACGGGACCCGGCCCGATACACGGCGACCCGGGCTGCGGGTGCTCCGGAGATCCCGCCCTGCCCGAGTGCCGGAAGACCGTGCGCCCCTCCGACCTCAAGCGTGCACTGGACGCCCGTCTGGCCCGCATCGAGGGCCAGGTCCGGGGGATCCGGCGGATGATCTCCGAGGACGCCTACTGCGACGACGTCCTGGCCCAGGTCTCCGCCGCCCGGAGCGCCCTGGATCGCACGGCCCTGGCGGTCCTGGAGCACCACATGAAGCACTGCCTGATCGACCGGGTGCGGGCCGGCCAGGACGAGATCGTGGACGAGCTTGTGGAGTCCCTGTCCCGGATGCTCTAGCGGTAGTGTTACGAACCTTGTGAAGGCGTATCGCCATGACCCCCGCCGCCCCGGAAGGTCTTCCGGACGTAGCGGCTCTGGGAGGCGAAGAGCAGGGCCGGGTAGAACAGGCCGAATTCCAGGATATCCCCCGCGGCCAGGGGCCGGTCCAGATCCTCCACGTCGCAGATCAGGTGGTCACTGGAGCTCCCGATCACCTCGACCCCGGGCTCCAGGGGAACCAGGGACTCGTGCTTGCCGAAATCCTGCTTTCCCGCGGCCAGGAGCGCCCTGCGCCGGGGGCCCCGGTCCGTGTAGGTCGGCCGCTCGCCGAAGGCGTCGATGAAGATTTCCCCCACCGGGTGGGAGGGCTTGGTCCGGACCTCGATCACCTCCGCCCGGAGGGTGGCGACTCCGGGGCTCAACCCCGGCACGTCCACCTTGTAGAAGTGCGGAAGGTCCCGGGCCGCCAGGAGCCCCTCCCCCACCCGGAGGTTGTTGATCCCCTCGGGGAGGGCCCCGGACAGCAGGAGGGGGATGGAGGAGGTGGCCCCCCCGGACACGACCTCGAGGGCCCGGCCGATCCGGTCCTCGATCCGGCGCGCCGCCCCGGCCAGGCGGCCCAGGTTCTCCGGGGTGGGCAGGATGGAGCCGTAGCACCCCAGGTTGGTCCCGATCCCCAGCAATTCAAGGGCGGATAGTTCCCGCTCGGTCCGGACCGCCGCCTCGACCAGTTCCGTCCCGTCGAACCAACCCTCCCGGAGATCCCCCAGGTCCAGCATCAGGACGACCCCGTGCCGGCGGCCCGCCCGGTCCGCCGCCCGGTCCAGGGCGCGGAGCACGGACTCGTCGGACTGGAGGCTTCGGTCCGCCCAACGGGCCGCTTCGGCCAGCTCGCTCGGCGCCGGTATTCGGATCAGGAGCAGGGGCACGGGAATCCCGGCCTCCTTGAGGGCCCGGAGCTGGCCTAGCCGGGAGGAGGCGATGTGGTCGCAGCCTCCCGCGACCATCGCACGGGCCACGGGAACCAGACCGTCCGCCCCCTTCACGACGCCGCTCAGGGAGACTCCCCGAGAGCGGCAGAGACCGGCCAGGGCGCGGACGTTGGAGGAAAGGACATCCAGGTCGATCGCCAGCTCCGGGAAGGGGCCGGGGGCGGCGGGTTCATCGGGGCTGGTCATGGGGACATCATAGCACGGAGAGCGGGCCGCCTGCGACAGGCTCCCGGTCTTTCTGCGACAGGCCATCGGTCCTCCGGCGACGGAAAGCCCGGCCCGCCTACGCGGGGTCACTCGAGGATCCTGCCGAGTCCGGTTGGCATCCTCCGCTTCGGCGGATACTATTCCCCCAGTATGGAACCCGATTACGACCGGATCCTTTCGGAGATACACGAGGAGGTGCGGCCCCTTCTCCCCCTCGGCAAGCCCGCGGACTACATCCCCGCCCTGGCCCGGGTGCCGACGGATCGCTTCGGCATGGCCCTTCGCACCCTGGATGGCAGGATCCACACGGTCGGGGAGGCGGACGAACCCTTCTCGATCCAGAGCGTCTCGAAGGTTTTCACCTTCATCCTCGCCCGCCGGGCCGCCGGGGACGGAATCTGGGATCGCATCCAGAGGGAGCCCTCGGGGGACCCCTTCAATTCCCCGATCCTCCTGGAGCAGGAACGGGGCATCCCGCGGAACCCTTTCATCAACGCGGGAGCCCTTGTGGTCGCGGACATCCTTCTGGAGCTGTTCGAGGACCCCCGGGAGGAACTGCTCCGTTTCGTCCGGGCCCGGTCGGGATCCGGGGCCGTGCGTTCGAACCCGGAGGTGGCCGAGTCCGAGCGGTCCACGGGCCATCGGAACGCTGCCCTGGCCCACCTGCTCAAGAGCTTCGGGAACCTCCGGAACCGGGTGGAGGAGGTCCTGGACTTCTACTTCTTCCAGTGCTCCCTGGAAATGAGCTGCCGGGATCTGGCCGCGAGCTTCCTGTTCCTGGCGAACCGGGGCCTCTGTCCCGTGTCGGGGGAGAGGATCCTGGACCCCAGCCCGGCCAAGCGGGCCGCGGCCTTGATGCTCACCTGCGGGACCTACGACGCCGTCGGGGATTTCGTGTACCGGGTGGGGCTGCCCGCCAAGAGCGGGGTGGGCGGGGGAATCGCCGCGATCCTGCCCGGACGCCTGGCCGCGGCGGTCTGGTCCCCGGGCCTGAACGCCAAGGGCAATTCCCTGGCGGGAACGCAGGCGCTTGAACTGTTCACCACGAAAACCGGGATGTCTATCTTCTAGAAGACCGAGCCGCGCCGCCGCGGCGCCCGGATCGGGCGGCTCGGGGACAGGGCGGAACCGATCAAGCCCTCCGGATCACCCGGATCGCGGGCTCGGTGCGCTCGAAAACCACGGGAAAGTCCTCGGGCTCCAAGCGCTCCGCCTCGCCGTCCATCTGCACCAGGGCGCGGTGGGCGAAGCGGATTTCCACCCGGGCCGCGGAGAAGAGGTCGACCTCGGGAAAGCCCCGATGCCTCCCCGCGGTCAGGGGGCCCTTCACGACCAGTTTCCGCAGAAAGGGCATCTGCCGCACCAAGCAAACGTCGTCGTCGTCCGGCAGGATCGGCTTGTTGGAGCCGTAGGTACGGTGCCCCGAAACTCCCATGGCCAGAAGAAGCATATCCCCCCGGAAATGCCGGGCCTCCCGGCCCTTCGAGTCCCAGGCTCGGACTTCGAAACCCCGGGTGGGCCAGAGCGAATCGTAGAAGATCGTGGCCAGCTCGACCCAGAGTTTGTACGAATCCCCCGGGAAGCTCAGCTTGAGACGGTTCGTCATGTCCGTGACGAAGGCGTCCGCCCCCAGGGAGGCGATGTTGAAGGACCACCAGGGTCCCTTGCCGCCGGGTTTTCCGGCGGTCGCGGGGCGCACCCGAAGAGCCGGCTGGCGGTCGAAGCGCGAAGGCCCGAGGAGCAGATCCAGGGCGGGCAGGAGCTCCCGGGAATCCGCCCCGTCGTTTCCGGTTCCCATCGGGAGGCGCAGGACCACGAAGCGGCTGCGCTCCGCCTCGCTCAGGCTCATCAGCGTCGAGAGGGCTTCCAGGACCGTGCCGTCCCCGCCTGCGGTCACGACCAGGCGCTCCACCTCCGGGGCGGCCCGGGCTTCCTCCGCCAGGTCCCGGGTGACCTCCGCGGCGTGTTTGGGATACTGGGTGGCGTGGAGGCGGAAACTCGTCGCCGCCCTCCGATCGGGGAGGGCGGCGGCCCGCTCGGCCAACCTCTTGATCTCGGCCAGGTGGCGGGCGTAGACCCGGGACCGGGTGAAGCCCCCGGCCCTGGGATTCGCGATCAGGGTCACGTCCAGGGGCTTGTCGCCGAAGATCGGGGACCGGGAAGCCAGGAAGGCCACGCCGTCCGCGAACTGCTCGATGCTCATGGGGGGACGCTACCACCGAAGCCCCGGGTTGGCAAGCCCGACTCAATATATGCCCCGCCTCGGCGTACCGGCCTTGAGCGCCCGCATCGGGGGAAGTATATTTTGTGTGCGGTCCGCCGGGTTCGACGCCTCGGGTGTCCCCGGCGGCCCGGAACAACCGGCCCCGTCGGGGGCCCCGAGGAGCGATCATGGACAACTTATTGGCGGCCGTGAAGAAAGGGCTGAAGGGCGAGCTGGACAGCGTGACCATCTATATGGAGGCCGCGGAAAAAGCCGACGGCCCGGTGGCCGAGTTCTTCCGGGAGCGGGGCAAGGAGGAGCAGAGACACTACAACTGGCTCTTGTCGTATTACAAGGATCTTTCCCGGGGAAAGATGCCCGACCAGAACCTCGCGGCGGAGGTCTTCGGGATGGACGGCCGCAGTCCCCTGGTTACCCCGGAATTCTGCCGCCGGGTGGGGAGCAGCCAGCACTTGGTGACCGCCGTGGCCGCAGGAGTCCTCCTGGAAGTGGAGGCCGTACGGCACTACCGAAAAGCCGCGGAGGAGACGGTGGATCCCGCGTTGAGGGCCTTCTTCGACACCCTGGCCGATTGGGAGGAGCAGCACTACAAGGACTTGCTGGCCATCCAGGACGAGTCCGAGCGCTACTGGTTCGATACCCAGCGCTTCGAACCCTTCTAAGCCGCCGGAAGGCCTTCAGCCCGTCCCGATTCTCCGCCGGAGGTCCTCGAGATTCCGAGGGTCCGAGGAATCTCGGGTTCGCCCGATCAGGGCGTAGATCCCGACCGCGGCGCCGTCGCTCCCGATCTCCAGGTTACCCATAGGACGGACGAGGAAGCCGGCGCCCATGAGCCGGGCGGCATACTCGGAAACCAGGATATCCGTGCCCCAGGGCCCGTTCCGGTGTCCGAACCCCGCGGATCTCCGCAGGGCCTCCCCGGCCACGGTATACGAGGCCCGCTCCGGGGTGCCGAGTTCCGCGGCCAGAACGGGGCCTGCGTCCAGGGCGCAATGAAGGCGGATCGGACGCAGACCCGAGGATGCGCGCCCGCGGTTCAAGGCCGTAACCACCCTGCGCATGGCCAGGGCAGCGTGACCGGCGCGCTGTGCATCCTCGCCCGAGGATGCCGGTGCCCCCCAATAGGCCAGGATCCCGCCGCCCCCGCAGACGTCCACGGTGCCCCCCGCGGCCTTCGCGCAGGAGGCGAGCCGGGACAGTACCCGGTTCAGGTATTCCGCACTTTTACTGGGTTCCCGGCCGCGGAGGACTTCCAGGAGATCCGGTATCTCCGCCCGAAGGACCGCCGCGTTCCTGTACTCCCCGGCCCGAGGATCCCGGGGCAGGGGGGCAGCCGATTCCGCGGAGATCCGGGTCCCGGAGACCGTGCGAAGCGGACCCGGCTTCCCGTACGGAGTGAATTGTTCGCCGGGGACCGATTCGGGCCGGAATTCCATGGGATCGCCGTCGATCAGATCAAAGCCCGTAAGATCCGGGCGGGCGTCTTCCCCGGCGCCAACCAGGGTCCGGATTCGTCCGCGTACGGGAAACCCCGCAAGGAAATCGGGTCCCGGTTCATCCCCGGGCGTCTCCGGAGGCGAAGGATCCGGAACGAAGAGGGCGAATTCCCGAACCGGAGAGTCCGGACGCTTCCCCGTGATCGCATAGAGCCCCAGGAGCTTGTCCCGGCGAAGGAGATCCATGAGCCCCTCGGCCAGGTACCGAGGTTCTCGTTTCAACCCAGAGGGTTTGAAGCGGAGTATGCGCAAACCGGATCCAGAGACCCTCGCGGACTCCACCAGGGACGCGGGTATGGGAAGTCGATTCCCGGCGGATACGACTCGGGCGCAGGGACAAGCGGGCAGGTTCATAGCCGGGATCCCGGAGGCCTTGGGCCCGTCGGACAAACCCGCCTCCGCGGCCGCCGCGTCCAGGGCGGCCCGAAGGGCTCGGACGCGGGCGGCACCCTCGGGTATACCCGGTCCCGAGGCGGAGGAAGCCAGGACCGCGACGGCGTGGCAAATCCGCACCAGCGGGAACCGGGCGGCCAACAGAGCCTCCACGGCGGCTCTTCGCGCGGCGGCGGACAGGGCGGGGCGGTTGACCTCGGTCAGGGGCATGCGGACCACCACGAGGACCGCTTCCCGGGATCGGGCTTGAAAGACCCTCCGGAAGGATGAACTCAACATTTCCTGGGAATATACACCGGATTCCGTCGGGACGCCACTGCCGGAAATCTCCCGGGCGGTACGAAGCCTGTGGTGCTCGTACCCGGAGGCCTCACAGCTGCTTCGGAGGCCGTTTCGGAGGGGCTCCGGTAAAGATCAGGTCGCGGTACGAGCTTGGATCTCGGGCATCACAAGCTTCGTACCACTACGGGAGAGTCGCCATGTTTATATATTAAAATAACTATAATCTTTAATCTATATTTTTACATCTTGACTAATTCGGTCATCTGGAGAATTCTACTTTGTATCAACCTCCCCGAGGCCTTAAACCCGGAGGCGGAACCCGCCTTTGCTCGATTTCGGCGGGTATTTTGAAGGAGGGTCCCATGAAGAGGATCGCTATCGTTTCCATCGCGATTCTGCTCTGCGCCTGGACAGCGTTCGGGCAGACCGCGACAAAGTATTTCGTGGCTCACCAGGGCGGGTACATCGGCGAAGCCACCGTGACCGTGGACAAGAAGGGCAAGGTACTGTCCGCTTCCCTGAACGAGTGGCAGGGACCGGGCGGCTGGGCCGAGTTCAATTCTCCGGACGGGAAGTCCTTGATGGACGGCGCCGTGGTCCGCGTGCCGGATCCCCTGGCCAACACCTCCAATCCCGACCCGATGATCAAGGGGTATATGTTCTACGTATACAACCTCAAGGAAGACGGCACCTACGTCTGGTCCCAGTTCACCCCTGGCAAGGACGCGTTCACCAAGCCCACCCGGCAGTATGAGCGGGATTTCGAGGGCCTCATGTCCAACCCCATCCGCGCCGCCGCCTACGCCAAGGCCGCCCGGGAAGACAACCTGTACAACGTGACCATCGACGGCCTCAAGGTAACCTTGGGCAAGAAGGCGTCCCAGACGGTCCACTACGGGAACATGGACAAGGCCAACAAGATGGCCACCTACATGCCCCTGACGAAGGAGTCTATCGGCTACCGGTACAACTATAAGGCCCTCATCGACTTCTTCAAGGCCCACCCCACCGCCGATTACACCGCCTTCTCCCTGAAGAAGACCAAGGTGACGATCGTCGAGGACAAGAATGTCGACGCCAACGCCAAGGCCGCGGACTACACCGCCGCGGAGGACACCGTGTTTGTCGTCGCCGACGCCGTGACCGGAGCGACCTACTCCGACTTCCCGCATTATGCCCTGGAGCTCCAGGCCGCCTACAAGATGGCCCTGGCCCTTCAGCACAAGGCGTTCAAGAAGTAGTCTACATCCTGCAGATCGATGAAGGCGCTTCGTGCCTTCATCGATCTGCAGTGCCGCAGCAGACGGCCCTACGGGCCGTTTGCCGAGAGGAAAAGATAGTCGTCCGCGCTATCGCGCGGGAGAGGCCGGGGTCCCGACGGACCCCGGTTTTTTGTCGGGGAATGGGCGATACGACGAAAATCGTAGCCTCCCGTGCGCCCCGTCCGATTGACCTAAGACCGCCGCACGGATATCCTAGTTTCAACCTGACATCCGAGGAGGTCTGTACGAACGCTCTTGTGATCCATCCGACGGCGGTGTTCCGGCAGGAATGACGCGGGCAGGCAAAGCGCCCCCGAGTTTTCTGGTTCGTTAGATCCCTCCACCCTCCCCTGAGGGCGGTTCCCGACGAGTCCTCCTGTCGTACGGACTCTTCCGCACCCCTCCGTCCGCCGAACACCCCGTCCGTCATTCCACGCGGTACTCATTCATACCGGCCCCGGGAACATCCCTATATTCCAGCCCCGGTGTCGAAAGGCGTTGGTATGTCCAGGACACAACACATGGTACACGAGAGCATCGAATCCTTCGTCTGCCGAAACTGCGGCAGCCCGGTTCCCCCGTCCGAGATCGGAGGCAGGAACCGCAATCATTGTCATGTCTGCCTTGCAAGCCTGCACGTCGACATCACGACCGGCGACCGCCGTTCACCCTGCAAGGGCCTCATGCGGCCCATCGCCGTGTGGGTCAAGCCCGACGGAGAATGGAGCATACTGCACCGCTGCGAGCTCTGCGGAGTCATCCGCGCCAACCGCATCGCCGCGGATGACGACGAGAGGGCCCTGCTCAAGCTTGCCCTCAAACCCGTGACGAAGCTTCCCTTCCCTCTGGAGGCGTGACACGATGGACCACGACGCGAACGCCGAAGCCTGGGGCTGGAAACCCGAATTCCACGCTTCCTGGGCTGCGGCGATGGAAAAGGAGCGCGAGGGCAAGCGGGTCCTTCCCGCCCGGGTGACGGCTCGGGGCCACCACCGGTATGAGGTGATCATCCCGGACCTGGACGGCCGCCCTGGATTCCCGGACTGCCCGGGTCTCGCCGGAAGGCATGAGGGCGTGGCCGTCAGCGGCCGCTTCCGGTACGATGCGGAGGATCCCGGGGACTATCCCGTGGTCGGAGACTGGGTCCTCGTGGATCCGGACGAGGACGGGATCCGTATCCGGTCGGTCCTTCGCCGCCGCTCGGCCTTGACGCGGGGCCGGGCGGGGAGGGAAAGCGGCGGGCAGGTCCTGGCGGCCAACATCGACACGCTCCTCCTGGTGTTCGCCCTGGACGGGGGCCGCAATTTCCTGCCGAGGCTCCTCGAGAGGAGCCTCGTGGCGGCGCGCAACTCCGGCGCCGTCCCCTGCATCCTCCTCAACAAAGCGGACCTGGCATCGGAGGAGGACCGGGAACGGGCCTTCCTGGAGGCCGAGTATGCCGCGCCCTCGGTCCCGGTCCTGGCCGTGAGCGCCAGGACCGGGGAAGGCCTGGACGACCTCAGAGCCCGCCTTTCTCCCGGGGAGACGATCGGAATGCTCGGGAAAAGCGGAGTCGGGAAATCAGCCCTGGTCAACGCCCTGGCCCGCTGCGGCCGGGACGAGTCCGGAAACGACGGAGTCCTTCGGAAGGCCGGGGTCGGCGCTCCGGCCCCGGACGCGTCCGCCCGGGAAGGCGGAATCCGCCCCGGCGATCTCCGCGGGAGGCACACCACGACCGCGAGCCGCCTGTATCGGCTTTCATC
>Ga0067045_1031693_pt1 | contig 11668 bp, 10 predicted proteins | sample TerdegcTABiofilm_FD_59184 | JGI IMG/M metagenome (GOLD analysis project Ga0067045, IMG submission 59184) | Combined Assembly of (Gp0054472, Gp0054536) Wastewater bioreactor microbial communities from Singapore -Terephthalate degrading...
GGAAAGGCAAACGAGCAGAAGAGGCAAGGACGGCAGGCGCAGATGCGGGCATCGAAACCATCATCCCGGCCAAAGGGGGCAGGAACCATGTATTGCGTCTGATCAATGACTTGTTAAAACAACCCCGGCTGCCCGGCGCGGCGTTCACCGATTTGAAATCGCTGCTGGAAAGCAGCCTGCATACCCTCAAAAAGCGGTCCCTGGTATTTATCCTCTCGGATTTTATCGCCGCGCCAGGCTGGGAGCGGACGCTCAATCTGTTGAGACAGCGACATGAGGTGCTGGCGGTGCGATTGTGGGATGGGCGCGAAACAGAACTGCCGGATGTCGGTCCCATCTGGCTGGAAGACGCCGAAACGGGCGAGCAGGTTTACGTGGATACCCACGATACAAGGTTCCGCAGGGAATTCGAACAAGTTATCCGGCGGCGGGAGGCTGAGCTGGCGGCCGTCTTCCGGCGCGCCGGCGTGGAGCTGTGGTCGCTCTCAACTGGGGAAGACCTGGTGCGGGCGATTTTCCGTTTTGCCTCGGTGCGAAAACAAATTCACCGCCTGCGCGGCGGCGCTACGGCAGTCTCTCCGCTCCCTTCCCCTGGACAGCCTTTTCAGGCGTGAGGACGGCGATCCATGATTTTTCTCTGGCCTTCTATGTTGTTCATGCTCCTGCTGCTACCCCTGGCGCTCTGGCTGTATCTTACCACCCAGCAGAGGCGGCGACTTTCAGAAACGGTCTTTGGCTATTCGAGCCAGGCGCTGGGGGAAAACAGGCGCAGCCCCGGCTGGCGACGACACTTTGCCCCTCTGTTGTTCTTCCTCAGTCTTGGCCTCTTGCTGGTTGCTCTGGCGCGACCGCAGGCCCGGCTCAGGCTGCCCCGGTTGGAAGGAACGGTCATCCTGGTGATGGACGTTTCGGGTAGCATGGCGGCAAAAGACGCCGAGCCGACCCGGCTGGAAGCCGCCAAAGAAGCAGCGCGCGCCTTTGTAACGAACCGGCCCGAAACTGTGCAAATCGGGATCGTTTCTTTCAGCGGCAGCGGCTTCGCTGTGCAGCCGCCCACCAACGATGAACAAATGCTCCTGGCAGCCATTGACCGGCTGAAACCACAAAGCGGCACCTCTTTAGGCCAGGGCATCCTGACAGCGCTGAATACGATCGCGGTAGACGCCGGGCTGGAAGCGGCTGAACAGACCGCAACCCCTGCCGCACAGAACCAGTTCCAGCAGGAGTTGCGACCCGGCGAGGATTTGCTCGTGAATCTGCCGGAGGGGACGTTCCCCCCGGCGGTAATTGTCCTGTTTTCTGATGGGGAGAACAACCAATCCATTGATCCCGTCAGAGCCGCGCAGTCTGCAGCAGAGCGGGGGGTGCGAATTGACGCGCTGGGGTTTGGCAGCGTTGCCGGCACCATCCTGGAGGTGGAAGGATTCAATATTTATACCGCCCTGGATGAAACTGCGCTGCAACAGATTACCCAGACCGCCGGCGGCAGCTACTATAACTTTCAAAATGAGCAAGATCCGAAAGCGGTCTTTGCAAACCTCAACCCGCAACTGGTGGTGAAACCCGAAACGATGGAGATCACTTCGCTGTTCGCAGCCGCCAGCGGTGTTTTGATGCTGGTTGGGGCTGTCTTTTCGATGGCATGGTTCAAGCGCTTGCCATGATCGTTCTGATGTACAGGATTGGAGGTAACAGATGAAATTCCTCTGGCCCAGCGCCATGTTTCTTCTGGGTTTACTCCCTCTGATGACCCTGGCTTACCTGTGGACGCTGCGGCGCAGGCGGCGATTTGCGGTGCGGTATTCCAGCATCTCCCTCCTGCGCGAGGCGCTGCCAGCGCAATCGCGCCTCCGGCGACATCTGCCGTTTGCGCTCTTTCTCCTTACGCTGGCAAGCCTATCCCTGGCGCTGGCGCGCCCGGTGGCAGTGACGCTTGTGCCGGCAGGGCGCGCCACCGTGATGCTGGCGATGGATGTCTCGCACAGCATGCGCCGGAGCGATATCCCGCCCAGCCGCCTGGCTGCCGCCAAAGAGGCCGCCCTGTCCTTTATCAACCGCCAGGAAGAGAATAACCAGATCGGGATCGTCGCCTTTGCTGGGACTGCCCACCTGGTCCAACCGCCGACCATTGACACAGAAGCGCTGGAAACCGCCATCCAAAATCTAACCACCGGTCGCGGCACCGCCATTGGCAGCGGCATCCTGACTGCCCTGGACACCATCGCCGATCTCAACCCGAACGTCGCCGCCAGCAGCCGGGAAGCAGCGGCTGAGGAACAGGTCAGCGCCGTTCCGGAAGGCGTTTACATGGCAGATATCATCGTCCTGCTGACCGATGGGGTTGCCACTACCGGGCCGCCTCCGCTGGAAGCCGCGCAGCAAGCCATGAGGCGCGGCGTGCGCGTCTATACGATCGGGTTTGGCACCGAAGACGGCTCCTCTAGCGGGCAGGAGAACAACTTTTATGGCAGCTGGTACCGGCGTGGGATCGATGAAGAAACGCTCAAAGAAATTGCCAGGATCACCGGGGGCGAGTACTACGCCGCCGCCAGCGCGGGCGAACTGCAAAAAGTGTTCGAGAGCCTCCCCACCTACCTGAGGACGCGCGAAGAGACGACGGAAGTGAGCGTGCTGTTTGCTGCGCTCGGGGCAATGGCAATCATCACCGCCGTGATCCTGGCACAGCTCTGGCAGCCCCTTCCGTGAGGGCAGGCAAGCGGTGAACCAAGGGAAGGTTTTGAGAGGTTTTTAACTGCTTAAAAGCGCCCGGCGGAACCTCCCCTGCGGGTTCCCGGAGGGGAGGTTCATTGCACGCCGAATGATTTGCAAAGGCGCTATCCAGATGGCGTGAAATTCTTTTTTCGAAAAATCCTGCCCCAGGCCTTCTGCACCATAACCACAACCAGCGTGATGAGCGCGATGACGCCGAGATTGCGCAGGACGCCGAAATAGGCAATGGACAGCTCGACGCCATGCAGATCACGGGCGCGGCGACTCTCAAAGCTATGACTGCCGCGCCCAACGGGGAATCCACCGCCTTCAAGAGCGGGCCCGGCAAAGAGACCCTCTGAGAGGTGTTCCCCAAGTTCCTCCTGGCGGAATGGCAAGGCAGATGATGAGCCTGAGACGCTCACAAGCAAATAAAGCGCGCTAGAAATCAAAGCCGCCAGGGACAAGATTATGAGAATTCTTCCAATTGTCTTCACCATCGTAGTTCTCCCTAATCTTTGGGGACTTTCACGGGCGCGGGCTGGCTGGTTACCGCCCTTCCTCCTATGGAAGCCAGCGGAGAGAAGATATACCGCTTGACCATAGCAACCACGCAGTTCCAGTTGAGGGCAAAATGCAGACCGACCAGAACAAGGGAGACATCAGCCGATGCGGAATGGACAAAACGCCAGAGGTGGCTAGCATTCAGGCTAAAGCCAAAAACCGAAGTCAGGCTGCGCGAGATCATGATGCCGCTCATTATCACGGCCGTGAAGACAGTGAAGAGCAAAACATCTACGATGAATTTCAACCGGGAGGTATGAAAGAGCCTGCGGAAGAATCGAAGCACCACTGCTGTCACCCATTGCCAGTGTAGCAGGAGATGAACGACCAGCGCGACGGCCAGCGCCAGGCTGAACCACTCGTGTATGGCTATCCCAGTCAAAGCGGGGTTCATTGCAACCAGAAAACCTGTAAAAACACCGATATCTAACCAGAGATTTGTTTTTGTCATTTTAGTTTCCCATTTCAAATTTGAGCTTGACGCAAAGCGTCACCTTAAATCTGTTGATTAAATTCCTACAAATGCGGATCACAAACCCGCTCTTTTCTTAAGCATCTCAATCAGGGGGTCAATAAAAAGCGAAGACCTGCTCATGAGAGCGTTTTGATTGAATGAAACCTGACTTGCCCCAGACGAGGCTTGTGCGCTCCCTGCTCCTGTGAATTCCGCTGGAGGGTTGCCACCGGCCAGTGGTATTACACCGCCAGGTGGGCCGCCGCCGGGCATTCCTCCGGGAAAACCACCCCCGGAGCGCGATTGCGCCGCTGCAATGCGGGCAGCGCGCTGTTCTTCGGTCATACCGCTGTTACTGGCGCTGGCGCGCGGGTCAACCCCCAGGTCTGCCATCAGAGCGGTCAGGTCTTCTTGGGTGAGCGACATTTGCGAGATGGCTTCGATCTGGTCGGCGCTCATAGTCTCTTGAATTTGATCGTAAAGCGCCTGGATTTCTTCTTGAGAGATCGTATCACTGTTACCGAGCAATTTAACAGCCTTCCATAAAGGTAGAAGTTCTTTGGCCTGTTCAGCGGTTACCGCCAGATCCGTCCCTTCCAGTTTAAGAGTGCCTACTGCCAGGTTTGACTGAATTGACGAATTCGGAGAAGAGGTCATCTGAGTAGAGGGTTGACCGGCGCTCGAAGCGGAACAGGCGGCCAACGCCAGGACGAACAAAATCGCCAGTGTGGGTTGGAGAATTTTTTTGACCATTTGGTTTCCTTTCTTATACAAAACTAATCGTGCCGGAGAGCTTCGATGGGGTCGAGCTGCGCCGCCTTCTGGGCGGGCAAAAAGCCAAAGAAAATCCCTACGACAGCCGCTGAAGTGAAGGATAGAACAATTGAATAGGGAACAATGACGGTGCGCATATCGCTTAAGACCCCAAAGAGAATGGCGCCGCCGATCCCGGCCAGCACCCCGATCAGACCACCCAACAGGCTGAGGATCAGCGCCTCGGAGAGGAACTGTATCTGGATATCGCGCGGGGTTGCCCCAAGCGCCTGGCGGAGGCCGATCTCACGCGTCCGTTCGGTGACGCTCACCAACATGATATTCATGATGCCAATGCCGCCCACGATCAGCGACACGCCCGCCACCCAAGCCAAAAGGGTTCGGAAAGAGGATGTCGTTGATTCCTGGGTGGTGATGATATCTTCCTGGGTAAGCACATTGAAATCCAGGGAATTCAGAGTGACTTCATGCCGCTTTGCCAGCAGAATTGTGATCTGCTCGATGACCGAGGACATGTCTGCATCCTCCGCCACGGCGACCGTGATCTGGCGAACGTTATCTCCCATAAAGCGGGCGACGAAAGAGGGCATAAATTTTTTAAAGATCAATTTGATTGGGACAAAAACCATCTCGTCAAAATTTGTTCCACTTACCAATCCTTTTGGTTCCATCACACCGATCACAGCAAGTTTGGTGTTTCCTACGGTGATGGTCTGCCCAATTGGGTTTGCTGAGCCGAACAATTCTGCTGCAATGTCAGAACCCAGCACGGCGACCTTTTGAGCCCGTTCATTGTCCTGTTCGGTGAAAAAACGGCCTGAGCCGACTATCAGGTCGCGTACTTCGGCATAATCCGGCGTGGAGCCAAGAATGGTAATATCCTCCAGGGTAACATTACCCGCCTTGACAATCGCGGTCGTCTGCTGATCAACCGTCACGCCTGCCACCCCGCTGATCCTCTCGCGGATGGCAGCGACATCATCCATCTTCAGCCCGCCGCTCTGCAAACGCTGACCAGGGCCGCCGCGGAACATCGAGCCCTGGATGAAGACCAGGTTTGACCCTAACTGGTTGATAGCTTCTGAGATTTCTGCCTCGGTACCGGCGCTGATCGAAATCATCACAATTACCGCCGCCACGCCGATAATGACACCCAGCATGGTCAACAGGGAACGCAGTTTGTTGACAAGCAGGCTCTTCCAGGCCACATGGATCAATTCTGCGACAATCATGGTAGACCTCCTTCTGCAGCAATATTCGAGGCGTTATGGGTTGGTCTGGTCATCCTGATGGGATTGCCATTCTTCTCGTCGGAAGCCAGCAAACCATCCCGCACCAGGATGATGCGCCCGGTATGGTGGGCAATATCCGGTTCGTGGGTCACCATCACAATGGTGCGGCCGCGCTCGTGCAATTGGTGCATCAGATCCAAAATTTCGATGCTTGATTTTGAATCCAGGTTGCCGGTAGGTTCATCCGCCAGCACCAGGATCGGGTCGTTGATCAGGGCGCGGGCAATGGCCACTCTTTGTTGCTGACCGCCCGAAAGCTGGCTGGGAAGGTGGCGGGCGCGAGAAGCGAGGCCAACGCTCTCCAGCGCGGCCATGGCTTTTTCGGGCCGGTCTTTGACGCTCAGGCGGTTTTCTCGCTGGTACATCATCGGCAGCATCACGTTTTCCAGGGCGGTCAGACGAGGCAACAGGTTGTACGACTGGAAGACAAAACCCAGCTCGCGGTTTCGGATGAACGCCAGTTCCTCTCGGCTATAATTGCTGACATCTTCACCATTTAGGATGTACTTTCCCTCAGTGGCGTGATCCAGACAGGCCAGAATGTTCAACAATGTGCTCTTACCAGAGCCGCTAGGCCCCATGATGGCTGCGAACTCGCCCTGGTAAATTTTTAATGAAATGCCTCCGAGGGCTGTTACTGCGCCTTCGCCTTCGCCGTACACCTTTACCAGATTCATTGTTTCGATGATGATCTGTTTGTCGTCCATCAGTACGTCTCCACTAAACCTGTCGTTACTACCTCTCCCACCGACAGGCCGCTCTTGATTTCAACAGTTGTGGCGTCCATCAGTCCGATTTCCACAACGCGCAGGCGGGGTTTTCCCCATTCGTTCAGCACAAAGACCGCATACTGGCGATCACCCAGATCGTGCACCGCCTCAACCGGGATTAATAACGCTTGTTTTGCCTGGCCGCCGATGATTTCAACAGAAGCGTTCATGCCATTTAAGAAGCGGTAAGAAGCCGAAACGCTGCCGAGGTCAAGCTCGATAACGCCTTGAAGCACCTGATAGCCATCCATGGTGGTCAGCGCAGGATTGACCTGCGTGACGACACCGGTAAAAGCGTCGTCGGGGAAAGCGTCGAACACCACCTGGGCAGTGTTGCCGACCGCGACCTGATCCAGATCTGTTTCGTCCACCGAGAACTCGATCCTGGGATGCGCTAAATCCACGATGGAAATAAAGGTGTCGGTTCCAACTTCATCCCCAGCCAGGCCGGCCACCGACGCCACGACCCCATCAAAAGGCGCAGTCAGGGTGGCATTTTCCAGGCGCTTTTTGGCTTCTTCATAGGCAGCCTGGGCGTTCGCCACTTTGTTTTCTGCCTGCGCCAGTTCATCCGGGTCAAGTCCCTCATTTTTCTGCAGGGTCTTGAGGGTTTTTTCGGCTTCTTTGACGTTCGCTTCCGCCAGGATCAGATTTGCCTGAGAGGCCTCGATTTCATAATCGGTAAAACCGGCGCAATAGGTATAAGCGGTATAAGCCTGGGCAACCCTGTTTTTTGCCGGAAGGATGACGCTCAGGTAGTAATCCTGGCTGCCGCCGCCGTCTCCCAGCGCTTCGAGGCTGTCTTTGGCGCGGGTATAAACGTCGTAATAGGCCGTTGTAGTCTCATGGTCGCAGCGCTCCATCCCTTTTACAATCTTGCCTGCTTTTGCTTCATCAAGGGCCTTTTTGGCTTCTGCCAGGGCAAGCTGTGCATTTGCCAGCGCTGCGCCTTTGTTGGCTTTTAGATCTTCTAACGCAGCTTGCGCCGTCTTTAGCTCCAGCTCAGCCGATACGAGACTGGCTTGTAAGGAACTGACATCCTGCAGTTTGGCAAGCTCCTGGCCGGCAGCGACCTGGTCTCCCACTTTCACACTGACCGACTCTACCTTTCCAGAGATGGGAAAAGCGAGGTTCGCCGTTTTTCCCGCAACGAGCGTGCCGCTGCCGCTTGCTGAGAGGGTCAGGTCGCCCCGGCGAACCTGGGCGGTGTGATAACTGGCCTGCCCGGCTGAGGTTGTTTGCCCAGAACTTTGCCACCAGAACAGAACACCCAACCCGGCGACCGCCAGAACAATGGCCGCCACAACTGTGATGAGAACAGGCGTTTGAATTTTTAGACGTTTTGTAATCGCAGACATTGTCTCTCTTGCTCCTCAAGGAATGAACCCTTCTATAAAATCATTTCCTGCCAGAAGCGGCCCTTTAGTCTGACTTCACCTGGCTGATCAAGACGGAATCGCCTTCGCTCAGACCCTTACGAATTTCCACATAGGATGTCCCCTGCAAACCGATTTCAACCGTGCGCTTTTCCGGCATTCCGCTATCGCCCAGGACGTAAACGTAGGAAGAACCATCCGATGATTGGTACCAGGCAGAAACAGGCACGAGCAGGGCGTCTTGCACCGTCGAGCAGGTGATTTCCACGGAAGCGGTAAGCCCCAGCGGGAGAGGTTTTCCGGGCATCATTTCAGCGTCTTTTAGCTCCACCAGACCATGCACCATAGAAACGTTTTCGGCCGTAACCAGCGCCGGATCAACCTGGGCAACTTTGCCGGAAAAAGTGCGCCCGGGGATGGCATCGAAGGAAATTTTTGCGGGACATCCGACAGCAAAATTTTGCAGATCAGTCTCGTCAATTTTGACGTCCAGGTAAGGGGTCCTCAGATCGGATATTGTGATAAATTCGCTGGTGTAAATCGTCGCATCGCTACTCGCGTCCTGGATTTTATTGATGGCGACGACAGTCTGACCCTCTTCGGCATTAAGGGCTACAACAGTCCCATCTATTGGAGCGACGATGGTCGCGCCGTCCAAATCGTTTTGAGCTTTGATCACCTGAATCTCTGCGGTTTTCAGCCTGGCGCGGGCAATTTCAACCTGCGCTGGATCGACGCCAGCGTTTGCCAGCAAGTTCTGATAGATCGCTTCTGATTTCTTCAGGTTCGCTTCAGCTAATTGAAGGTTTGCATTCGATTCAAGAATTTCCTGTTCGGTATATCCTTCACAATATTTCAGGTTGTAATAAGCCGCGTCGCGTTCCTGCCGCATGGGCTTGAGAACTTTCAATATGTAATTGACGCCATAGCCCGTATTGCCGTATTGCAGGTAGTCTTCCCACTCATTGACGCGATCCTGAGCATACAGGTAGTTGTAATAGTATTCTTCCGTTTTGGCGGGGGCGCAGCGCGCATCCCCTGGTTGGCGCAAATTCTTTTTTGCTTCTTCATAAGTTTCTTTTGCGGCCGCATACTTTTTGAGCGCCTGCGCCAGGGCTTTGTCGCCGCTGTTCAAAAGGTCGTCGAGCGCTTTTCGGGCAGCATTCAACTGGAGCTTCCAATCATCCAAAGCAATTTGCAATTGGTCAATCTCATCCAGCGTCGCGAGAACCTGCCCGGCTTTTACCTGGTCTCCAAGATGAACTTTAATCTCGCGGATGAGGCCATCCGTTGAGAAGCCCAGGTCAACTTCCTGTCCTGCTATGAGATTTCCTGTTCCCGTAATCTCCACCGAGAGATCCCCCCGAATCACAGAAACGGTCTGGTAACCTGGTGATTCAGCAGCCGCCTGGGGGGCTCCTCCAAACCAGAAGATAAGGCCAGCGACGGCCGCCAGGATGACCAGCGGGACGAATGCCAGCCAGGGTTTTTGTTTGAAAAATTCCTTCAAGGCGGTCATGTCTTTCCCTCGCATACTCAGGCGGCCTTACCGGCTGGCTGTAGAGACAAGCCCGGTTGTCACGACATCTGCAGGGTTTAAGCCACTGGTAATTGCGGCATACGTCTCATCCTGGATGCTAACTTCAACCAGACGCAGCCGCAACCTGCCGTCAGCTTCTTTAACAAAGACAGCGTATTGACCACCGCCCAGGTCATGCACCGCCTCTACCGGTACGAGAAGCGCGTCCTTTGCCTCGGCTGAGACAATCTCGATGGTTGCGCTCAGCCCAAGCGGATAGGATTGCAGCGCCGCTGCTGCGTCTTCGCCAAGCTGAACCCATCCGAGGGCTGTGGTTGTCTCCCAACTTGAGCTTAATTGCGGGTCGACTCGCGTGACCTGACCCGTAAAGACTTTGGCGGGCAAGGCATCGAAGACAACATAAGCCGTGTTGCCAACCTTGAACTTATCCAGGTCCGCCTCATCTACATTGATCTCCAAGGTTGGAAGGCTGAGGTCTGAAATGGTGATGAACTTTTCGGTTCCGACGATCTCTCCCTGACCGGCTGCCAGGTAGGTTACCTTTCCGGTAATTGGGGCAATTATCGTAACCCCTTCAAGGTCTTTTTTACACTTAGCCAGCCGGGTCTCAGCTTCATTCACTTTGGCTTCTGCCAGAGCCAGTTCGTCCGGGTCAATCCCCGAACCTGCTTTCAGGCGGTTATATTTCACTTCAGCTTGCTGCATGGTCAACTCGGCCAGGTCGAGCGTTGCCTTTGCTTCGCTTTTTTCGTCAGCAGTATAAGAAATACAATAGTTGTAATTTGCCAGCGCCGTATCATACGCATTTCTCGCCTCTATCCACCCATCGGCGCCTGGTGTGATTGCGTTCAGCCGGTCTCTGGCGCGTTCGAGCGTTTCGGCGTTGCGGGTGTTGACATCCTGACCGCAACGGGAATAATTTGTACGTTGGTAGTGAGACAAAGCATCATCATAAGACGCTTTGGCCGTCACCCAATCCAGATAAGCCTGCGCCAGGGCGACATCTGCATTTTGTTGGAGGGCAGTCAACTCTTGCCTGGCCTCCAGGTAAGCCAGTTCCGCGCTTGCAAGATCGGCGTCCAGGGATTCGGTATTCCCTAATCTGGCCAACACATCGCCTTCCTTGACCCTATCCCCTAAGGCAACGTTCAGCTCCACCACCGTGCCGCGTGTAGAAAAGGCCAGATCCACCGATTGATGCGCCCCCAGGACGCCGGCGCCGGTGACCGAAACGCGCAAATCTCCCCGCCGAGCAATCGCTGTCTGATAAGAGGGCTGCAACGCGCTGGCGGCGTTCTGGTTATTTTTCTGGCTGGCGCTCAAAAAATACCAGGCGGCTGCCACCCCCGCCAGGAGGAAAAGGCCGGACAGCACGACCCCAATCTTTTTATGACCCTTCCACCAGTCGCTTTCGATAATCTTCGGCCATTTCATTGATTTACCTCCGGAAAGCCCTTCCTTGCGCAAGAAAATAGCAGGCTTCAAAGACCCACCCATTTACTACATGACCGATCATAGTGGAAGGCTGTTTAGATCTCATTTAGAGAATGTGAAGATTTGGATTATCATTTAAGGGAAATATAAATTGCGCTTACCAGGGTTCTAAATCAAATCTACATAAATCTGTGTTACCCTGTAATCCGCAGAGCCGTGAGTTTCGGTTTTAATGATTTTTGGAGCGCCATGACCCATACCATTCTTGTTGTGGATGACCAGAGCAGCGTCCGGCAATTGCTGCAAGAATATCTGAGCGAGCAAGGTTTTCGTGTGATCATCGCCCCAGACGGGCAAAGCGCCATCTATACGGCACGCCACGAACAGCCCGACCTGATCCTGCTGGATATCATGATGCCCAAGATGGACGGCTACCAGTTCCTGCGCCAGTTTCGGCAGGAACGGCAGACACCGGTGATCATCATTACCGCCCGCGAAGAAGAAACCGACGCCGTGTTAGGGTTGGATCTGGGCGCAGACGATTTTGTTATTAAACCATTCCGCCTGCGCGAACTGATGGCGCGCATCCGGGCGGTGTTGCGGCGGGTGGATGATGTTGCGGAAAAGGCCGAACTGTTACGCGCTGGCGAGATCGTCCTGGACGAGCGCACGCATACCGTCACCGTTCAGGGCGCGGATGTCTCTTTAACCCCCATTGAGTTTGGCTTACTGGCCATATTGATGCGCTCGCCGGG
>Ga0067045_1031695_pt1 | contig 11664 bp, 7 predicted proteins | sample TerdegcTABiofilm_FD_59184 | JGI IMG/M metagenome (GOLD analysis project Ga0067045, IMG submission 59184) | Combined Assembly of (Gp0054472, Gp0054536) Wastewater bioreactor microbial communities from Singapore -Terephthalate degrading...
GGGGAAGAAAAGGAGAGGGTTTCCATTCAGAATTGTGGGATCGGGGCACGGTTTCTTGCCTTTCCCATTTTTCCAGAGCTTTTCCTTTTCCCTTCCCCTATTCGCACTTCATTCCGCTGAATACTTACCAAACAGGAAACGCCGGTCTCGAGGACCGCGAGGTGTTGGGCGTGCATGTTGACCCGCAATTGCCGTTGATTCGCGTCCTCTGGACCGGTGGACTCGATTCGAGCTACCGCATGATACAGCTCTCGCGCCGACACGTGCGGGTCCAGCCGTACTACTTGTCAGACAGCCGGCGATCCGAACCGCAGGAACTGAACAGCATCGCGGAGATCACCAGGGATATCCGGGAACATCCCGATACCGTGTGTGAGATTCTGCCCGTCATCACAAGCCGTGTCGAAGACATTTCTTGTGCCGAACAGGATTGGTTCTGACCCGTTTTCCATCTCATCCTGACCCGTCTTCCATCTTGATTGTGGAAGGTCGAGCTCCAGCGGTTCGCCACCCGCGCGGGCGTATGGCGCATCCTTCGTTGATCCGATTGCGCCGCCCGGGCCATCGGCGGCCACGGAACGCACTGAGAATCGCTGGACGGCGGCTACTCGCCCTTGTTGGTCTTCAGATCCCAATTCGCCCTGACGTCGCCCTTCGACGCTCCGGTCTCGTGGTCGGTCTCGGTGTACGCCCACGTGATCTTGCCGTAGTTGAACGAGACCTCTTCCAAAGGGAGAGTCTCCCCGCCGTGAGCCGAGCCGCCCGGCCTTACGCCCGAGACGATCACATCTTCCATCCTGTACTCCATGTACTTCTGCTTGGCCCCGGTGGCGCGGCACAATTCCAGCTTGACCTCAGGGATGTGCTTGCCGTTGCAGCACCACAGAGCCAGTTTCGGAGAGGTCTTGTCCAGGACCTTCACGATACTGAAGTCCTGGTGATTGCAGCGCTCGCCCGCCGCGGAGCCGGCGGCAGACCGAGCGGTCGCCGGCTGGCTTAGTCCGTGGGAGTACGAAAGGACCTCAATCCAGCCCGTGTGGGCTCCGTCGGTGCTCTCTCCCTCGATCCCCTTGATGTACAGAAATGCGTCGAATGCCATGGTTCGCTCCTCCGTCTTGCAGAGTACGCTGGAAGCTGCACAAACCCACTCTCGTGGCCCTCGGACGAGAAGCCGCTTCCTCCGAGATCTCCGATACCCCGCGGCGCTGAGCGCGGGCGTTGACCCGAATAGGATTATACAACCGCTCCCGGGCGTCCAGGTAGCCCGAGGAAGAGGGAGTGCAGGCCTTTTCCGTCCTTGGTTTCCGTTCCCGGCACGCGTCGGGCACGACGCCCGGGGGACTGGCAGGCGGGGCTCCGCTGCGTTCGCCCCACCCCACCAACTACGAACCTCGCTCCCTGTTGGAGAGGGCTGCGAGGATCTGGCTGCCGACCGGCGGGCAGCCCGGCACGAAGATGCCTTTTTCGCGGTGACACGAGGTACAGTTGCCGATCAGCAGCGTGTGGTCAGGCACGTCGGTGTGGCCCTTGCCGATGGCGATGTGGATTCTCGTCTGCGACGGGAAGTAGTCGAAGATCTGCTCTTTGTAGCGGTTCAGGAAGAGGAGCAGCGTCGATTGGCACGCACTGCACGAGCTCCGGTCGAGGACGGTGATGTTCGGGAACTCGATTGCGAGGTTCTCCGGCGGCCGGGCAAACGGCGAGGCGAACTCGCGCCAGTGGCCGGGTGTGACGCTCAGGCTCGCAAGGTCGATCACTCCGTAGCCGCGCTGGGCGCCCAGGCGGAGATGCGGGATGCTGGCCGCATCGGTCCCCATGAGTTGGCAGGCCACGGCGTCGGCCGCGAAGGCGTCGGCGCTGACGACGACGGCGTCGAGCGGTTTGGGCACGCCGGCGCTCGGGCCGAGCCCCTCCATCCCCACGGTGCCGTCGACGATGGCCAGGTGGGGACGCAGCACGGACGCCATGTCGGCGATGGCCACGTCGAGCGACTTCTGCCCGCCTTCCGGCAGCGGCGGGAGCATGTGCAGTTCGACCTTGCTCCGCCGCCAGAGGCAGCCCTTCATGTTCTTTACCGACAGCGTGGCGCCCGTGTGCATGTGCATCTTCATCACGGGAATCGACACGACGAAGTCGGACTCCAGCGCCTCGGGGCAGACGCGGAGCGAACGCACGACCCGCCCTTCCGGCACCGGGACCTCAACGAACGGCCGGCGATCCATATTGACCAAGGGGCACCGGCGCTCGGCGGCCAGGGGAGTCAGGCCGGAGGCGGCAAAGGCGTCCTCGACGTCGACGCCCACGATGGGACTCTCGCCCACCGAAACCTCGGCGCCCGCTTCCCGGAAGGCGTCGATGGCCGCGGCCACGACCTCCGGGTGCGTCACGATCCCCGATCCTGCGGCCGCCACCCGGCCCATGTTCGGCTTGAGCAACACCCGCTTCCCTCGCACCGGCCCCAGATCGACGCGCCCCAGCGCCTGCCGCGTGTTGGCGTAAGGGCCGCCGCCTTGCGCCACGTGGACCGAGAGAGGAGTCGACTGAGGGAGAAGCGGATTCGCGGCAAGCATTCGCACCACTCTGCTGGACAATTGGCATCCCAGCGATGAATCGCTGGGCTATTCTCAAACGTCCCTCCGGGACGAAATTGCAGTGCGTACGCTGTGGAATAGAACCCCATCCGCGTGAATCACGACACCAGGACCGCCGGACAGGGCCGACCCCGTCGTCCCCACGCTGGGGTGAGTCTCCGAAACGGCCGAACGGCGTCGCCGGTACTGCCCATCCTAGCCCGCCTCCCAGCAACGGTCTACGGCCTCCGAGGGAAGGATGTCCGTTCGAAATGGGTTTTCACAACCCTGGGAGGGCGAGGCTCCTGCCGAGCCTGCGACGGGTGTACGTCTTGTTTCCGGTGCATTACGGCTCGGCAGGAGCCTCGCCCTCCCTCCATCCCGCAAGGCCATTGGAGCCGGCTCGATCGTCAAGTCGGTTGACGGCCGGGATGGGCCGTTCTACGATTGCCTAAGGCAGCATGTAGGCGCAGGCCGGGAACCTCGGGCGAGAAGGTCATGGACCCCAAACCCACCAAGCCTTGGAAGACTCTGGCCCTGTTGGTGCTGCTCGGCCTTATGGGAGCGGCGCTCGGCTGGCTGGTCACTCCGGCGCCGACCGGCGGGTCGCGATCCGGCCCCAGGTCCGGCTTCGAGCCGTGGTCGTACCGCGATGCGCAAGTCGCAGCGCGGGTCGAGCACGCCACCGAGGCCACGTTCGGCCAACAGGTTCTTGCCTCCCCGAATCCCGTTCTGGTGGAATTCTACGCCGATTGGTGTGCGCCCTGCCAGGCGCTGGAACCGGTGCTCGAAGAAGTCGCCCGCGAGACCCCCGGCGTCAGGGTCGTCAAGGTCAACGTGGATCGCGACCCCAAGCTGGCGGCTCGCTATGAAGTCGGTCCAATTCCCCGGCTCCTGGTCTTCAGGGGAGGGAAGGTCACGGGCGATCACCTTGGCGCCGCAAGCAAAGGACAGTTGAAGGCGATGCTCGGCCTGTAGCATCCTACGTGGTCGCGCCCCACGAATCTCTGGAAGGCACCTCCCGGCCCGGCCCTTGGAAGGGTATCATGGGCAGCGGACACCCGATCCCATCGGCCCGGGAGATGGAACATGCGTCGGACAACCTGCCTGCTGCTCGCCGCCGTCGGGGTTCTTGTGGCCGGAGCCGACGACGCCTGGGCCGGCGACTGGTCCCAATGGTGCGGTTCCCACTCGAAGAACATGGTCTCGGCCGAGAAGGGACTGCCCGACTCGTTCGTCCCCGGAGAGAAGCAGAGCCAGAAGCGGACGATCGATCTGGCCACCGCCAGGAACGTGCGATGGGGAGTGAAGGTGTGCGACGCCTTCTACTCCACGCCTTCGATCGCCGGCGGCAGGGTCTTCGTCGGGGGGCTTGAGTCACGCAACGGGGTCTTCGTCTGCCTCGACGAGGCCACCGGGAAGCTCCTCTGGAAATGGCAGGCGCCACCCCGGGCCATTCCCAAGGAGATCGACGGCTTCGCGATCGGCATCAGCGTGATCCCGCAGCAGATCGGCGTCTGCTCCTCAGCCTTTGTCGAGGGCGACCGCCTCTACTTCGTCTCGAACCGCTTCGACGTCGTGTGCCTCGACGTCCACGGCCAGCCAGGCCCTCCCGATGCGGAGGACGGCAACGCGCGGGTCGTTTGGACTCTCGACACGTGGAAGGAATTGGGGGTTTTCCCCTGTGACGCCGCCAACGGCTCGCCGCTCGTCGACGGCGACCTCCTCTACGTCCCCACATCGAACGGGGTGGACCGCAACACGTTTCAACATCCGGAACGGGAGAAGAACCGCAAGCTGCCGGCCCCGAACGCCCCCAACGTGATCGTGCTCGACAAGAAGACCGGCCGCCTCGTGGCCGTCGACGACGCGCCCATCGCCAAGCACCTTCTCCACGGGCAATGGTCCTCGCTTTCGATGGGCAAGGTGGGGGACCGGAAGCTGGCGTTCTACGGCGGCGGCGACGGCGTCTGTTATGCCTTCGAGGCCCTCACGTCGGTGCCCGAGAAGCCGGTCCGGCTGAAGACCGTCTGGTCCTGCGACTGCATCCCGCCGGAGTACAAGGCTACCGGCGACCTCGACGAGGTGACCTACTACTGCCTCGGCGACCGGCGGAATCGAGGCGCGCTAAATAAGAACGACGGGACGTTCGTCGGCGAGAGCGAGATCATCGCCACGCCGGTCTTCTTCGACAACCGCGTCTACGTGGCCATCGGCCGCGATCCGGCGCACGGGCGCGGCCGGGGCGCCCTCCACTGCATCGACGCCACCAAGACGGGCGACGTCACGAAGACCGGCAAGCTCTGGACCTACCAGGGGCTCGATCGGACCCTGTCGACGGTCTCGATTTCCGACGGCCTCCTCTATCTCTCCGACGTGGCGGGCCGGCTCCACTGCCTGGATGCCCGGACCGGAAAGCTCCACTGGATCCACGAAGCCCGCTGCGAGGTCTGGGGCTCGACCCTGGTGGCCGACGGAAAGGTCTACATGCCCACGTCCAAGGGGCTGTGGGTCCTCGCCGCCGGCAAGGAGTTGAAGGTCCTCAGCCGCATCAACCTCGGCGCCAAGGTCGACGCCTCGCCCGTGGCGGCCAACGGCACGCTCTACGTCGCCACCTCCGCCGGCTGGCTATGGGCCGTGCGATCCGCCGGGAAGGACCGCTGAACCGGCAGCGGCTGCCACCGGCACAACGGGATCACGTGACAGGCGTCTACGCCGGACGTGCCGCCCACGGATCGGAGCACGTCGCGTGCATCACGACCCGCTGCGGCTTCCCGTGAGCGTGCTTGTGGTTGTGGGCCTCGTTCACCGCGGTATAGAAGAGATGCCATTGGCCGCCGTGCTCGACCAGCGCGTGCGGGGCGTAGATGCCGTAACAGTCGGGCTCGGGCGGCTTGCCCCGCGGGATCCAGGCCTGCCGGGCCGGCCGATCCCAATGGACGCCATCGGGCGAAAAGCAGGCTTCGAGGTCCATCGTCTGGGCCTCGACCCGATAGTGGCCGAGCATGCCCAACCGGCCCCGCGCCGTGTGGGTTACCGAGAGATAGTAGAACTGAAGGTCGTCGGGATCGCCGGCGCCCGGCGTAATGACCCGTCGGCGCTGCGTCCAATGCAGACCGTCGGCGCTCGCGTAACGGTCGATCACGCGGATCCAGCCGGCGGCGTTGTCGTGGGCCACGTAGCCGCGCTCGTTCTTGGCCACCTCGACCAGGCCGACCGAAAACATCTCAAAGGTCCCGTCGGCAAGCTGGTAGACGTTCGTGGCGTCATTCGACACGAGCCCCGGGGTGGCCAACGGCTCGCCTTGCACCGGGGCGGCCTTCTTGCCGGCCAGGCGCTTGAGGCCCACTTCGGCCGCGGTCTTGCCGTCGACCGCGCGATCGGCCGGATGGTAGAGGCAAGGACGCAACGGATCGAGGACCCGATAGCGACGGCCGTCGTCACTCTCGGCCGCCAGGTAGCGAACCACTTTGGGACCGTGGGCCCAGAAGTAGATCCGGTGCCGGCCGCTTTTCAGATGCAGGTGGACGGGCTGCACGGGGCGCCATGCCTCGGGCAGGTTGCCGAGCGAGAAGGGGGCGTCGGCCGGCTCGCCAACGCTCAAGGCCGCGTCGTGTCGCTGGAAGCCCTCCCCCGCCCGCCCTTCGGCGAAACCGATCGTGCGATCGGTGCCCATGGTCGTATACCAAAGACGCCAGCGGTCCGAAGGGAGCGGCTCCGCGGCGCAGGTGAAGTTCTGCACGCCGCCTTCGATCTCGCTGCCGAAAACAATTCCTTGCTTCCGCCAGGGGTGAGGCGCCGGAGAGCAGGAAGGAGCCCCGCCGACGGGCGCGGCCACCGCCCGGCCCAGCCCACCGATGCCGCCGGCCAGCACCAAGGAACGTCTTAAGAACGCGCGTCGATCGAGCATGTCTGCCTCCTCCACAGAAGGGATCGGTTCGCCAATCCTACTTGAAACCGCGACTCGCGGCAACTACGATGCGGCGGGCCCCAGGAGACTGTCCATCATGTTTCGGAAAGCAGTGATCGCGGAATTCCCTGCCCAACGGCTCCCTTTCTGGGCTTTGCTGGTGTTTGGCTCGTGGATCGGCTTGTGCCTCTCCTCGCCGATCATCGGCGGAGAGGGCCCTCGGAAGGCGTCTCTCCCGAAAATTCGGATTGCCGCCGACGGGCGGACGTTCGTCACCGCGGAAGGAAAGCCCTTTGTCCCGCTGGGCGTGACCTACTACCGGCCCGGCACCGGTTGGGCGCCTCAGGTCTGGAAGAAGTTCGATCCCGAGGCCACGCGACAGGATTTCGTCCGAATGAAGCAATGGGGTGTCAACTGCGTGCGGGTATTCCTGACCTACGGTTCTTTCTTCAACGAGCCCGACGCGATTTCTCCCGAGGGGCTCGCCAAGTTCGACCAGTTCCTCAGTGCGGCCGAGGCGGCCGGCATCTACGTTCATCCCACCGGTCCGGACCATTGGGAAGGCTTGCCCTCCTGGGCCCGAGGGGATCGGATCGCCGACGAGCGGGTCCTGGCGGCCCTGGAGACCTTCTGGAGCGAGTTTGCCCGCCGCTATCGCGGCCGGTCGGTCATTTTCGCCTATGACCTCCTGAACGAACCTACGGTTCCCTGGGACACTCCGGCGGTGCAGGCCAAATGGAACGCCTGGCTCGAAGCCCGCTTCGGAACGAGCGACAAGCAGGCCGCGGCGTGGCGGTGTCCTCGCGAGGCGATTCGTTGGGGAAAGCAGTCTCCTCCGGCGGACAAGGACGCCCCGGGCGATCCGCCGTTGCTCGACTTCCAGCGGTTCCGCGAGGGCCTGGCCGACGACTGGACGCGGCGTCAGGCGAAGGCCGTCAAGGCTGCGGATCCCGAGGCCCTCGTGACGGTAGGCATGATCCAGTGGAGCGTGCCCGCCCTCTTGCCGGGAGTGCGGCACTACGCCGGCTTTCGCCCCGAGCGCCAGGCGAAATTTCTTGACTTCCTGGAAGTGCATTTCTATCCGCTGGCCGCAGGCTTTTTCGAGTATACCGACAAGCAGGCCGAGTTGCGAAACCTGGCCTACCTGGAGAGCGTCGTTCGGGAAGTGGCCGCGCCGGGCAAGCCGGTGGTCGTTGCGGAGTTCGGCTGGTACGGGGGCGGCAAGCTGACAATCGACCAGGGCCGCCACCCTGCGGCGACCGAGCAGCAGCAGTCGCACTGGTGCTGCGAAGCGATCCGCACTTCCCAAGGTCTTGCGACCGGTTGGCTCAACTGGGGCTTCTACGATCAGCCCGAAGCCGGGGACGTGAGCCAACGGACCGGCCTGTTCACCGCCGACGGCAGCCCCAAGGCCTGGGCACGCGATTTCCAGAGACTGGCCGGCTCGCTGGCCGGGCGGGCCCTGCCGGCACGACCCATCGGCCCGCGTCCCAATCTCGACTGGGACCGTTGCATCCTGAGCGTGCAGGCAGGCCACCAGTTCCGGGAGGAATACTTCAAGGCGTTCCTGCGCGACCCCCGGACGGCTCCGGATCAACCGCCTCGCTGACGACCAGCCTCACCGGGCCGAGCAGACCCGACGGGAGAAGCGGAGAATCGGCTTTGAACGGGCTCCACGTGGTCCAAGCGTAGCGCTTCGCGGCGGGGAGCCGTTGGTCGCCGATCAGGCGGTTGGGCCAGCGGTTCGCCACGTGGACCTCCAGGGCATTCTCGCCGGGCTTCGCGGCCTCGGTGATGTCGACGCGGAACGGGGCCTTCCACACGACGCCCAGGTCGCGGCCATTAAGCTTCACCCTCGCCATCACCTGCACCTCTCCCAGATCGAGCCATAACCGTCGCGCCGCGGAAGGCACGCCGGCCGGGACCTTCAGCTTCGCGGTATAGACCGCCGTGCCCGAGTAATACTTGATCCCGTCTTCGGGCCGCTTGACCCAATCGACGAGCGACTCGAACACGACGGACGCCGGCCCGCCCCAGTTCGGATCGAAATGGACCATCCAAGGTCCGACCACATCCGCCATCGCCCGGAACCGCGGGAAATTCTCGCCGCGCGACTCCGCGACCGCGCACGGCTCGCGGAAGACCACAAAGAGCGACCCGTTTGGCTCGAATTCCAGGGGCACGGTCGTGCGTCCGTCCTTCTGCCGGAAGGCGCGGGCCGGCCATCGTCGGCCGCGAATCGGGTCCCAGAGTTCAGGCGTCTTGCCCGTGACGCGGAAGGTGCAGTCCGCCGTCACCGCCGACGGCTGCCCGTTGGCCACGAAGTAGAGGTCGGCGGCGCCGTCGCGCCGGTGGAGGTACCGGAGGGGAACCTCGGACTCGAAATCCGGCGGCACGCCCATCCCCCGGAGCACGTCGGCGACGACCGCGAAATCGCCGTATTGTTCCGGCTCCGGCGCGGGAAGCGTCCCGTCCAGGTTCCAGGGCGCCATGCCCATGGGGCCGAGTTCGGCGGCGGGGCTCCAAGCCGCGCCCTCCGCGGCAGCCGCGCTCTGCCACTGCCGGTCGGTGCGGACTTCGAGCACGCGGCCATCGGCGAACTTGACGACCAGCGCGCCGAGGAGACCCGCGGGGTTCGGCCCGTCGCCTCCGTTCTCCGCGACAACGCGCAACTCGTTCATGCCCGGCTTCACCAGGGAGGTCACGTCGATCGCCTCGACCCGGTGGAAGTTGTCGCCGCTGCCCGCGGGGCGGCCGTTGACCGATAACTCGAAGGCGTTATCGGCCGTCAGGTAGGCGTGGGCCGAGGCGATGCGGCCACCCTGGTCCAGCGTGACGCTCCGGCGGAACACCCGCTTTCCGACCGGCGCGCGCCCGAAGGGACCGTCTTCGCCGCGCCAAATCCACTTTGCATCGACCAACGGGTTCCGCGGCGGTTGAACGGGTTGAGGCGGCGGCCCGGCACGCCACACGACGCGGCCTTTGCCGAAGGCGTGCTGCCGGACCGACGTGCCGTCGCAATCCCCCCAAAGCTCGCCGGCAAGACGCTTCACTTCCTCGTCGCACTGCGGATAGTCGCTCAGTCCCGGCGACTTGACGGGCCGCGGACCGATCGCGGTAACACCCCCGGCGACAAGCTCCTTCACTTTGGCCAGAAGGGCCGGCGTCATGGTCTGGCGCTCGGGGAGCACGAGGACGCGGTAGCTCATACCGTCGGGAAACACCAGACGTCCGTCCTTCGCCGACGCCCGTGCAAGAAGCGTCTCGGGCGAGCAGCCGTCGAAGTTGTAGCCGAGGCGGTCCGGCGGGTTGCCGCGCGTGGCCGACGAGGGTGGGCGAAACACGTGCGGGGCCCCCTCGGCCGCCAGGTAGCAGATGTCGGCCACCGGCAGGCCCTGACGCAGCAGGAACTGGCACCGCGACAGGTAGCGGTGGTAGGCATCGACCATGTCCCACCAAGTCTGGGTCCGCTCCCAGTGGACGCCGTAGGGGCCCATCGTCATGCCGGGCCGGCGGTCGAGCCACGGCTGATGCTGGCAGCGGTGGAAGACGATGCGGTTCACGCCGGCACAGAACGCCCAGTCGCCCAGCGACTTCATCGAAGCCGGATGCGCCTGCCATCGCTCGGCATCCGTGGAGGTGAACGCCTCGGCCGCGACGACCGGCCGTCCGCAGGTGTGCGCGACAGACGCCGCCTCCAGGACGCTGAAGAAGCTATTGAACCCGTAAAGCCAGAACTCGCACATCGGCACGTCGGCCACGGCGCCGAGGCGCATGTCGGCGCACGGGTTCATGTCGTAGGGCTCGATCGACAGCCCGAACCCGTGTCGCCGGCCGAGTTCCTTCAGGTGCAAGGCGTGGTTCTCGATCACCAGTTCCTGGGCCGTCTGGCGCAGGTCCCAGAGGAACCGCTCCGAGACTTCGAGGCTCCCAACCACGCGGCCGGTCACGGCCGGCAGGTACGGGAGGGGATCGTAGCCGCGACGCTTCCGGAATTCGTCGCGGAAGGCGCCGCTCCAGTTCTGGGAGCCCATCTCCCAACTGTCGATGTGGAGCATGTTCCAGCCTGCGCCGTCGGTTCGACGCGGGCCGATCTCGCGCAGGAGCGATCCGACGAAGGCATCGAAATGCACGTCGAGGGCCGCCTTGTCGAACTTGTCGCACTCCAGTCCGAGGCCCGGCACCGGAGCGGGCCGCGTGTTCGCCCCGGTGCTCGTGCGCCCGAACCGCAAGATGGTCCAGTTGCCTTCGGGCACGTCCCACGCCAGACGCCCGGCGGAGTCAAGCCGCCCGGTGAGATCCACGACACGGCCGGCAGGGATGGCGGCGTCGGCCGGCAACGACGGGAACGACACCGGCGACGGCAGAAAGGGCTTCGTGCCCGGACGCGACGTGTACGGATGACGCAGATAGAGTGCCTTCTCGTCGATGTCGGCGATCCGCTGCTTCTCATCGGTCTTCGGCACGGCCAGCACCGCCACGTCGACGTAGAAGGCGTCCTTCGCTTTCAGGATGGCTTCCGGCAAGCCCGCGTTGCCGAAGTAGGCCGGTCGCGGCGTGGGGCGAGGCAGCAGGGCGTCGAATTTCGCCGGGCCGGTGACATCGACCGCGCTGGCCACCAGATGCTGCATCGACTGCTCCGGCTTGACCCACGGCCCGCCGCTGCCGGTCCACCCCGGCCCGGCGTTGAGCGTGATCTCCAAGCCCAGCCGCTCGGCCTCCGCGACGGCGTGCTTGAACAGCCGCCGCCACTCGGGGCTCATGAACTCCACAGGTCCCCGCAGAATGCCCACGTTCACTTCCATGAGGAGAAGCCCGCCGATGCCGGCGCGATGGAGGGCCTCGAAGTCGGCGGTAATTCCTTCGCGGGTGAGGTTGCCGTCCATAATGAAGTAATAGACCCACGGCCGGGCCGACGGCGGCGGCGCTCGAAAACCGTCGGCCAGCCGATCGGAGGCGTTTCCCGTGACGGCCCAGAACAGACCCAACACGACGGCAGTCATCAACGGCTTGAGCACGGCGGTTCCTCCGGGGTTCGGACAGGGGGAGCGTCCACAATGTAGACGAGCGCGGCGTGCAGTTCCACTCCCCCGGCGACCGCGCAGCCGCGGGCCAAATGAGGTTTCACAATCCCGAGAGGGCGAGGCTCCTGCCGAGCCTGCCACAATCGCATGTCTTGGCGGG
>Ga0067045_1031698_pt1 | contig 11655 bp, 10 predicted proteins | sample TerdegcTABiofilm_FD_59184 | JGI IMG/M metagenome (GOLD analysis project Ga0067045, IMG submission 59184) | Combined Assembly of (Gp0054472, Gp0054536) Wastewater bioreactor microbial communities from Singapore -Terephthalate degrading...
TGCCCCCGGTGCTCTCGTCGGAGCAGCTAGAGGACGCCTTGAGGCGGATGTCCGGGTATGGCCGGTCCACCCGGGCAGGGGAGGAAGACTCCTGATGGAAGGCTCCCCGGGCAACGCCGAAATCGCTTCCCTGTTCGAACGGATCGCGGATTTGCTGGAAATCCGCGGGGAAAACGTCTTCAAGGTGAACGCCTACCGGAGAGCCGCCGAGAACATCCGGGAAACGGGGAGGCCCCTGTCCGAAATCCGGGCCGAAGGAACCCTGCGCCAGGTCCCTGGGGTCGGCCAGGCCATCGCTGAAAAAATCGAGGAAATCCTTGACACGGGAAAGCTTGGCTTTTACGAGCGCCTCCGGGAAGAAGTCCCCGAAAGCCTGCTGGACCTTTTGGAAGTTCCGGACATGGGGCCGAAGCGGGTGGGGCTGATCTGGAAAAGCCTGGGGGTGACCGACCTCGCAGGTTTGGCGGCGGCCGCCGCCGACGGGCGCCTGAAAGAATTGCCCGGCCTTGGCGAGAAGTCGGAGGCGAAGATCAGGAAGGGCCTGGAGGACCTGGCCTCCCGGAAGATCGCGGTGCGGACTCCCCTGGGTGCGGCCTGGCAACTGGCCGAAGAGGTCCGGGAAATCCTTCTCGGGGTTCCTGGAGTGCAGCGCCTCGAAGCCGGCGGGTCCCTCAGGAGGATGAAGGAAACGGTGGGGGATCTCGATTTCCTGACGGCCGCCGCGGATGCCGGTCCCGTCATGGACCGGCTGGCGGAAAGCCCTCTGGTGGAGGAGGTCCTTCTGCGGGGACCGACGAAGATGAGCGTCCGGTTCCGCGGGGGCATGCAGGGAGACCTCCGGGTGGTAGAGCGGGCCCGCTGGGGGACCGCCTGGCAGTACTTTACCGGTAGCCAGGCCCACAACGTGCTGCTTCGCGAGCTCGCCCTGAAAAAGGGGTACAGCCTGAGCGAGTATGCCCTGAAGCGGGAGGACGGAAGCGAACTCCTCTGCGCGGAGGAGGAAGAAGTCTACGGGGCCCTGGGGATGCCCTGGATCCCGCCGGAGATGAGGGAAGGGCGGGGGGAGATCGAGGCGGCTCTGAAGGGGAGGCTCCCCCGCCTGCTCGAGAAATCCGACCTGAAGGGGGATCTCCAGAGCCACACCACGGCAAGCGACGGCAGGGCGGCCCTGGAGGAAATGGCCCGATCCGCAAGGGAAAGGGGCCTGGAATATCTCGCCGTTACCGATCATTCCCAGGGGTTGGCCGTAGCCGGGGGACTCTCCCGGGAAGAACTGCTCGCCCAGTGCAGGGAAATCCGTGCTCTTCAGGGTTCGTTTTCGGGGGGATTCCGCCTCCTTTGCGGAACGGAGGTGGAGGTCCGGTCGGACGGGAGCCTCGACTTTCCCGACGAGATCCTGGAGAAGATGGATCTCGTCGTCGCTGCGGTACACTCCGCCCTGTCGGGCGACCGGCAAAAGGTCACCGGCCGCTTCCTCTCGGCGGTGCGGCACCCCTTTGTCCACGTCCTGGCCCACCCCACGGGCCGCCTCCTGACGGGAAAAGGGAGAGCCGGGGCCGACGCGGACTGGGACCGCGTCTTTTCGGAAGCGGCCGCGACGGGAACGGCCCTGGAGATCAACGCCTCCCCCATGCGGCTGGACCTTCCCGATGCCCTCGCGAGGAGGGCGCTCGAACTGGGGTGCCTATTCGCCGTGAACACCGACGCCCATGCGCCGGAACAGTTCGACTTCCTGCGCTTTGGAGTGGCGGTGGCCCGCAGGGCCTGGATTCCCCCGGAACGCGTGGTCAACACCTGGGAAGCCGACCGCCTGCTCGAATGGGCCCGGGAAAAGCCCGCGAGGATCGCCTCCCTTGGCCTCTGAACGCTTCCGGGCAGCTCCCCGGGCAAACCTGCGCCGGGGTTCCTTCCTGCGCCGCCTGAACCGTTTCGTCGTGGAAGCCGAGTCGGAGGGACGGACGGTGCTGGCCCACCTGCCGAACCCCGGACGGCTCTGGGAGATCCTTTTCCCGGGCACGGAACTGGCCCTTCTTTCCACCCCCCGCAGCCCGAAGCTGGCCTGCAAGGCCGTCGCGGCCCGCCGGAACGGACACTGGGTCTGCCTCGACACGATCCGCGCGAACGCCCTGGCGCGGCACCTTCTCGAGCGGGAGGCCGTCCCCGGGCTCGAAGGGTGGAAGGTCCGGTCCAGCGAGGTCACCGCCGGGAGCAGCCGCTTCGATTTCCTCCTGGGGCAGGGGCGCGGCCAACTGTTCCTGGAAGTGAAATCCTGCACGCTCTTCCAGGGGCCGATGGCCATGTTCCCCGATGCCGTGACGGAACGGGGGCGGCGTCACCTCCTCGAACTGGCGGCCCTGGGAGAGACCGGCGCCCGGGGAGCTGTGCTCTTGATCTCCCAGGGGCCCGAAAGCCGCTTCTTCCTGCCGGACTACCACACGGATCCGGCCTTTGCCCGTGCCTTCCTGGAAGTCCGCGGGAAGGTCGACTGTTTTGCCGTTTCCGTCGGGTGGGAAGAGGACCTGTCCCTGGCCTCCGGGGTCCGGCCGCTCGAAATCCCCTGGGATGTCCTCGAAAGGACGGATTTCGACGCGGGGGCGTGGCTTTTGGTCCTGGAGGGAAGGGAAAATCCGCCGGATCTCCCCTTTTCCGTGGCGGTCGGCGCGGAGGAGTCCGGCCTGGACCGGAAGATGAAGTCTTTGGCCCGTGAATACGGGGCTTCGGCGGTGAAGGTCCTGCCCGTCCGGGGCTACCGGGACGGGGCGGCTCTCCTCGAGCAGGCCCTGGTTCCTTCAGCCGACGATTGGGAAAGAAGGACCGGGCCGAACGGAGGCGGCTTGCTCCGGTTCAGCCGGAACCCCCTTTCCGTTCCGGCTTTCGTCGAAACCCTCCTGGACTTTCGACTGGTCCTTCAACCCCTGGGGAAGATGCCTTAAAATAACCCGGAACAAGTCAAAAAACGCCTTGAACATTTAGGCACCATTGGTCCGACTGTTGAACAATCCACCCCGGGGGAGGCAAAACGCCGTGAACCGCTCCAGGATCCTCATCGGCCTCAACGCGTCCGTCTTCGTCATGATGCTGGGTGTCGGGCTTATCGTGGCCATCCTGCCGGGAAAGATCCTGGCCCTCACGGGAAACCCCGCCCTGGTCGGGATGCTGGCGTCCACCTTCGCGGCTTCCTACATCCTTCTCCAGGTTCCCGTGGGAAACCTGGCCGACCGGTGGGGATTCCGCCCGTTCCTTCTCGGGGGGTACGTCCTCTGCGCCTTCGTGGGTTTGGGGTATGCCCTCGCCCCCACGGCGGCCCCGATTTTCGCCGGGCGAGTCTTCCAGGGAGTGGGAGAGGCTCCCGTTTGGGCTCTCGGACCCGCCGTGCTTTCCATCGCCTACCCGGAGAAGAAGGGCACGGTCATCGGGTTCTACAACGCTGCCAGCCACCTCGGGCTCACGTTCGGCCCTCTTTTGGGGGTGCTTCTGGCCGGCCGGTGGACCGGCAACGAGCCGTTCCTTTTCTATGCCGCGACTTGTGCTGTCGGAGCGGGTATCGTCGGGATTTCCCTCGGCAGGGTGAGGCCCGACCCGAACCAGCTCCGGGCCCGGCTCAACATGCAGACCCTCGGGGCCCTGACCCGGGAAACCGGGGTCCTGAAGGCGTTCGTCGGCATCGCCCTGCACGGGGTGGCCTACGGGGTCGTCCTCACCGTCATTCCGGCCTACGTCATCGGTTTCCGGCATTTTTCCCAGGACGCGGTGAACGTGTATTTTTCGCTCTTCTACATCACGGTGTGCGCGTCCCAGTTCCTGACGGGTCCCTGGTCCGACCGCAGGGGGCGCCGCCCCCTGATGGTGGCGGGGCTTGCCCTCACGGCCGCGGGGGTGACCGCGATCCCGTTTCTGCCCAGGCCCTGGATTTTCGGGGCCTTTGCCCTCCTGAGCTTCGGCCTCGGAACCTTCTACCTTTCGTCGATGGCGTTTCTCAACGAAACGGTCCCCGATACCCTCAAGGGGACGATTTCCGGGGCCTACTTCCTCTTCTGGGGCATAGGCAACTTCGCCGGCCCGCCGATCATCGGGCTGGTGGCGCAAACCCTGGGTCAGAACGCGGCTTTCGCGTTTTTCGCCGCATTGCTGGCGGGCCAGGCGGTCTTGCTCGCCATGAATCGAAAGAAGGAGGCGTGAAAAAGATGGAAAGATCCGTCGCGAGGCTTTTCGAGCCGGTGGAGGCCGGCGGCATCGGCTTTCGCAACCGGTTTCTCCGGTCGGCCACCTGGCTGGCCGGCTGCACGGAGGAATCCGGCGAGGTGACCGGGCCGCTCTTGTCCCGCTACGCCGAACTGGCCGCCGGTGGTGTCGGGGGAATCATTTCGGGCTACGCCAACATTTCCGCGGACGGGCGGGCCCAGGTTCGCCAGATGAACGTGAACACCGACGAACGGATCCGGGACGTGAGAAAACTGGCAGACACCGTCCAGCCGAAGGGAGCCCGGCTGATCGTTCAGATCGCCCACGGGGGAGCCGTCAGCAACCCGGCCGCCGTGCGGCAGGGGAGCATCAAGGGGCCCTCGGCGATGGAAAAGGACCCCGTGTTCGGCAACCGGGTCGAGGAACTGTCGGAGTCGGACATCGAACGGATCGTCCGGGACTTCGGGGCGGCCGCGCGCCGCGTGAAGGAGGGCGGGGCCGACGGCGTCCAGCTGCACGGGGCCCACGGGTACCTGCTGATGCAGTTTTTGTCGACCGTTTTCAACCGGCGGACGGACAAGTGGGGAGGGGATTTCGAATCCCGGTCGGCGATCCTCCTGGCGGTGCAGGAAGAGGTTCGGTCCTGCGTGGGGCCGGATTTCCCGGTCTGGTGGAAACTGAGCGTTTCCGAGGAACGGGACGGCGGGTACACGGCCGAGGAGGGGGCCCGGCTGGCGGAGAGGCTCGTCGAGCGGGGAGCGAACGGCATCGAGGTTTCGGGCGGAGCCCGCTACGTGGGCGTCGAGCGGTCGAATTCGCGTCTCGGGACCCGGGCAGGGGTCGACGAAGGATACTTCGCGGCCCACGCCGCCCTGGTGAAATCCCGGGTCGGGCAGCGGGCGGCCGTCGCGCTGGTGGGAGGCCTGAAGAGCCCCCACACGGTGGCCCGTTTCCTGGAGGAAGGGGTGGCCGACCTCTTCTCCCTCTGCCGCCCCCTGATCGCCGAAAGCGATCTCGTGAACCGCTGGGCGGAAGGGGACCTGAGACCCGCCGAGTGCATTTCCTGCAACGCCTGTTTCAAGACGGTGCAGGAGGGGATCATCCATTGCCCGGTGATGAAGCAGCTGCACGAGGGAGCCTGGGAACCGCTTCCGGAATGCTAGAATAAGCGGCGTGAACCGCCCTCGGAGAGGAGAGGAAGCTCTTGCTCGCGCACTTTTTCATCCCCTTGGTCAGCACGGCGTTTTTGTTTTCCCTTGCCTACGTCAGGCTCGTCATGCCCGTCGTGAAGGCGGCCAGGGAGGCGTTCGGCCTGGAAGGGGAGAGATCTTCCTCCTGGTTCGGGAAGGTCGTCCAGTTCCTGTTCGTCTCTGCGGAGACCTACATCCAGGGAGGATGGTCCGCCTACTGCGCGACCGTCACCATCCTGGCGATGCACAACTATTCGGCGGGGCACCGGTGGTTTTTCTACCTCTTCGCCTTCGCCCTCTGCGAGGGGGTACTGGGCTACATCGCCCGGAAGGAACCCGCCGAGAGCTTCCTGCTGACCCTGCGGTCCGTCCTGCCGATGGGCGCTTTCGTGGTGTTCATCATGCGCATGCCGTTCATGCTATCCCTTTACGGGTGGCTGGCGCACGTGGTTTCGAAAGGCGCCCTCTAGGAAAAGCGGCGGGAGAAAGAGGTGTCGGTGGCCGGTTCGCGTTCCTGCGAGCCGGCCTTTCGCTTCCCGAAACCCAGCAGGAGGACCGCGGCGATGATGAGCAGCCCCCCCCGAACGACCTCCGGGGAAGGGACCTCGTCGAAAAGAAGCCAGGCCCAGCCTGCCGCGAAGGCGATCTCGCTCATGGAAACGATGGAGGCCACGCTTCCCGGAATGAAGCGGAGGGAGGCCATGAGGAGCCCGTAGACGCCGAGAGTGCAGACCAGCGCCAGGACGACCAGCGAGAACAGGCCCGCGGCGTTCGTGTGCAGCAGCGTCCGGGCCTCTCCCGTGGCGACGGCGGTTGCCGAAACGACCAAAAGCCCCCAGATGAACGCCTGGACGTAGGTCTTGAAGGGGTCCCGCTGCCCGATGCCCCACCGGCCGCTCAGGATGTAGCAGGCATATCCCATCCCCCCCGCCACGGCGCAAAGGGTGCCGAACAGGTCCGGCCGGCTGCCGCTGACGCCGCCCACCGCGACCCAGGTCCCTGCCAACGCCAGCAGCAGGCAGGCCGCCTGGAGGGGCGTAACGGGTTCCTTCCAGAAAATCCGGGCCGCGATCATCACCCAGAAGGGAGCCAGGTAGAAGAGCATCATCGCCAGTCCGACGGGGATGCGGACGAACGCGATGTTCGTGGCGACGTAGGTCACCCCGATCCCGACGGCCCCGTTCAGCACGTGCCACGGCAGTTCCCCTGGGTCCGGGCGGAGGGCTTCCTTGCGGAAGGAGGCCGCGAAGGCCAGGATGACGGCGGTGGAAATCAGGAGGCGGGCGGCGTTGATCGAGAGGGGGGTCAAACCCGCCTGGAAGGCGAAACGCTCGACGGGGCCCGTCGCCCCGCCGAAAAGACCCACCAGGAGAACGAGAACGATGCCCAGGAGGTGGCCTTTCATGGCAGGCGGTCGGTCTCGCCTTCGAGGGGCTCCAGGTCCTTCCGGCTGAGGTCCTCCGTGGCCTGAAGGATGTGCCGGTCCATCAGGCGGACCGCTTCCTCGGCGTCGCGGGCCCGCAGGGCGGCGAGGATGGCCCGGTGCTCCTCAAGGCTCGGGTTCGTGTCGAAATCGAAAAAGCTTTCGAAAAAGACCATGTAGACGAACGTCCGGGCCAGGTAGTTCTCGATCGTGTCCGCCAGGGCGAGGTTCCCGCTGGCCTCGGCGATGATCCGGTGAAAGGCGTTGTTGACCTCGATGTATGCCTCCAGGTCCCGTTCGGCGAACACGCCGACCTCCTCCTCGATCTTCTCCTCCAGGCGGGCCAGCTGGACGGCCGTGATGCGCGCGGCAGCCCGGCGGACCGCCAGGCATTCCAGGGCATTGCGGACCTCGTAGGTGTCCAGCATCTCCTGCCTCGTCGGGGTCACGACCCGGGCTCCCACGTTGGGCATCAGCGTCACCAGTCCCTCGTTGGCCAGGCGCCGGAGAGCCTCCCGGACGGGTGTGCGGCTGACGTTCAGCTGTTCCGCGAGGAGCACCTCCGGGAGGCGCTGCCCCGGTTTCAGCTGCTTGGAGAAGATCATGTGCAGAAGCTGGCGGTAGACCGCTTCCGCGGACGTCGAGTAAATTTCGGGACCCTTCACGCGAGTTCCCCCTCCTGCCGGTGTAACATCCCTTCCCATCATACCGTAACGGAAAAGGGATCCGACGTTTCCAGCAGCAACGGTTCCCCGAGATCCCCGCTCCTGTCCCAGGTCAGGAGTCCTCCCGCGAAGGTGCCCAGGACGGTGACCTCGTGGAGGTCCTCCGCGGGGATGGCGAACGGGTCGCGGTCCAGGATGCAGAAATCCGCCGCCATGCCGGGGGCGATCCGGCCGATCCTCCTGTCCTGGCCGATGACCCGCCATGGGTTCACCGTGAAGAGGCGGAGGGCGGAATCGAGGCACAGCCGCTCCTCTTCCCTCCAGGACTGGCCGGAGCCGTCGACTTTTCGCCGGTTGACGGCCGCGTCCACGGAAACCCAGAGGTTCGCCGTGTCCACAGGGCCGTCGCTGGAACCCGTGAGCAAGAGTCCCAGGTTTTCCAGCGTTTTCCAGGCATAGGCGGTCCGGCTCCGCCCGGGGCCGAGGCGGAGGGGGGCCATGTCCATGTCGCTGACCGCCTGGATGGGCTGGATGTCGCACGCCGGGCGGATCCGGGCGAGGCGCTCGAAGGTGTCTTCCCGGGTCACGATCACGTGGTTGAGCCGGAAGGGGAAAGCCAGGGGGCTCTTCCTCCCGGCGTAGGGTTCGAAGGCGTCCAGCGCCTGGTCGATGGCAGCGTCGCCGATGGCGTGAACCTGGACCTGGATCCCCCGGCAAAAGGCTTCTTCGACGGCAGAGGCCAGGTCCGCGTCCTCCAGGTTCAGCCGGCCCCGGTGCCCCGGGGCGTCCGCGTAGTCTTCGGCCAGGGCGGCGCTTCGCCCGCCGAGGGATCCGTCGAGGAACAGCTTGAGGCCGCCGTAGCGGATCCAGTCGTTGCCGTAGCCGCTTCGGAAGAGGATGTTCGGCAGGGCGTCGTGGTAGGAAACGACCCGGAGGGGAAGAAGGCCGCGGTCGAAAAGCTCCTGGTAGAGGGAAAGGTCTTCTTCGAGCCCGTAGCTGGCGGCGCTGCAGGTGTGGACGCAGGTGGTCCCCCAGGAGGCCAGCTTCCTGCAGGCTTCCAGGACCGTTTCGGCGGAGAGGGCTTTCCCCTGCGATTCGCGGGCCATGGCGTCCGTGAGGGGCTGGACCTCGCTCTCCAGGAAGACTCCGGATTCCCGGAACAGGCGGGCCCGTTCCATGGCATGGCTGCCCGCCACGTGGACGTGGGCGCAGATCCGCCGGAGCAGCACGGGGTTCGAAAGCCCGAGGGCGTCCACGTCCGCCCGGGTGGGCTTTCGAGCGTCGGGCCACCGGGTTTCGTCGAACCCCACCGCGTAGATCCAGTCGCCGGGACCGACCGAAGCCGCCCTTTCCCGGATCCGGCCGAACGCTTCCTCCAGGGAACGGCTGCCCTCCAGGCTGACCTCCCAGTTCTGCCGTGCCAGTCCGGCCAGGTGAACGTGGGCGTCGGTGAACCCGGGTACCACGCCCTCGCCTCCCAGCTCGATCCGGAATGCGTCCCTCGCCCTGGGATGGGCCTGGACCTCCTCCGCGGAACCGACCGCGGCGAAACGGTTTCCCACGACCAGCAGGCTCTCGGCGAAAGGCTGCGAATCCGTTCCTGTCCAGATTCGGGCCCCGGTGACGAGGATCGATTTCATGGTCTTCCCTCCAGGTAGAATACACGGTATACTATGAATCCAATTTATGCTAGACTACCTTCGACTTACCTGTTTGTCAATCAATCGAAAGAACCGGGAGGTGGATTCCCTTGGCACGGTACGAGGAACTGAGGGGAAAGAGGGTCCTGGTGACGGGGGCTGCCAGCGGCATCGGGCTGGCGACCGCCGTTCGCTTTGCGTCGGAGGGCTCGCGGGTGGCGATCCTCGACGTGAACCGCGGGGCATTGGAACAGGCCTTGGCGGAAAACCCGTCCTTCGAAGGCGGGCTGGTCGCCGACGTCAGCGACCCGGAATCGGTGTCGAAGGCCTTTGCCGAGCTGGACGGGCTCCTGGGGGGGATCGACGTTCTGGTGGCCAACGCGGGCATCAGCGTGCGGTCCGACTTCGTGGACATCACGCCCGAGCAATGGGACCGAGTGATGGGCGTGAACCTCCGGGGCGTCTTCCTCTGCTCCAGGGAGGCGGCCGTCCGGATGCTGGCCCAAAAAAGCGGGGTCATCCTCATGACCGCCTCCTCGAACGGCACGGAGGGGCACCGATGGTACGCCGACTACAACGCGTCCAAGGCCGGCGTGATCCTGCTGGCGAAGACCATGGCGCTGGAACTGGCGCCGACGGTTCGGGTCAACGCGGTCTGCCCGGGGTACGTGCTCACGCCGATGCAGAAGGCCGAGTACACGCCCGAGATGCTGGCGAAGGTCAACGAGGGAATCCCCATGAAACGGCACGCACAGCCGGAGGAGATCGCCGCCCTGTACGCGTTCCTGGCTTCCGACGACGCGGCGTACATCACGGGAGCCGATATCCGCATCGACGGGGGAGAAACCGCGGGCCTCTATTCCTAGGAGGCCTGGCGTCGAACGAAGAGGAGGGAGAAGAACGGATGGGATGCAGCTGTGAAGGGTTCAGCCTGGAGGGCCGGGTTGCGATCGTCACCGGCGCGGCCAGCGGGATCGGCCTGGGGTGCGCCCGTTTCCTGGCGGAGATGGGAGCCTCCGTGGCCCTTTTCGACGTGGACGAGGCGAAAGGGGCTGCGGCTGCCGCGGAAATCGGGCCCAGGGCCCGGTTCGTGAAGGTGGACGTCCGCTCGGAGGAAGAGTGCCGGAAGGCCGTGGCCGAGGTGAAGGACGCCTTCGGCCGAATCGACGCGCTGGTGAACTGCGCGGGGGTCATCCGCCGGAAGACGGTGGTGGACCTCACGGAAGAGGAGTGGGACCTCGTTTTGGACGTGGGGCTGAAGGGCATCTTCCTGGTCAGCAAGTACGTCGTGCCCGTCATGGCGGAGCAGGGAGGGGGCAGCATCGTCAACATCGGCTCCGGCTGGGGGGTCAAGGGCGGGCCAAGGGCTGTTGCCTACTGCGCCGCCAAGGGAGGGACCGTCAACATGACGCGGGCCATGGCGATCGACCACGGGCCGCAGAACATCCGGGTCAACTGCGTCTGCCCGGGCGACGTGGACACGCCGCTGCTCCGGGACGAGGGGCGCCAGCTGGGGATGGACCTTGAACAATGGCTTGCCGAAAGCGCAGACCGGCCGATCCACCGGGTCGGGCAGCCGATCGACATCGCCAAGGCCGTCTATTTCCTGGTGAGCGATCTGTCGCCGTGGGTCAGCGGGGCTGTCCTCGTGGTCGACGGCGGCGGTACGGCCTGATTGCCAAAGGGAGGAAGAAGGACATGTCGGAAAAATTCGTGCACCCCTATATCCCCAATTCGGTTCCCGAGGTCCAGGCTGAAATGCTGAAAAGCATCGGGGAGAAGGACATCGATGAGTTTTTCGCGTGCATCCCGCAGGAGCTCCGTGTAAAAGGGCTGCTGGACCTGCCGAAGCCATTCCTTTCCGAGGCCGCCCTGAAGCGGCACGTGGAGGGGATCCTCTCGAAGAACCGTACGAGCGGCGAGCTGCTGTGCTTCCTCGGGGGGGGCTGCTGGAACCACTACGTTCCTGCGGTCTGCGACGAGATCAACGGCCGAAGCGAGTTCCTGACCGCCTACGCCGGGGAGCCCTACGAGGACCACGGGCGCTTCCAGGCGTTGTTCGAGTACGAGAGCCTCATGGCGGAGCTGCTGGACGTGGACGTCGTCAACGTCCCGACCTACGACGGCTCCCAGGCGGCCGGTACCGCCCTGCGGATGGCCGGGCGCATCACGAAGCGCGACGAGGTCCTCGTCGCCGACACCACCTCGCCTGACCGCCTATCGGCCATCAGGGGCTACCTGCACCCGGACATGAAGGTCACCCTCGTGGGTCATGACCCGAAGAGCGGCCTCATGGACAGGGACGACCTGGCTTCGAAGGTGACCGACCGGACGGCGGCCGTCTACTTCGAGAACCCCTCCTACCTCGGGTTCATCGAGACCCGGGGCCGGGAGATCGCCGATGCCGCCCACGCGAAGGGAGCCCTCTGCGTCGTCTACGCCGACCCCTCTTCCCTGGGCGTGCTCGCGCCTCCCAGCAACTACGGGGCGGACCTCACCTGCGGGGACATCCAGCCCCTGGGGATCCACATGTTCATGGGCGGCGGGCGGGGAGG
>Ga0067045_1004966_pt1 | contig 11653 bp, 10 predicted proteins | sample TerdegcTABiofilm_FD_59184 | JGI IMG/M metagenome (GOLD analysis project Ga0067045, IMG submission 59184) | Combined Assembly of (Gp0054472, Gp0054536) Wastewater bioreactor microbial communities from Singapore -Terephthalate degrading...
ACCCCGAAGGAATCATGGACGACTCTGCTGTTGCGAATTGGCTGCCGGTGGGGTACACCAAGCGGCCATGCGATTTATCGGCAGCGTCATTGAAAAGCTGCAGCGGCATCCGAAGCGGCTGGTGTTCCCGGAGGGAACCGAGCCGCGGATTTTGCAGGCCGCGCGCCAATTCTATTCACTGCGCCTGGGCGTGCCCATTCTGCTGGGGAACCGCGCCGAGATCAAAGAGGTGGCGGCGGCGTTGAACATTTCGCTGGAGGGGATTCGGATTCTTAACCCCGCGGAAAGCGAGGAGCTGGACAATTTCGCGCGGCGGTTCGAGGTGTTGCGCCGGTCCAAGGGGATGAAGAGCTACGAAGCGCGGGAGGCCATGCTGCAGCCGAACTATTTCGGCGCGATGATGGTGGCCATGCACCAGGCCGACGGGTTCGTGTCGGGCGCCAATCTCAATGTCGGGAGCGTATTGCGTCCGCTGTTTCAGATCATCAAAGTGGCGCCGCAGACGACCACGGCGTCGAGTTGCCTGGTGATGGAGGTCGAGGATTCCCGGTTTGGAGAGCAAGGGGTGTTGTTTATGGCGGACTGCGGTGTCATCCCCGAACCGAATGTTGAGCAACTGGCGGACATTGCGGTTTCGACCGCTCAACTTGCGCGGCATTTGTTGGGCGTGCGGCCTCGAGTCGCCCTGCTTTCGTTTTCGACCAAGGGCAGCTCGGCGCACCCGTCGGTGGGCCGCGTCCAGGCGGCGACAGCCCTGGCGGCGCAGAAAGCCGCCGCGCGGGGGTTGGATGCCATTTTTGATGGCGAGATGCAGGTGGACGCCGCACTGGTGCCGGAGATTGCGGCCCGGAAGTGTCCGGACGGGCCGATCGTCGGCAACGCCAACGTGCTGATCTTTCCCGATCTCAACTCGGGCAACATCGCCAGCAAGCTGGTGAGGCATGTGGCTCGGGCCAACGCTTACGGCCAGATTCTGTTGGGTTTGGACCGGCCGGCGGCGGACGTTTCGCGCGGGTCCAACGCTCACGATATTCTCGGGGTGGCGGCCATCGTTGGGGTCCAAGCGGTGGATTATCATATCCTTTATCCGGGCGCGGGCCAGAGCCTGCCGGGCGAGGACGAATCGAGCGGCTAAACCGGGGGAATCCCCCTCAACCTGTTCAAAACCATGCCTTTACCTTTTTCCACCAACCCTGTGTTGCGAACGCTGCCGGTGTATCAACCCGGACGGCCCATCGAAGAAGTGGCGCGAGAGCTGGGCCTGCCGGCGGAAGAGATCATCAAGCTCGCCTCCAATGAGAATCCCTTGGGCCCCTCGCGGCTGGCGGCGGCGGCGATACGCAAAGCGGCCCGCCAGGCGCATCTCTATCCGGACGGCAACTCTTTCTACCTCAAGCAAAAACTGGCGGCCAGGCTGGAGCTGGCGCCGGCCAACCTGGTGCTTGGGAGCGGGTCGAACGAAGTCATTGAGCTGCTGGGCCACGCCCTGCTGGAGCCGGGCGCGGAGGTGGTGGTATCGCAATACTGTTTCGCGGTTTACCCGATTGTCACGGCGCTGTTCGGGGCGACCCTGATTACGGTTCCGGCGAGGAATTACGGTCATGACCTGGAGGCCATGCTGGCGGCGATCACGCCCCGGACGCGGCTGGTCTTTGTTGCCAACCCCAACAACCCCACCGGCACCTGTGCGGCAGCCGAGGACCTTCGGCGTTTCGTGCATGCGGTGCCGCCCCATGCCGTCCTGGCGCTGGATGAGGCGTATATCGAGTTTTTGGAAAGGCCGCTGGATTTGCTGCCGGAGGTGCGGAGCGGTCAGCGTCCCAATTTGGTGATGATGCGGACTTTTTCCAAGATTTATGGATTGGCCGGCCTGCGTCTCGGTTATGGGATCGGGCATCCCGACATGATTGCCGAGCTGGAAAAAATCCGGCAGCCGTTCAACATCAACTCGCTGGCGCAGGCCGGGGCGCTGGCTGCCTTGGATGACGCGCGGCATGTCGAGCGAACACGGCGCATCAACACGCGGGGCTTGAAGTTTTATCAGCGGGCATTTCGGAAGCTGGGCTTGGAATTCATCCCGTCGGCAGCCAATTTCATTCTCGTGCGCGTGGGAGACGGGCAGCGGGTGTTTGTTGAACTGCAGAAGCTTGGGGTGATCGTTCGGCCGATGGGGGGTTATCAATTGCCGGAATGGGTGCGGATCTCAGTGGGCACACCGAAGGAAAACCAGCGGTGCCTGGCTGCACTGAAAACGGTCCTGGGCCGCTGATCGTTCCGACACCAACCCAGCAGACCGGCCTTGGGCGGAGGGGCGGAGGAGCTGCTCAGGCCCGGGCGGCATCCCCTGTGGCCGGGGCCGGAGCGGGAGTCTTTTGACAAAAGCCGAAAATTTCGCGTGCATTCCGGAGCGGGGCGTTGGTATAAGAGGGCAGAGGACCCGTTATGCAAACCGAAAAGACTCAGCCGGATATCACGAAGCCATCCCCGGGCCGGATTACGTTCCTGGACGGCCAAAATGAAATGCCAATGCTCGAGGTGACCACGCCTTGGAGCACGGCGGAGGTTTACCTTCACGGGGCGCACGTCACCCATTTCAAGAAGGTGAACGATGCCCCCCTGCTGTTCATGAGCCAATGCAGCCGGTTTGCCGACAACCAGCCGATTCGCGGGGGCATTCCGATCATCTTCCCGTGGTTCGGCATGCGGGAGGGGCTGGGCCAACACGGGTTCGCGAGGATCAAACGCTGGGACCTCAAGGAGTTTGTGCCCCAGCCCGATGGGTCGGTGAGCATCCGGCTGCGGTTGCCGGACTGTCCCGAGGCCTCGGCGTTCCCGCCGTTCACCGCCGATTGCATCATCACGGTGAAAGACACGCTGGGGCTGCGGCTGGAGGTGACCAATCAGTCGCCGGAAGACGATTTGGTGTTTGAAAACTGCTTCCACACTTACTTCGAGGTCGGCGACGTCACCGAGATTTCCATTTGCGGCCTGGAAGGCGCGGAATACCTGGACAAGGTGGCCAATTTTGCCCGTGCGCGGGAAACACGGCGTGAAATACGCATTGCGTCGGAAGTGGACCGGATCTACCTGGACACGACGGCGCCGGTGGAGATTNTTGACCCGAGGCTGNGCCGCCGGTTGCGGATCGAGAAAACGGGNTCGGCCTCCACNGTGGTATGGAATCCGTGGATCGCCAAGGCGCAGCANATGCCTGATTTTGGCAACGATGANTACCGGCGCATGGTGTGCGTTGAATCAGGCAACGTCAGTGCCAACCAAATCACGCTGAAACCCGGCCAGACCTCGACGCTGGGCATCACGTTGTCTTCGCGTCCCCTTTAGCGTCGTTCCACGCCATTGTTCCGCCCCCCTCCTGCGGTGAAGGGGGGAGAGGGTTGCGAGAGGCGCTTCCGGAAGCGAGGGAGCGGGGGTGTCCCCCTTCCAGCTTCCGGCCGGGCCATGGCAAAGGAAACTGGCCATGGGTGAAGCGAAGCGAAGCCGCCGACTTCTCCGTGCGAGGTGACTTCGATCAAGTGGCAACCCACCCCCTGCCTGGGGTGCGGAGGTCAAACCACCGATCTGAAGTGGACGGGCAGCCAACAAAAAAGGCAGACCCTCACGAGCCTGCCTTCAACCTTCAGAGAAGGAAAAGAACTGCTACTTGGCGGGTTTCGCGGCCTTTTCGGCCTTCTCGCCTTTTGCCGGCCGTTCCGTCCGCGGAGCCTTGGCTTTCTTCTCGGCAGGCGCCGCCGCGGCGGCTTCGGCGCGGCGTCCGCGTTTTTCGGTCTTCGGCTCTTCTTTGCCGGCTTCCGGCGCGGCCTCAGGAGGCGGCAACGGCGTGCTGCTTTCAACCCGCACCTTGAGAGTGGACTTCACATCCGGGTGCAAGTGCAGCTCCACCTCGTGGTCGCCGAGGGAACGGATGGGGCTTTCGAGATGGATTTTCTTCTTGTCCAGCGTGATGTCGAACTGGGTCTTGAGTTGGTCGGCAATCATGCCCGAGGTGACGGTGCCGAACATCTTGCCATCTTCGCCGGTCTTGACACTAATGAGGCAAATCAGTTTGGAGATGCTCTTGGCCAGCTCGGTCATGGTGTTCAGCTCATGGGCCTCCCGTTCGGCGCGGCGCTGCCGCAGCACCTCGAGGCGCCGCTTGTTGGCCGCCGTGAGCGGAATGGCCAGTCCCTTGGGAAACAGATAGTTTCGCGCATAACCGGCCGCGACCTTCACCTGGTCGGATTCGGCGCCAAGGCCAACGATATTGTGAGTAAGAATGACTTCAGTCTTTGCCATAGGAAATGCTTTTAACGGTCAAATGAGTTATTGCGGTCGGACGCCCGGTCACGGCTCTCAGAAGGGCACGTCATCCTCTTCGGGCGGGGGAACTTCGGCGGGGATTTCCGTCGCCGCCGCGGGCGCCGCGGCAGTCGTCGCCGCTGCGGGCGCGCGGCTGCGAGCCGGGTCGGTCGCGCCCTCAGTCCGGGTGCCGCCACCCAGGAACTGGAAGCCCTCGACAACCACGCCAAGCTTGCTGCGTTTCTGACCGGTCTGCTTGTCGTCCCAGGTATCAAGGCGAAGGCGCCCTTCGATGAGGATAGGGCTGCCCTTTTTCATGTACTGGGCAATGGTCTCGGCCTGCTTCGAAAAGGCGTCCACATCCACGAAGGTTACCTCCTCGCGGGTTTCGCCGGTTTCAGTGCGCCAGACCCGGTTCACGGCCAGGCCGAGTTTGGCAATGGCCATGCCTTTGGGTGTATAACGCAGCTCGGGGTCGCGGGTCAGATTGCCTACCAGGATGACTTTGTTGTAGCTGGCCATAGCGCGGGTCCTCCAGAAGAACAGTTAAACAGTTAAGCGGCGGCAGGAGCGGAGGGCTTGGGCTGGGGCGCCACGGTGAACAGGACGCGGAACACGTCCGGGTCCATCGCGAAGCGGTGCTTGATCTGCTCCGTCAACCCCGGCTTGCCCTCGAAAATGAAATTTACATAAAAGCCGGACTGGTGCTTTTTGTTTGCCACGCGCGCAAAGTTGCGCTTGTCCATTTTTTGCACCGTTTCAATCTTCCCGCCCAGATTCGTGATCTCGGCCGTGATCTTGTCAATCAGGTCCTTGATCCCTTCTTCTTTGCCCGCGGTATCCAGTATGAACAAGCCTTCGTATCGTTTCACTGCTCTTTTCCTTCGCTGGCGGAACCGGCAACGGTTCCGTTAAACTGATTCATTGCTTTCTGTATTCCAGCCACGGCCCAGGTTTCAGCCTGATCCGCAGCCACGGTTAACACTTTATCGGCCAGGGCCGCTTCCGTCGAACTAAAACGCCCCAGCACATACCCGGCGATTTGCCGGGTCCCGGGCTGTCTTCCGATGCCCACCCGGAGCCGGGCATAGGCCCGGCTGCCCAGATGATGCTCGAGGGACTCGAGTCCGTGATGGCCGCCGCTGCTGCCTTCGGGCCGCAGCCGAAGCTGGCCCAAGGGCAAATCCGCATCGTCCACCACCACCAACAACTGCGCCAACGGCACGCGGTAAAACGCCACCAATGGCCCCACCGACTCGCCGCTGGCGTTCATATACGTCTGCGGCTGACATAACAACAACCGTTTCCCCGCCACTTCCGCGCGCGCCACTCGCGCGTTGAACCGCTTCTCGTAGGTCCAAGGCGCCTGCCAGCGCTGCGCCAGCCGTTCCACCACCACAAAACCCACGTTGTGCCGCGTCCGGGCATATTCCGCGCCGGGGTTGCCCAACCCCACGATGAGATGCCAGTTCTCCATGGGCCCGGGCCGATGGCCTGCCCGGCTCCTGCCGGGCGGCCCGCGACGCTATTTCTTCTTCTCGGGCGCGGCTTTGGCAGCCGGAGCGGCCGCAGCGCCTTTCTCCGCCCCCTTTTCCGCCCCCTTCGCCGGGGCGGCGCCCTTCTCGGCGCCTTTGGCCGGAGCAGCGCCTTCTTCGCCTTCTTCCTTCTTTTCTTTGATCATCTCGACGTCGCCGGCCGCCACCGCAGCCTCGGCTTCGGCTGCCGCCTCTTCCTCTTCGCTGCGCGGCGCCGCCACTGCGAAGACGGAAATGTGTTTGTCGCCCAGAATTTCAACTCCGGGCGGGGGCTGAATGTCGCCCAAGTGGATGGCCTGGCCCACGTTAAGGTGGCTGACATCCACGGTGATGACTTCGGGCAAATCCTTCGGCAGGCCGCGAACCCGGATCTTGAACAGCACGTGCTCCAGCACGCCGCCGCCGGTTTTCACTCCCACCGCCTCGCCGGTGCTCTCCACGGGCACCATGATGGTGACTTTCTCGTTGTCGGCGACCTCGTGGAAATCCACATGGAGCACCTTCCCGCTCAACGGGTGATGCTGCACTTCCTTGACCAGGGCGAGGCGCTTGGGGCGCGCGTCGTCTTTGACGGCCAGGTCCACCAGGAGGTTCTCCGACGCGGAGTGGTGAATCAAATCCTCCAATTCCTTGGCGCTGATCTCCAGGTTTTGGGGCTGAATCTGGCGGCCATAGATCACGGCGGGAATGCGGCCGGCTTCCCGAAGTTTCTTGGCTCCGGCGCGGCGTTGAAGCGACCGGGCAACTGCGTTCAAAGGTACTGATTTCATCGTTCTTAAATTCGCGTGGCGCTGGCGGACACCCCGTCAACTGGTGCGTCCGCCTCTAAACTCAAATAGCGAGGTTACCGACGAATTACTGTGAATTCGCTTGATGGCTTCGCCCAAAAGCCCTGCGACCGACAAGGTGGTTACCTTCAGGCCACTGATCGCAGGGCGTAGGACAGTATCAGTTGTCACCAATTCGTCAATACTGGATTTTCGCAAGCGTTCGATCCCCACCTCATTGAGGACCGCGTGCGATACACAGGCTAGAATCTTCTTGGCGCCCTTCCGTCTCAACAGTTCCGCCGCTTGGGTGAGTGTCCCGGCCGTTTCAGTCAGATCGTCCACAAGCAGGACATTCTTTCCCCGGATTTCGCCGATGACGGCCATGGATTCGACCTCCGTGGCATTCTTGCGGCGCTTGGCCACAATGGCCAGCCCCGCTTCCATGACTTGGGAATAGGCGTAGGCCATCTTCAAGCCGCCCACGTCCGGGCTGACCACCACCAAATCACGCAAGTTCTTGCGCTTCAAATAGTCATACATGACCGGCGCCGCATACAGATGATCCACCGGGATGTCGAAAAACCCTTGGATCTGCTGCGCGTGCAAGTCCATGGTTAAAATGCGGTTGGCCCCGGCCGCCACAATCAGGTTGGCGACCAGTTTCGCGGTAATCGGCACCCGGGGCTGGTCTTTTCGGTCCTGCCGGGCATAGCCATAGAAGGGGACGACCGCCGTGATCCGGGCCGCGCTGGCACGCCGCAACGCATCAATCATGATGAACATCTCCATCAAATGATGGTTGGTCGGCGGGCTGCTGGACTGGACCAGGAAAACGTCCTCGCCGCGGACGTTTTCCTCGATTTTCACAAAGGTTTCGCCGTCCGGGAAAGGCCTGATGGTGGACTTGCCCAACTCGATGCCAATATAGGCAGCGATGGCTCTGGCCAACGGTTCATTTGAACTGCCGCTGAATATCTTCACATGCGCACTGCAGGATAAAAAACAAAAATCCACCGGAAGGGTGGAAAACGCAGGGGGACTTTATCACCGCCTCTCCGGGGCGCAAGCTCAAACCGGCAAAAAATCGCGGCTTCCGGCCAGAATGGGAGGTCCCCGCCAGGGAAGCAGAAGCCCGGTGCGACACGCGGAATTCGCACCGTCTTCCAGTCCCCGGCGGGGACCTGATCTCATGGTTTCCCGGCACCTCGGCCCGGAGGCCGGGGGGCCGGACCATATCGGCTTCCGTTGCGGAAGCCAAAAGGTTCGCTGCGCGGTTCTATGCCCGGGCGGTCTAGCTTGGATTGCCGCACTCGAACTCGCCAACCGCCTCGTCCGCCGACTGTTTCCGGCCGCTGAGACAGGAGTCGCAGAACAGTTCGAGGGTCACTCCGCCACTTACCAGGGCCAGCATACAGAGCGCGACGTCTATCATGCCGCTTTGTCAGCAAGGCCAATGCCAACACCGGGGCTGGACAGGCTAACTCTTGGCGGCGGGTGGTTGACGGTGCTCGACGGTGGCAATGTATTTGCGGGTGGCCTCGGGGAGGTCGTGCCAAATGCGGAGGGCGATGAAGCAGCCGATGAGGGCGAAGGGCATGAGGAACAGCGGCCACCAGAGCCAGTTGTGGCTGGTCAGGTAACCGAGGCTGAAGGACTGGATGCCGCTGCCCAGATAGACGAAGCCATCCACAATACCCGAGCAGGTGGCGGTGGCCTTGCGTCCGCCAAAATCAGCGGCGGCGGTGCCGGACATCAGCGAATGCACCCCAATGACGGCCATCGAGATCAGGACGGCGGCGGACCCGACAATGAAGGGGGAGGAGGAGAGAAAAGCCGCCATGAGAACGGTCATCACGAACATGAAGGCGCAAAGCAAGGCGGCCGGGGGCCCGCGGCGCGACTGGAAGAACTTGTCCGAGATCAGCCCTCCGGCAAAACCGCCGACGATGCCAAACATGCAGAGCAAGAGCCCCCAGTGGTTGAGGAAAAACTCGGCCCCGGGCTGCTCGACTTCTTTGGCGAAAATAAAGTACCATTGCATGATCCCGTTGCGCAGGACGCCGGAGGTCAGCTCGATGGCGGCGATCAGGAGCATGAGGCGGCTGCCAAAGACCTTCTTCAGCAGGTCCAGCGTCGAGAGTTCGACGTGCATCTGGCCGGACGAAGCGTCGTGGGTGTCAAACGGCGGAAACCCGGCTTGCTCGGGCGTGTCTTTGATGAGGAAAGCATCCAGGATGGCCCAGACGATAAGGAGGATGGCGGGGATAAAGAAAACCGCCCAGGTGGCGTCCACCGCCTGGCCCTCCAGCGCGAAGAGCCGGTGCAGCAAGGACTGGAACCAGCCCAGCTCACCGATGGGATTGGCGCGGGTGAGGTTGACCACGGCCTGGCCCCAGTCGAAGGCAAAATAGACCCCGAAGGAAATCAACGTGCCAAAGATGGCGCCGAACACCCCCCGTTCGCGGACGTGGAACCAGTAGGCCTTGACCTTGATGATCGAGACGGCGCCGTAGCTCTGGAAGTACATGTTCAGGGCGTAAACGGCCGAGAACACGAGCACCATTTTCATTCTGAGCTGGCCGGTGGCCACCAGGTAGGTGAGCACGCCCAGGAGGATGTTGGCCACCGAGGAGCCGAGGGCGGCGATGATGATGCCGCGTTTGCCCCCGATCTTGTCCACCAGCGGCCCGTTGACCAGAAACGACACCGCGTAGGTGATGGTGCCTGCGGCGAAGATCAGCCCGAAATCCTCCTTGGTCATGAGGTTGCCGAGCGCGTTCTTGGACACGTTGAGGTTGTAGCGCCCCATGTAGAGGAAGGCGTAAGTCATGCCCAGGGGGAACCAGTTGATGAACCGCCGGATGAGGAACCAGCGGCCGTGGTGCAACGGGTTGTTGTAGAAATAGAGGGCGATGATGATCGCCAGGCTGAGGCCGACTATGATGAAAGGCATGCGAACTCCCTCAGACCGCCATTAGAAAGCCTGCGGACCACCGGGCGGATTCTCCGGATGGCATCCCCCGTCACGCCAAGGGGCGGTTGGTTTGCGCCTGCAGCACATTCGACTCGCCCGCCAGCTAAGCACAGCGGCGCGCGCCGGTCAAAACATTCCCGCACCCGGCGAAGTGGATGCTCGACAATCGGGGCAGAAGCCGCAGACTGCCGGCAAACCCATGAAACGTGCAAAAATCGCCCACCTCTTCCGGATCGAACCGGGCACCCGCTTTCGGTCCAAAGACCATCCGACGGATTACAGCGACGCGCAGCCCCTGCGCCACCTCAGCGGGGCGGAACTGAAAGAGCGAGCGCGGGACTACGTGCAAAGGAACCTCGAGAAACTGTCGCGGGCCCAGGAACTCTTGTATGCCAACGACGTTTACTCGGTGCTGATCCTCTTCCAGGCCATGGACGCGGCCGGCAAGGACGGCATGATCAAGCACGTGATGTCCGGCCTCAATCCCCAAGGGTGCCAGGTGGCCAGTTTCAAAGTCCCCTCGGCGGAGGAACTCGACCATAATTTTCTGTGGCGCTACCAGCGTCACCTGCCGGAGCGCGGCCGGATCGGGATTTTCAACCGCAGTTACTACGAGGAAGTGCTGGTGGTGCGGGTGCATCCGGAGCTGCTGGAGCGGCAGAAGTTGCCGCCGGGCAGCCGGGGGAAGGGCTTTTGGAAGGAGCGTTACGAGGACATCAATGCCCTCGAACGGCACCTGGCGCGCAACGGCACGTTGATTCTCAAGTTCTTTCTTCACCTGTCCAAAGAGGAACAGAAAAAACGGTTCTTGGAGCGGCTGACAAAGCCGGAGAAGCACTGGAAGTTCAGCGCCGCGGATTTGGCCGAGCGGGCGTATTGGGATGATTACCGGAAGGCTTACGAAGCGGCGATTACCGCGACGAGCACGCCGTGGGCGCCGTGGTATGTGATCCCGGCTGATCATAAATGGGTCGCGCGCGCGGCGGTCTCCGCCATTGTGAGCCATGAAATCGAGGCGCTGGGGCTCAAGCCGCCCCAGATTCCGCCTGCGCGCCTCAAAGAGCTGGAGGCCGCCCGCCGGAAGCTCGCCCGTGAGTGAGCGGTTGCGAGAGGGCGTTTTGGCTTTAACAGTCGCCCCGAATGCCTCATCCTGCCGGCGATGCCAGGCGTGATTGCCATCGTCGGACGGCCCAATGTGGGGAAGTCCGCCCTGTTCAACCGGATTGCAGGCCGGCGCATTGCGATTGTACACGATCAGCCGGGAGTCACCCGCGACCGCGTCAGCGCGGAGGTGGAGTGGCGGGGGCATCCCTTTACGCTGGTGGATACGGGCGGAATCGGGCTGCTGCGGGGGGAGAAAGCCGATGACGTCATCACGCGGGCGGCACTCGAGCAGGTGGAGATTGCGATTGAATCGGCGCAACTGATTATTTTGGTGGTGAATGTGCAGGAAGGTGTGGTGCCGCTGGACCGCGAGGCGGCGGTGCGGTTGCGGCAAAGTGGCAAACCGGTCCTGGTCGCAATCAACAAGGTGGACAATCCCCGCCTGGAAACCGCCGCCCTGGAATTTGCCGAGCTCGGGTTTGACCGGCTGTTCCCCGTCAGCGCGATCCACGGAGGAGGCATCGGGCCGCTGATGGACGCCGCCTTGGCGCTCCTGCCCGCCCCGCCGGCCGGGGCGGCGGGCACCGCAGCCGGACCGTCGTCCGGGCCGGAGGAAGGGGCGCCGCTGAAACTGGCCATCGTGGGCCGGCCGAACGTTGGGAAATCCTCAATTATCAATGCGCTGACCCGCTCGCAACGGGTGGTGGTCAGCCCGATTCCCGGCACCACGCGCGACGCGGTGGATGTGCCGTTCGAGGTTGAGACCGACGGCGTGCGGCAGCGCTATCTGCTGATTGACACGGCGGGAATGCGAAAGTTGCGGCGGGTGTCGGATTCGATCGAGTTCTTCAGTGTGAAACGGGCGGAGGATTCCATCGCCCGTTGTGACATGGCCATCCTGGTGCTGGACGCCGAGGCGGGAATCACCGAGCAGGACAAAAAAGTCGCCGATATCATAGTCGAACAGCAGCGGG
>Ga0067045_1031700_pt1 | contig 11650 bp, 11 predicted proteins | sample TerdegcTABiofilm_FD_59184 | JGI IMG/M metagenome (GOLD analysis project Ga0067045, IMG submission 59184) | Combined Assembly of (Gp0054472, Gp0054536) Wastewater bioreactor microbial communities from Singapore -Terephthalate degrading...
GGCCAGGTCTAAATCGCTGGAGGCTTGCACCGGCGAAGCTGGCAGAGCTGCCAGGCTGCTGCCGAGCCGCTCAATCCAGAGGAGGACAGTTTCTTGCTGGTAGGCTGGAACTTCTGCTTGCAGGGATTGGAGTTCGCGACGTGCGGCTTGTATGTCTTCGGTTGCCAGGCCATAGTTGCTTTGCAGGAGGAAAAGCCGGGCGCGGTTGAGCAATTCCATTGCCCGCAGAATTTTTATCTCGCTGCGGAGCGAACGAAAAGGCGAATCCGGAGCGGTTTGGGTCATCTGGATGGCAACGACCTGCGTCGCTTCATAGGAAAGCCAATCGGTCATTTTGGCTATTTCGGCGTCCAATTCGTCCAGCTTTTTGAGCGATTGGTTTTGTGTCTCAACCGCCTCTTGAAGGGATTGGAGATTGGTTTTAAGGGAGGAGAAATTTTCGCGGTCAAGGGTTTGTTGTTGTTCCAGCGCGGCGATGCGCTCCTGAAGGCTGGCGGCGGTTTCTTCGAATCGGTTGCTGCTCGATGCCTGGCCTGTTTCGAGGATGCTGAGCCGCTCGGATATTTGTGATTGAGAATCATGGAATTGAGTGTACAAAAAGACGCCGCCAAAATAGAGAATGCCGCCCGTCAAGGCGCCTAACAGGAGCACCAGTAAAAGCCGGAGCAAACCTCGGAGGAAGTTCTTTGCTAAGCGGCTAAAGCGGGAAGGAGGCGTAACATTTGGAGCGGTCATCGGCTGTCTCCTTAAGGTTGGACCGGCAAGGTCTCGTTGAGGAGGGAACGCAGCCTTTCGAGAAAACGATCGAATACGCTGACGCGCTGGTCGAGTTGGGAAAGCTGGCTGCGGGTTTCTTCCAACTGACGGTTCAGACTGTCCATCTGACCGGAGAGCTGCTCTGCCTGGGTGCGAAGGGCGGCGCTTTCTTGCTCGAGGGCATCCATTCTGCCTGTGAGCGCTTCAAGGCCGTCAAGGCGGGCGCGCAGGGAGGAGACCTCTTGCCGGAGGTTTTCGGTGTCTTTGCTGAGAATGCTGAGACGTTGTTCCAGATCGGCAACCCGGTTGACGCGGGCGTAACGCACCCCGCCGTTAATCACGGATAGAATGCCCAGATTGAATAAAAGGGAAAGGAACAGGATAAGCAAAGCAACCACAGAACCCCATAGGAGGATCTGGCTGCGATCTACTGGCGCGGCGCCAAAGGACGGGAAAACCTCCTTCACCTGGGACGGCTGTTCGAAGGGGAAAGAAACCGGCGGCGGTGTGGCTGCCTCTGGCTGGCTACTCTCTGGGGGCAGACGCTGCGCCTCACCGGTAGCTGGTTCGGGAAGCGGCTGCTCTGCTGGAAGCGGAGGGTTTTCAATTGTGAGATTGGAGAAGGCCGGTTCCGGTTCGGGCAAGGGCGTTGCTGCTTCAGGGGGTGGGGAACTCTTTTGATCTTGTGAAGGCGGTAGGTTCTCAACCGGCTGGGACGAAACGACCAGGAAAGGTTGAAGGCGCTGTACGGTGGCTTTGCCGATGCCGTTAACGCGCCGCAGGTCTTGCAAAGTTTGATAAGGTCTGCCGGCGATGATTTTCTCTGCCAGTGGGCGGTTGATAAAAGGGAGATTGCAAAGCTCTTCGAGTTCTGCCTGATTTACATCTATCATCCCTGGAGAAGCGTTGGTCATGGGGCTCTTCCTTTCGCGGCTGGCGAGTTACGAACCGCCTTCGTTCCGTTCTGGCAAGCGCGGCCGGGCCGGGTATGGCATAGGGATATATTCTACCGAGGGACGGCGAGTATTGGCTTGCGGGTAAAGGTTCATCAGCTGATAAATTTCTTGGGGCATTTCGGTGCTGACTTTGAGGCCTAGATTCCTGGCTTCTTCAACGCTGATGGGATAATCGTGGGTCCATTTTCCGGATGCGAGGTCTTCAGCCAGACGATCCGTTTGCTCTGGCGTGTAATCACAGCAGGTTATCCGCTTGATCGTATCTTTTACCTGTTGGATGGCTTTGCGTGAGATGTCGGCCAGGATCATCGTCTCATCTTCGATTTTGTCGGGGTTCTTCTGTTCCAATACCTTGAGGATAGAAGCTGCCGGGAAATTGCCAATCTGCGGGTCAACCGGGCCAAGAACGGCGTTGTCGTCCATGACAATTTCATTGGCCGCCAGAGCCAGCATCGTTCCCCCGGACATGGCGTAGTGAGGGACGAATACCGTCACTTTTGCGGGGTGTTTGGCAAGGGCGTTGGCGATTTGTTCAGAAGCTAGCACCAATCCACCAGGGGTATGCAGGATCAGGTCAATAGGGAGTTCTGGGGCAGTAAGTTTGATGGCGCGCAACACCTGTTCGGAATCCTGGATGTCAATGTAGCGGGCAAGCGGGAATCCAAGAAAGGACATGCTCTCCTGGCGATGGATGAGCGCAATGACGCGGCTGCCGCGCTTTTCTTCGAGCTGGCGGATCAATCGCAGACGGGCGGCATCCAGCATTCGCTGCCGTACCAGGGGGGCAAGTGAAGCCACTAAGAGAAAAATCCATAACAAGTTGAGGAACTCCATAAAACCTCCGTGATTTACCAGGGAAAGAATTCGTCCGGATAAGCGGTGCGGCGTGGGCGGCGGAAGAGGGCAGGCAGCGCAATGATCAGGCCGAAGAGAAACCCCCCCACGTGCGCCCACCAGGCGACGCCACCCATTTGCGCGCCGCTGGCGGTTGACAGTGAGAGCACACCCGAAAAGAGCTGCGAGACAAACCAGAAACCAAGATAGACGAACGCCGAGATTTCGACGAACCAGGGCAAGAAGAACAGCGGGATAAAGGTGATGACACGGGCGCGGGGGAAGAACAGAAAGTAAGCCCCTAAGACGGCGGCAATAGCGCCGCTGGCGCCGATGGACGGGATATTGCTGCCGGGGCTAAAAAAGGTTTGCAGACCCCCGGCGACGAACCCGCCGAGCAGGTAAAAGAGCAAATAACCGCCTGAACCCATGCGGTCTTCTACATTATCGCCGAAGATAAACAAAGTCCACATGTTGCTGAGGAAATGCAGCCAACCGCCGTGGAGGAACATATGCGTAAGAAAGGGATAGAACGAGAAAGGATTGCCAAGGTTGAGGCGAGCAGGGACAAGGCCAAAGCTATATACAAACCGCTCTAAACTGGCGGGGGAGAGCGAAAGTTCAAAGAAGAAAACTAGCGCGTTAACGGCAATGAGCAAGAGGGTGATGATTGGGAACGAGCGCGAGCGAATGGTATCGCGAATTGGAAACATAGGCCACCTCTGCTTTTAGTATATCCGCGGTGCTGAAATTGTGCAAATTGGCCTTAAGTTATCATCATAAAGTCATGCCTCTACCAGAGCATCTCCCATCTCAAGCAGCGATTGAACGCATGCACTGGAAAGATATATTGAACCTCGTTTATACGGAACCAGAATGGTAATTTCTTTCTTACCCTCAAACCCTGTGATATTTACCAATGATATAATTTTAGCGGTGTCCACACAAGGTTCCACATCCTCAACAGCAAGCAGACAAATTGCCCGCTCTGCCGGGGTAGTAATGGTTGCGCTGGTGATCAGCCAGGTTGTCGGCCTGGTCGCGAAGAGCGTGATTGGCGCAACTTTTGGTACTGGTTTAGAGAGTGAGGCCTTTTTTGCCGCCAACCGGTTTGCAGAGATCTTGTTTAACCTGGTGGCGGGCGGCGCGCTGGCTTCGGCGTTCATTCCAACTTTCACAGGGTTAATCGCTCAAGAAAATCGAAAAGAAGCCTGGCAATTAGTCGCAGCAATTGCGAACCTGGTCACACTGGTGTTGACGGCCATCAGTATTCTTTCCGCTATTTTTGCGCCGCAAATTGTAAAGACGATCCTGGCGCCGGGCTTCTCTGCCACCAGCCCGGAAAAAGAGGCCTTAACGGTAGCGTTGCTGCGCCTGCAATTGCCTTCGTCGACTATTTTTGGGCTGAGCGGGCTAGTGATGGGGATTTTGAATGTACACCAGCATTTTCTGTTGCCCGCATTGGCGCCAGCGATGTACCAGCTTGGTTTAATTCTGGGCGCCCTGGCGCTCTCGCCCTATGTTGGAATCTACGGGCTTGGTTGGGGTGTGGTGTTGGGCGCGGGGTTACACTTGCTGGTGCAGGCGCCTGCTTTTTTTCGATTACCGGGGCGGAGTTACCAATTCACGCTGGGTTTAAAGAACCCAGACGTGCGCGAAGTGGCGAGGTTAATGGCGCCGCGCTTGCTAGGCGTGGCGGTGGTGCAGCTCAATTTCCTGCTGAATACGGTGCTGGCTTCGTTCCTGCCTGAGGGCAGTCTGACCGGTATTAACCTTGCCTTTCCCTTGATGATGATGCCGCAGGCCGCGATTGCGCAATCCGTTGCGATTGCCGCATTGCCCACTTTTTCGGCACAGGTCGCAAGAGGCAAGTTGGGAGAAATGCGCGCTTCCCTGGCGGCGACGCTGCGCGGGGTCTTGCTGCTGGCTATTCCGGCTTCGGCGGGATTGATCCTTCTCCGTTACCCGCTGGTGAGTTTTATCTATGAAAGACGAGCCTTCACAGCGGAATCTACCCTGTTGGTGGCCTGGCCGTTATTGTGGTATGCCGCCGGGCTGATAGGTCACTGCGTGGTTGAAATCGTCAGCCGCGCCTTTTATGCGCTGCACGATACTCGCACGCCCGTCACCGTGGGGGTTGTGGCGATGAGTTTGAACCTGGGGCTGAGCTTGTTCTTTACGTGGCTGTTTGCGCGAGTCGGGTGGGCGCCGCATGGCGGCCTGGCGCTGGCGAATTCGCTAGCGACCTTTTTGGAATGTATTGCTCTGCTGGTCTTAATGCGCCGGCGGCTGGATGGGCTGGAAGGGAAAAGCATCTGGCAGGTGCTGTGGAAAGCCGGGCTGGCAACGCTGGGGATGGGTATCGTTGTCGCCGTCTGGCTTGGGCTGACGAACGGCAATGGCAGCAGCGGGCTAATCACCCTGGTTGGAGCAGGATGTGGAGCGTTGGTTTACGGTGGATTGATTCTCTTGCTGGGGGTAAGCGAAGCGCGGCTGGTTTGGAAAGCGGTTTGGAGACGCGTCCTGACGAGATAGGAAAGCCAAAATATTCTTTGAAGGAGTTTTCTTTTTTCGCCGCGATTGCAACTTTCTGTACCTTTGTGCGTAAATAATTACAGTAACTGTGGCTGATTAAGCGCAAAGGAGTATATGAATGGCAACAACGGAAATTAAAACCAATCAGAACCCGGGCTGCCTGGTGCAGATTCTGTGGTTTGCATTTGTGGGTTGGTGGCTTGGACAGGCCTGGATGGTTGCGGCGTGGATTTGTATGGTGACCATTTTCGGCATCCCCCTGGGCGTATGGATGCTAAATCGAATTCCAAAAGTGATGGCGTTGCGAGAGCCAGCCTCTGTGGTACGAATTACCACGCGTCCGGATGGTTCGATCCAGAAAGAGGCGGTTGATGTCCGCCAGGTGAATATTGTGCTACGCGCCCTTTATTTTCTGTTGATCGGTTGGTGGTTCACTGCCTTATGGTTAGAGCTGGCATATGCAATCAGCATGACGGTGATCGGGTTGCCGATTGGTTTTTGGATGTTTGATCTGGCGCCTGCGCTTTTAACGCTAAAGAGATAAGCGATGCTTACTTTGGAGATTTACGAGAAAGAGGAAGGACGCCAACCCTTCCTCTTTTCTAACCAGATTTCCCCTCGTCTCTGGTTTTGGGAAACAGCGAACCTTTGCCGTCCACTGCGATAGACGAATTACAGAGACTGAAACGCCTGGTTAACGAATGACCTCGAATTTTGAACCCAACGCCCCGCAGACCGGGCATTTTTCCGGCGCATTGCGTTTGTGAACATAACCGCAGACAGGGCAAACGTAGTAATCAAAATCCTCGAACTTGACGCCGTTTTGGAGCATCTCTAGCGCCTCACGGTACAGGCTTTCGTGGATTTTTTCGACTTCCATCGCATCTGAAAAACTGCTGAGGGCGCGTTTGTTTCCTTCTGCCTCGGCGTCTTTAATGAAATCCGGATACATGGTAACAACTTCGTAATTTTCTCCCGCGATAGCGGCTTCAAGGTTTTCGGCGGTGGACTTGACACCGCCCAGAACGCGCAAGTGCGACATGGCGTGGATGGTCTCGGCATGCGCAGCGGCCCGGAAGAGGCGCGCAATCTGTGAAAAACCATCGGCTTCTGCCTTTTTTGCAAACGCCAGGTATTTTCGATTGGCTTGCGATTCGCCTGCAAATGCTGCCAATAAATCTTCGGTTGTCTTAGACATTGTTCCCTCACTTGAAAAGAAGTTTTCTCTTAGCGTAATAAGAAAAGGGCGGCGTGTCAATCCATAGATTGTGAATTTTTGTACTGATTTTATTCTGACAAATTTCCCACCGCTGGTTGGCAGGCAGGTGACGGAGAGTCGTTCTTATCTTTGTAAAGCGGCGCAGTTATGGAAGCTGTCTATGCTATAATCTGGAGAGTAATTTCAACTTTATTTACCCGGTAGATGACGATGCAATTTCTTGTGACTGGAGCAGCCGGATTCTTAGGATCAGCGCTGGCGAATCGACTTGCGCGTGAAGGCCATAATGTGCGCGGATTGGATGATCTATCAACAGGAGATCCATCTGTGCTTTCCCCCTCGGTGAATTTCACGCGCGGGGATATCAATGATCGTCCGAAGCTTTGGACATTGCTTCAGGGGGTGGATTGTGTTTACCACCTGGCGGCGCGGGTGCTGGTGCCAGAATCCGTGCTTTATCCACGAGAATATGATAAGGTCAACGTTGGTGGAACGGTGGCGTTGATGGAGGCAATGCACGATGTTGGAGTGCGTCGGGTGGTGTTCATCTCTTCTGGCGCAATTTATGGTGAGCAAAGCGAACAGCCCTTAAGGGAAAAGGCGACGCCGCAGCCCCGCTCTCCTTATGCAGTATCGAAATTGGCGGCTGAATATTACGTGCGGACGATCGGCCGTTTGTGGGGCATCGAGACGGTCTGTTTGCGCGTCTTCAATGCCTACGGGCCAGGGCAGCCTTTGCCGCCTGTGCATCCTCCGGTCATCCCTAATTTTTTACGGCAGGCAGCCCTGGAAGGCACCCTGGTGGTGCATGGGGATGGCTATCAAACCCGGGACTATGTTTACCTGGATGATGTCGTCAACGCTATGTGCGGGGCGGCTACTGCGCCCGGCGTGAACGACCTGGTGATCAACGTTGGAAGCGGCGTGGAGACTTCGGTGCGAGAGTTGATCCGCCTGGTGCGCGAAGTGACGGGTGGAAACCCGGAAGTGGTCTATAACCCTCGGAACGATGGCGGCCCGGCGCGGATGTGCGCCGATTTGACACTTGCTAAAGAGAAACTTGGATATAGCCCGGCGGTATCCTTAGAGGTGGGGTTGCGGAATACCTTTGAGATGGATGCAAAGCTGCGAAAATTGAAGGGGTGATGAGAAGATGGCGCGAAAGAATTATTTGATTGATATGGATGGCGTTCTGATTCGTGGGACTACCCTGATCCCTGGGGCAGACCAGTTCCTGGAGCGGTTGAAAAAGCAGAATGCGGCCTATCTGGTCTTGACCAATAACCCGCGCCACACGCCGCGCGACCTGGCGCACCATTTGCAGCGGCTTGGATTGGATATTCCTGCTGGGGCGATCTTTACTTCGGCCATGGCGACGGCGCGGTTTTTACAGATCCAGCGGCCGAATGGCACAGCCTATGTCATTGGTAGCAGTGGCTTAACTTCTGCATTGCACGAGGCGGGATATATTCTTACAGAGAACGAACCGGATTACGTTGTCCTGGGCGAGTTGGATAATTACACGATGGAGATGCTGACGAAAGCTGTCCGGCTGATCGCAAATGGGGCGCGCTTCATTGCCACCAACCCAGACGCTTCTGGCCCGACGGCCGAAGGGCCAGCGCCAGCCTGTGGGGCGCTGGCGGCGCTGATTGAACGGGCCAGCGGGATTTCTCCCCTTTACATCGGCAAGCCCAATCCATTGATGATGCGGATGGCTTTGAAATATCTCGGCGTGCATTCCGAGAACACTGTGATGATCGGCGACCGGATGGATACAGATGTCATCGCAGGTGTGCAAACCGGTCTTGAGACTATTCTGGTGCTTTCAGGGATCACGCGCAAGGAAGAGGTAACGCGCTATTCGTATCTTCCTACTCGAATTGTCCCATCAGTTGCTGAAATCGAGATTGAATAAATCCCTTTTAAATACTTGACGCCTCGCTTTTCCAACCCGTATGGATGCGGGATGTGGGACAATACTGTACGTGGGTTATTCTTCTCGTTTGATGAGGTAGGTATCAAAATCTCGGGCGATAACGGTTTCAGAGAAAACTGCTTGCGCTTCTTGCAGCACTTCTTTTTCCCGGTAGCGGCGAGAGATGTGGGTGAGGATCAGTTTTTTGACTCCGGCTCGAGCAGCGAGCGTGGCGGCTTGGCGGGCGGTGAGGTGAGAAAACTGGCGCGCCAAGTCCGCTTCTGATTCCAAATAAGTGGACTCGATAATGAGCGCGTCGGCTTGATGGCAGATAGATTCCAGGCTTTCAATCTCGCCGGTATCCCCGATATGAGCCAGGCGCACACCAGGGCGGAAATCCCCCAGCACCATTTCCGGCGTCACGAGACGGCCATCCGGCAGGGTAACTTCCTGTCCGGCAACCAGATTTCGCCGCCAGGGACCGGGTGGAATTTGCAGTTCTTCTGCTTTTTCAGGTAAAAAGGGGCGGCGCCCTTTTTGTTCGAAAAGGTAGCCAAACGAATCTGAGCCGCGGTGAACTACGGGAAAAGCAGAGATCGAAAAGTTTTCGTTTTCAAAGAAAACGCCTTTTTGAACAGGGATCAGGTGGAGGGGCATGGGAGGAGCGCCCCCCCGCAAGACAACGCCGTATAAAAGATCGTGGATGCGGTCGAGCGCGCCGGGGCCAGCATAGATTTCCATCTCTTCCATCGTTTCCCAGCGCATGAGGGTCGAAAGCAGGCCAGCCAGTCCCAAAATATGGTCGAGATGGCCGTGCGTGATCAAGATACGGTTCAACCGTTTGAATCCCAACCCGGATTGCAGAATCTGGCGTTGAGTGCCTTCGCCGCAATCGATCAAGAAACGGTGTTCTTCATGCTTGATCACCTGGGCGGGGAGATTGCGCCGGATGGAGGGAGCTGAAGCTGATGTGCCTAAGAAGATGATTTCAAACAAGGAATATGGCTACCTTTCCGGGATTTGATAGTATTGTACCCGATGAAAGCCCGGAATACGCCATCTGATCATAAGCAGGATTGAAGTTTTTGCGCCCAGGCGTTAAAGCGATAAACGCCTGGGTGAGGGGGGCACCCAAACGTTTATCTGGACTTTATTTTAGTAGGTTTTTTGTAGAAATACAAGGGTTTTTAAAAATTTTAAGAATTATCTTGTTTGTCCAACATTAACAGCGTTAATAGAGAAATATGTTTCTTCTCTAAATGCCCCAGGAGGGACTCGAACTCTCAACCTAGGCGTTAGGAGTGCCTTGCTCTGTCCTGTTGAGCTACTGGGGCCGATTATCAAAATTATAACATATGGATGAGCGGTATGATTAAAAAAACAAGAAGGAATCAATTGAATAGAATCAATTTCTCAAAATTAATTAAAATATACTTAAGTTGAAAATAATCATCCATGGAGATGTTATGACGGCGATACTGCAGATCGGCTTGAGGATAAAAAACAGGCGTCAGGAACTGGGTCTGACCCAAAAGGAAGTGGCCAGAAAAACAGGGTTATCTCCGGCATTTCTGAGCCAGGTCGAACACGGAAAAGTCAGTCTCACGATCAATTCGCTGGAGAGCGTGGCAATGGCGCTGGACACCCACATTGTCAATTTGATTTCGGATGATGCCCATGCGTCATCGGCGGTTCAGCCTTCTGTTGAAAAACTACCCGAAGGAAAACTGGCTTATGACCCGGTCAAGACGCCGCTGAACCGATCGCGCTTGCTTCTTCCGACCTCCAACATGATGTTCGAACTGCTCACACCCAGCATCAATCGAAAGTTTGTTGCATATAAGCATCAGTTAAGGTCTCATACCGTCTATATTGCCAGCCGCCTTTCAGAGCCAACGGATCAGGTTATTTACGTACTCTCGGGAAAGTTGGGGGTTGGGTTGGAGTCGGGGGATTATGAATTGAACCCCGACGATTCGATCTACTATAACGACAATGATAAATTAATGCGACTGGTGTGTCTGTCGGAAGACGAAGACGTGGTATTCCTGGTGATCATATCACCGCCGGTTTATTAGAGGAGCGTATGAGCATTAACGCGGGCTTAAATATCAGAAAGCATCGAAAAGTGAAAGGTCTTTCCCAAAAAGAGACCGCCAAGATGGCGGGAATTACGGCGTCGCTCTTAAGTCAAATTGAAAACAACAAGACCAATATCTCTTTGAGCACTTTGGAAAAGATCGCAAAGGCATTGGATGTATCTATGGCCTCATTTATTTCTGGTTTGCCTGTGAAGAAGGATCCTGTCTCAAAAAGATCAAGCCGTGAAGAAAAAGGGCCGCGCGCTCTGCCACAGCAAGCCTACCATCCGGTGACGCGTCGTGGAAACCGTCCGACTATATTTCTTTCCGGGTTGGCGGTGGAACTGGAATTACTGTCTCCCCGGATGAATCAAAAATTTGTGGCTTATAAAAAAGAATTGGGCGTTGGACAGGTTATCGAGTCGCCAATTTTATCTCAGCCGGCTGAACAAGTCCTTTATGTCATTTCGGGTATCTTAAAAGTCGAACTTGCCTCCGGCGAATATATCCTTTATCCAGGATATTCAATTTCTTGTACAGAGGATAATGGTTTAATAAGGATCAGTTGCGTTGCTGACCCGGCTGTTTTTATTATGGTTTCGGCTCCCCCAATTTACTAAGCCGTAATTGCGGCAGTACACGATGCAACAGGGATATGGTTTGACGAATTCCCGTTGTCACCTGAAAGGGTGTTGAGGAGTTTGAGTGAAAACGAAAATAAATAAGCCGTCTCTCGGTCTGGTGTGGAGCTGTGAGAGACGGCTTGTGCGTACCTGAGAGAGCTGGTCAGGGGGTGGGATTTTTCCAATAGCTCATCTGGTCAACCCGCAGCGTCAGGTTGGGTGTGATATCCTGGTTGATAAAGACGCCGAAATACCCATTTGCAAAAGTGCTGTCTTTATATTCTTCCAACAGGGCGCCGTTGGCGTACAGGATCAGCCGGTTACCTACAGCCATAATGCCCATGCGGTTAAACACAGCGCTTCCGGGTTGGATGGCTGAACTCTTCTTGGGGCTGATGAGGGTTGTCATTTTGCCTTCGGGAGCGACTTTACCATCCCATAGTTTCAGGTAGTACTTGCCATCACAGGTAAAGCCGAACAGGTAGCCGCGATCTGCCTCCCTGAGAACCGGAACGCGGAAGATGATGCCATAGTTATCGCTGCCGGAACATTTTTCCAGCCGGGCGGCCATTTCGATATACACGTTGTCGAGGCTTTCGGTGCCTGCCAGCCGCCAGCCTGAAATATCGGTGGTTGCCGTCAAAAGCATGACGCCATCCTTGAATTCAAGGTTGGTGTACTGGCTTGGCCCGACAGTCCAGTTCCAGGTGGTCGCGTTGTCCATCGGA
>Ga0067045_1031701_pt1 | contig 11649 bp, 8 predicted proteins | sample TerdegcTABiofilm_FD_59184 | JGI IMG/M metagenome (GOLD analysis project Ga0067045, IMG submission 59184) | Combined Assembly of (Gp0054472, Gp0054536) Wastewater bioreactor microbial communities from Singapore -Terephthalate degrading...
CCGGCGTAGGGCGAACCGAGCGCCAGCCGGCGGCCGAGCGCGCCGCGCATCGAGCGGATGATGTTGATGTTCGCCGGCACGCCGTCGGAGGTGAAGCCGGCGCGTTGCGTCTTGTAGTCGGTGACCTTGGCGAGCTGCGTGCGAACCAGGCGCGGCAGTTCCAGATCCTCGAAGAACAGTTCGAGGAACTCCTCGCGCGAGAGCTGGAACACGAAGTCGTCCTCGTGCTCGCCCTCGTTGCTCGCCTTGCCCTTGCCCGAACCGCCGGCGCCACCACCGAGCGGTCGGTTGATCAGGTCGCCCGAGCTGAACTGGTCGTTGCCCGAGAACACCTGTTCCCAGATACCGCCCTTGCCGTGATGCAGCGACGGCTCGGACAGGTCGCGCGCCGGTATCGATACCTGTTCGCCATTCTCCAGGTCGCGGATCGAGCGGCCCTGGATGGCCTCGGACACCGCCTTGCGGATCTGCTGCTTGAAGCGACGCATGAAGCGCTGGCGGTTGACCGCGCTCTTGTTCTTGCTGTCGAAGCGTCGATCGATGATGCGGACCATGCCTCCTCCCTCTGGCCGAAGCCGGTGAGGGTGCGCGCCGCGCCGGCCGCACACCCTACGCGAATGGCGTCACGACGACTTGCGCACGCGCAGGTACCATTCGCACAGCAGGCGCACCTGCTTCTCCGTGTAGCCTTTCTCGATCATGCGATCGACGAAGTCCTGGTGCTTCTTCTGCTCGTCGGCGCTGGCCTTGGCGTTGAAGCTGATGACCGGCAGCAGGTCCTCGGTGTTGGAGAACATCTTCTTCTCGATCACCGCGCGAAGCTTCTCGTACGAGGTCCAACTCGGATTGCGGCCGTCGTGCTTGGCACGGGCGCGCAGCACGAAATTCACCACCTCGTTGCGGAAATCCTTCGGGTTGCTGATGCCGGCGGGCTTCTCGATCTTCTCCAGCTCGTCGTTGAGCGCCGCGCGGTCGAGGATCTCGCCGGTGTTGGGATCGCGGAACTCCTGGTCCTGGATCCAGAAGTCGGCGTAGATCACGTAGCGGTCAAAGATGTTCTGCCCGTACTCGGAATAGCTCTCGAGGTAGGCGGTCTGGATCTCCTTGCCGATGAATTCGGCGTAGCGCGGCGCCAGGTATTCCTTGATGTAGCCCATGTAGCGCGCCTCGGTGTCGGCCGGGAACTGCTCGGCCTCGATCTGCTGCTCGAGCACGTACATCAGGTGCACCGGATTGGCGGCCACCTCGCGGTGATCGAAGTTGAACACCTTCGACAGCGTCTTGAAGGCGAAGCGGGTCGACAGGCCGGTCATGCCTTCGTCGACGCCGGCGTAGTCGCGATATTCCTGGTAGCTCTTGGCCTTGGGGTCGGTGTCCTTCAGGTTCTCGCCGTCATACACCCGCATCTTGGAGAGGATGCTGGAATTCTCCGGTTCCTTCAGGCGCGAAAGCACCGAGAACTGCGCCATCATCTTCAGCGTATCGGGTGCGCACGGCGCCTCGGACAGCGAACTGTGGGCGAGCAGCTTCTCGTAGATGCGGATCTCGTCCGACACGCGCAGGCAATACGGCACCTTGACCGTGTAGATGCGGTCGAGGAAGGCTTCGTTGTTCTTGTTGTTCTTGAAGGCGACCCATTCGGACTCGTTCGAGTGCGCCATCACGATGCCGTCGAACGGAATAGCGCCGAAGCCCTCTGTGCCCTTGTAGTTGCCTTCCTGCGTGGCGGTCAGCAAGGGGTGGAGCACCTTGATCGGCGCCTTGAACATCTCGACGAACTCGAGCAAGCCGCGGTTGGCCAGGCACAGCCCGCCGGAGTAGCTGTAGGCGTCGGGGTCGTCCTGCGAGTACTGCTCGAGCTTGCGGATGTCGATCTTGCCGACCAGGGAAGAGATGTCCTGGTTGTTCTCGTCGCCGGGCTCGGTCTTGGCGACCGCGACCTGGCGCAGCACTGAAGGGTTGAGCTTCACCACGCGGAACTTCGTGATGTCGCCACCGAACTCGTGCAGGCGCTTGACCGCCCACGGGCTCATGATGGTGTTGAGGTAGCGGCGGGGAATGCCGAAGTCGTCCTCGAGGATGCGGCCGTCCTCATTGACGTCGAACAGGCCGAGCGGGGATTCATGCACCGGCGAGCCTTTCACCGCGTAGAAAGGCACTTTCTCGATCAGCGACTTGAGCTTCTCTGCCAGCGACGATTTGCCGCCGCCGACCGGTCCGAGCAGGTAAAGGATCTGCTTCTTCTCCTCCAGCCCCTGCGCGGCATGCCGGAAGTAGGACACGATCTTCTCGATCGCTTCCTCCATGCCGTAGAAGTCGCGGAAGGCGGGGTAGAGCCGGATGATCTTGTTGGAGAAGATGCGCGACAGGCGCGGGTCGAGGCGGGTATCGACCAGTTCAGGTTCGCCGATCGCCTGCAGCATGCGCTCGGCGGCCGAGGCATAGGCCATGCGGTCCTTGCGGCACAGTTCGAGGTATTCCTGCAGCGACATTTCCTCTTCGCGTGCTGCCTCGAAGCGGGCCTGATAGGCATTGAGGATGGACATGGCAATCTCCTGTGCAATCGATCCGAGCTACCGTGCAACTGGCATGCAAACCCCGTGCCCATCGACCGTTCGAGGCGAATCGGCGCGGCCGGCCGCATTGGCTCACTCTGTACCATGAGAGGCACGGCGGTGGTGCGAGTTCCATGTGTCGGCGCCCCTTTTTGTTGCGTTTTCGTGTCCGCGGTCACGGCAGAATTCCGCCTCCGAGCGCGGCGCGGACGCTGTGCTAGAATCCCGCTCTTCGTTCACTGCGTTTACGCTGGCGAGGCAGGTGCGCGTCCGGTTCAGGGTGTGCAGCCATGCGGGCGGGAACCGTTTTTATTTGACTTCTCAGGATCGACTCAATGGAGCAGAACCAGGTTAGCCCGAGCGCGCTGGAGCGCCGTATCGACATCGCCGTTACGCTGGCGGACATCGAGAAAGAGGTGGATGCCCGCCTCAAGCGCATCGCGCGCACGGTGAAGATGCCGGGCTTCCGCCCGGGCAAGGTGCCGATGAAGGTCGTCGCCCAGACCCATGGTGGCCAGGCCCGCGGCGAGGCCGTCGGCGCTGCTGTGGAGAAGGCCTTCGGCGAGAAGGTGCGCGAGCAGAACCTGCGCATCGCCGGCTATCCCCGCATCGAGCCGAAGGAAGGCGCTGCCGAAGGTACGCTCGAGTTCACCGCGACCTTCGAAGTCTATCCGGAGATCACCGTCGGTGACCTGGGCGAGCAGAAGATCGAGCGCCCGGCCCTGACCGTCGGCGACGCCGAGGTCGACAAGACCCTCGACGTGCTGCGCAAGCAGCGCACCACCTTCAGCGCCGCCGATCGTGCCGCCGCCGAAGGCGACCGCGTTGTCATCGACTTCACCGGCCGCAAGGATGGCGAAGTGTTCGAGGGCGGCCAGGCCCAGGACTTCCCCTTCGTGATCGGCGCCGGCGCCATGCTGAAGGACTTCGAGACCGCCGTCACCGGCCTCAAGGCGGGCGAAAGCAAGACCTTCGACATGACCTTCCCGGCCGACTATCACGCCCAGCATCTGGCTGGCCAGACGGTCCAGTTCGAGATCGTGGTGAAGACGGTCGAGGCCCCCGTGCTGCCCGAGATCGATGCCGACTTCGCCCGCTCGCTGGGCGTGGCCGACGGCGACGTCGCCAAGCTGCGCGAGGAAGTGAAGGGCAACCTCGAGCGCGAGGTCAAGCGCCGCATCCAGGCCAAGGTCAAGGAGCAGGTGATGGACGCGCTGGTTGCTGTCACGCCCATCGAAGTGCCGAAGGCGCTGGTGCAGGCCGAGTCGCAGCAACTGGCCGAGAACGCCCGCCGCGACCTCGAGATGCGCGGTCTCAAGACCAAGGACATCCCGGTCGACCCGTCGTGGTTCGCCGAGCAGGCCGAGCGCCGTGTCAAGCTGGGCCTGATCATGGCTGAGCTGGTCAAGGCCAACGAACTGCACGCCAAGCCCGAGCAGGTCCGCGCGCTGGTCGAGGACATGGCCCAGAGCTACGAAGATCCTACGGAACTCGTGCGCTGGTACTACGCTCAACCTGAGCGTCTGGCGCAGGCCGAAGCCGTGGTGATCGAAGACAATGTCGTCGCCTGGGTCAGCAGCAAGGCTCAAGCCGCCGACAAGGAAGTGGCTTTCGACGAACTGATGGGCAACGCGGCCTGATGCCGCAAAGGGTCTGACGAATGATGCACGGAACACCCCAGCACAGCAGCGACTGGAACCCGGTCGGTCTCGGCCTGGTTCCGATGGTGGTCGAACAGAGCGGTCGCGGCGAACGCGCCTACGACATCTATTCGCGCCTTCTGAAGGAGCGGGTGGTGTTCCTCGTCGGCCCCGTCAATGACGTGACCGCCAACCTGATCGTCGCGCAGTTGCTGTTCCTCGAGTCCGAGAACCCGGACAAGGACATCTATTTCTACATCAACTCGCCCGGCGGTTCGGTCACCGCCGGCATGGCGATCTACGACACCATGCAGTTCATCAAGCCGAATGTCAGCACGCTGTGCATCGGCCAGGCGGCAAGCATGGGTGCCTTCCTGCTGGCGGCGGGCGAGAAGGGCAAGCGTTTCATTCTGCCCAACTCGCGCGTCATGATTCACCAGCCGCTGGGTGGCTTCCAGGGCCAGGCTTCGGACATCGAGATCCACGCCCGCGAGATCCTTTACCTGCGTTCGCGCCTCAACGACATGCTGTCCAAGCACACAGGCCAGCCGCTCGAGCGCATCGAGAAGGACACCGACCGCGATAACTTCATGTCTGCCGCGGCCGCGGTGGAGTACGGCCTGGTCGACAAAGTGCTGACCAGCCGCGACGACACCTGATTCAGGAGAACCCCGACATGACGGACAAGAAGGCTGGCGGCGACAAGCTGCTGTACTGCTCCTTCTGCGGCAAGAGCCAGCACGAGGTGCGCAAGCTGATCGCTGGCCCTTCGGTCTTCATCTGCGACGAATGCATCGAGCTGTGCAACGACATCATTCGTGACGAGATCGTCGGCGCCGCAGATCCGGAGAGCATAAAGGGCGCGCTGCCGACGCCGCACGAGATCTGCGACATCCTCGACCAGTACGTGATCGGGCAATCGCAGGCCAAGCGCAACCTGGCGGTGGCGGTCTACAACCACTACAAGCGCCTGCGCCACATCGAGGCCAAGCAGGACGACGTCGAGCTCGCCAAGAGCAACATCCTGCTGATCGGCCCCACCGGCTCCGGCAAGACGCTGCTGGCGCAGACGCTGGCACGCCTGCTCAACGTCCCCTTCGTGATGGCCGACGCCACCACGCTGACCGAAGCCGGCTACGTCGGCGAGGACGTCGAGAACATCATCCAGAAGCTGCTGCAGAAGTGCGACTACGACGTCGACAAGGCGCAGCAGGGCATCATCTACATCGACGAGATCGACAAGATCTCGCGCAAGGCCGACAACCCCTCGATCACGCGCGACGTGTCGGGCGAGGGCGTGCAGCAGGCCCTGCTGAAGCTGGTCGAGGGCACGATCGCCTCCATCCCGCCGCAGGGTGGCCGCAAGCATCCGAACCAGGACTTCATCCAGGTCGACACGACCAACGTGCTGTTCATCTGCGGCGGTGCCTTCGACGGTCTCGAGAAGGTCATCCGCAACCGTACCGAGAAGGTCGGCATCGGCTTCGGCGCCGAGGTGAAGAGCAAGGAAGGCAAGAACCTCACCGATACCTTCCGCCAGGTCGAACCCGAGGACCTGATCAAGTTCGGCCTCATTCCCGAGCTGATCGGCCGCCTGCCGGTGGTCGCGACGCTGCAGGAACTCGACGAAGCCGCGCTGATCCAGATCCTGGTCGAGCCGAAGAACGCGCTGGTCAAGCAGTACCAGAAACTGTTCTCGATGGAAGGCGTCGAACTCGAGATCCGTCCGTCGGCGCTGCACGCGGTGGCGCGCAAGGCGATCAAGCGCAAGACCGGCGCGCGCGGTCTGCGTTCCATCCTCGAAGCGGCGCTGCTCGACATCATGTACGACCTGCCCACGCTGAGTGGCGTGGAGAAGGTCGTGGTCGAGGAGAGCACCATCGAGGAAGGCGGCAAGCCGCTGCTGATCTACGCCGAACAGCAGAAGGTGTCGGGCGCCAACTGAGGCGCACAGCCGCTTTCCGCTTCTCTCGCACCCGCCGCTTGAATTTCCAGGTCACGCCCATACATGGGTGTGACCTTTCTCGTAAGGAAAACGAAAATGTCGGGTCCTGCTGACCTCCCCAACGAACAACTGGAAATGCCGCTGTTGCCGCTGCGCGACGTGGTGGTGTTTCCGCACATGGTCATCCCGCTTTTCGTCGGGCGGCCGAAGTCGATCAAGGCGCTCGAAAACGCCATGGAAGCGGGCAAGAGCATCCTGCTCGTTGCCCAGAAGAGTGCGGCCAAGGATGAGCCGTCGATCGAGGATCTGTACTCGATCGGTTGCATCGCCAACATCCTGCAGATGCTGAAGCTGCCCGACGGCACGATCAAGGTGCTGGTGGAAGGCGTGCGCCGTGCGCGCGTCGATTCGGTCGAGGACCTGCGCCAGCTTTTCGTCGCCAAGGTCACGCCGGTGGTGATCGCCGACGTCGACACCAACGAGGTCGAGGCCATGCGCCGCGCGATCATCGCGCAGTTCGACCAGTACGTTAAGCTCAACAAGAAGATCCCGCCGGAGATCCTGACCTCGCTCGCCGGTATCGACGAGGCCGGTCGCCTTGCCGACACCATCGCCGCGCACCTGCCGCTCAAGCTCGAGCAGAAGCAGGACGTGCTTGAGATGTTCGATACCGGCGAACGGCTCGAGAAGCTGCTGACGCAGATCGAGGCCGAACTCGACATCCTGCAGGTCGAGAAGCGCATCCGCGGCCGCGTCAAGCGGCAGATGGAGAAGAGCCAGCGCGAGTACTACCTCAACGAGCAAGTCAAGGCGATCCAGAAGGAACTCGGGGAAGGCGAGGAGGGTGCCGACCTCGAGGAGATGGACAAGAAGATCAAGTCCGCCGGCATGCCCAAGGAGGCGCTTGCGAAGGCCCAGGCCGAGTTCAAGAAGCTGCGCCTGATGTCGCCGATGTCGGCCGAAGCCACCGTGGTGCGCAACTACATCGACACGCTGATCGGCCTGCCGTGGAAGAAGAAGTCGCGTGTCAGCAAGGATCTGGCGGAAGCCGAAAAGATCCTCGACAAGGACCACTACGGCCTCGAGCGCGTCAAGGAACGCATCCTCGAATACCTTGCCGTGCAGCAGCGCGTGGACAAGGTCAAGGCACCGATCCTGTGCCTCGTCGGGCCTCCGGGCGTGGGCAAGACCTCACTCGGCCAGTCGATTGCCAAGGCAACGAACCGCAAATTCATCCGCATGGCGCTGGGTGGTGTGCGCGACGAAGCCGAGATCCGCGGCCACCGCCGCACCTACATCGGTTCGATGCCGGGCAAGATCCTGCAGAACATGAACAAGGTCGGCGTCAAGAACCCGCTGTTCCTGCTCGACGAAGTCGACAAGCTCGGCATGGACTTCCGCGGCGATCCGTCGTCGGCCCTGCTCGAGGTGCTGGATCCGGAACAGAACCACACCTTCCAGGACCACTACGTCGAGGTCGATTTCGACCTGTCGGACGTGATGTTCGTGGCCACGGCCAACACGCTGAACATTCCGGCTGCGCTGCTCGACCGCATGGAGGTGATTCGTCTCTCCGGCTACACCGAGGACGAGAAGGTCAACATCGCCCAGCGTTATCTGCTGCCCAAGCAGATGAAGAACAACGGTCTGAAGCAGGACGAACTGTCGGTGACCGAGGAAGCGCTGCGCGACGTGGTGCGCTACTACACCCGCGAGGCGGGCGTGCGCAGCCTCGAGCGCGAGATATCCAAGATCTGCCGCAAGGTGGTCAAGCAACTGGTGCTCAAGAGCCGCAGCAGCAAGATCATCGTCAATGCGAAGAACCTCGACAAGTTCCTCGGCGTGCGCAAGTACAGCTTTGGCATGGCCGAGAAGCAGAACCAGATCGGCCAGGTCACCGGCCTGGCCTGGACCGAGGTCGGCGGCGAGCTACTGACGGTCGAGGCCGTGCAACTGCCTGGCAAGGGCAAGGTGCTCACGACCGGCAAGCTCGGCGAGGTGATGCAGGAGTCGATCCAGGCGGCGCTGTCGGTGGTGCGCAAGCGTGCGCGCTCGCTGGGCATCGAGGAAGACTTCCACCAGAAGAGCGACATGCACATCCACCTGCCGGAGGGCGCGATCCCGAAGGACGGTCCTTCCGCCGGCATTGCGATCAGCACCGCGCTGGTTTCGGTGCTGACCGGCATCCCGGTGCGCTGCGACGTGGCGATGACCGGCGAGATCACGCTGCGTGGCGAAGTCCTGCCGATCGGCGGCCTCAAGGAGAAGCTGCTTGCGGCCGTGCGCGGGGGCATCCATACCGCGCTGATCCCGGAGGAGAACGTCAAGGACCTCGCCGAGATTCCCGAGAACATCAAGAATGCGCTCGAGATCGTGCCGGTGAAGTGGATCGACCAGGTGCTGGAGCGCGCACTCGAGCGCCGGCCGGAACCGCTGCCCGAGTCCGCCGCGGCGGTCGAGCCGGGCGTGGCTGCGGTGTCGGGCGACGCCGAGAAGTCGGCTTCGGGACAGCGTCCGCACTGAGTGTTGTTGACGGGGTTTGCGCGTAGTCATTCCCGTTCGCAGACAAAGCCGCAATGTGGGAAACCACGTTGCGGCTTTGTCGTTGACACTGCGGAATCGTGCGCGCTATAAAACCCATGAAGTTGGCAAGTGGCCCGCCAACGCCCGAAATCCCGCGCCAGGCGCGGAATGCAGTGAGGTTCGTCCCATCGCAGTGCTCTTTCGGAGGGGTTTAAGTGAACAAATCTGAACTGATCGACGTTATCGCAAAGCAGGCCGAGATCTCGAAGGCGGCAGCAGGGCGAGCCCTGGATGCCACCGTCGCCGGTGTCATGGACGCCCTCAAGAGTGGCGACACCGTGACCCTCGTCGGCTTCGGCTCGTTCTATGTGGGCGAGCGTGCTGCAAGGACGGGTCGAAACCCCCGCACCGGAAAGAACATCAAGATCAAGGCGGCAAAGGTTCCAAAATTCCGCGCTGGTAAAGGCCTCAAAGATGCAGTAAACTGACGGGCTTTTCCGGGCTGCTGCCTTTCCTTGCAGCCCCGGCGCGGGTGCTTAGCTCAGTTGGTAGAGCGTCGCCCTTACAAGGCGAATGTCGGCGGTTCGACCCCGTCAGCACCCACCAGATTTCCCAAAGCCCGGACCTGTCCGGGCTTTGTTTTTGGCGCATCCAAGACAGCTGATTCGCTTCGCGCGGGCGTCGATTGCTGTCAGCCCATCGGGAAGCCCGCCTCGCGCAGCGACCGTGTGATGCCCAGCATCGCCTCGGTGGCCGTGAGCGGCAGGGATACTCCAGGTTCATGCGCCGTACCGGCCTCGCGCAGGTTGATGCGAATGATCGGCACCCCCAGGTGTTCGCCGAACAGGCGTACGGACGGCACCGCCGTACCGGCGCCGATCTCGATCACCAACAGCCGGTCGACGCGTCGCTGCCAGGCCGCCAGCCGCGTCTGCTGCGCCTGCGCGCGGCGCTCGATCCAGTCCCAGTCACCGAACATCAGGATGTTGGGGCGTGCCAGGCCACCGCAGCCCGGGCAGCTTGGCAGTGCGTTGGTCAGTTCGCAGGCATCGACATCAATCTCGGGCTGGAATCCATCCGCCGACCAGGTCCGGCCGTCGCAGGCGTTCATGCACTGAAGGTGATGGATGGAGCCGTGGCACTCGACGATGCGTCGCGCGTCGAAGCCGGCCTTCTGGAACTGCCCGTCCACGTTGCTGGTGAACACGAAGGCGCCGTCCGGAAGATGGCGTGCGATGTCGAGCAGCATTCCGAAGGCAGGACCCGGCGCAGTGCGTCGATACAGGTCCAGGCGGTGGCCGTAGAAGCCCCAGGCCAAGCGCGGCCGGGCGATGAAGGCCGCCGGATTCGCGATCTCCTGGAAATGCATGCCGGCCTTTCCCAGTGCCGGGTAGGCTCGCCACATCCCTTCGCTGCCGCGGAAATCCGGCAGGCCAGAATCGACGCCGAGGCCTGCGCCGGCAGTGATGAGGAGACCGTCCGCGTCGGCGATGAGGCGGGCGCAACGTTCAAAAGCGTTTGTTACCAAGGAATCTGCTCACCCTTGTAGTCGATGAAATGCGCCCGCCCATTGGCCTCGATGCGGTCGAGCGCGGCCAGCAGCCCACATGCGGCCGCGTTCGGCTCCATGCCCGCATCGCCGACGAAGGGGGCGCTCAAGGGCGAGCGCACCGTGCCGGGCTGCAGCGCGGCGACGACGGTCAGTGGCCGACGCCGTGCGATCTCGATGGCAGCGGTTTGCAGCAACATGTTTAGCGCAGCCTTCGATGCCCGGTAGCCGTACCAGCCGCCCTTGCGATTGTCCTCGATGCTGCCGACGCGCGCCGACAGCTTGGCCCAGATCACGCGCTCACCGGTTGCCAGCAGCGGATGGAGGTGGCGCAGCAGCAAGGCCGGCCCGATCGCGTTGATCGTCATCGCGCGCTGCAGGCGGGCGGCCTGCAGTTCCTCGAGGCGCTTCTCCGGTCCATGGCCGTCGATGGTGAGCGCGCCGGTGGCATCGATCACGAGGTGCAATGGCGCCTGCGCGGCCAGCGAACGGGCGCATTCGGCCAAGGTGGCTTCGTCGTCGAGCTGGAGCGGCGGGTTGCTGCGGCGCGAGAGTTCGATGACCCGGCCGCAACGCGGGTCGGCACGCAGCTGGCGCACGAAGGCCTGGCCTATCGTACCGCTGGCGCCGGCGACCAGCGCCGTATAGCGATCGGGCAGGCTGTTCATGGAGGTTGGAGTAGGGTTCATGCGGCTCTGCTGGCGGGAGGCTCGAGACGTCCGGTTGGCACGTTCATCCGATTGACCATTCTACTGACAGAGGGGCAGACTGCTGCCACTTCCCTTGCCAGATTGACAGTCATGCCGCCCGACGCCAGACCCTTGCCAGAGCTGGTTTCCTTTCTGGAGACCCTGTCCGAACCTCATATCCTGTGCGACCGGGACTATCGCATCATCGCGGCCAATGCCGCTTACCGGCGCTCGTGCGCGCATGGCCGCGACGTGGTCGGCCGGACCTGCTACGACGTGTCGCACGGCTACAGCGTGCCCTGCGACCGCGCCGGCGAGTCCTGCCCGCTGGCGCGCAGCCTGCAGTCCGGGCAGCGTGAGCGCGTGCTGCACCTCCACCACACGCCGCGTGGCGAGGAGTACGTGAATATCGAGCTGTCGCCGGTGCGCGATGCGGATGGCGAGATCGCCTGGTTCATCGAGAAGATGGAACCGATGCAGGTCGCGCGCGGGGTGTCGGACCACCGCGGACTGATCGGGCGCTCGCCGGCATTCCAGCGCATGCTCGAACTCATCGCCCGCGTGGCGCCGTCGGAGGCGAGCGTGCTGCTCCAAGGCGAATCGGGCACCGGCAAGGAGCTCGTCGCCAGCGCGGTGCACGAGGCGAGCCGTCGGGCCCAGGGCCCGTTCGTCGTGGTCGATTGCTCGGGCTTGCCCGAAACCCTGTTCGAGAGCGAACTGTTCGGCCATGAGCGCGGTGCCTTCACCG
>Ga0067045_1031704_pt1 | contig 11647 bp, 12 predicted proteins | sample TerdegcTABiofilm_FD_59184 | JGI IMG/M metagenome (GOLD analysis project Ga0067045, IMG submission 59184) | Combined Assembly of (Gp0054472, Gp0054536) Wastewater bioreactor microbial communities from Singapore -Terephthalate degrading...
TGTTTATGATCACCCTTTTTCTCAATATCATCAGTCGCCTTCTCGTACATCGCTTTCGTGAGGTGTACGAGTGAAAAACAACTTCAATTTTTCGCCAGCTTCAGGTTTAGAGGTTCTCAAGAGGCGTCACCGTATCGGCGCCATCTGGAAGTCAATTTTTTTTCTCGCCACCGCAGTGGGCATCTTGGCTCTTATCGTTCTCGTATCGACCATTGTGAATCAATCCTTCGGTTACGTTGCAGTAGAAAGCAAGGTGGATCCTGCCACCCTATCGGAAAAGCCGCTCGAATCACTGGAGGCTGAAGAGCTTCGAGAAATCCTCCAAGCAAATCTCAGCAAACTGCTGTTGCGAAGAGCAGAAAAGCAAAAGCTTCTCGAAGATAGAGGTAAGGAAGATCTGTACAACCTGCTCATGGACCAGGTCGTTGATTATAAAATCGTCAAATCCTGGAGCTTGTCTGCCTCGCTATTTCAAAAAGACCGCATTCTGGCCGAAAAAGCGCAAAGATACCCAAACGCCAAACTTGAATTTAAAGCCTGGCTAAATCCTGGTTTTCTGGAGCGCACAATGTCCAGCCGCCCAGAGCTTGCTGGTGTTAGGACTGCGCTGAAAGGCTCATTACTGCTCATCTTCACCACCATTATTTCTGCTCTGCCAGTCGGGATCGGGGCTGCCATATATCTAGAGGAATACGCACACAAAGATCATTGGTATAACCGAGCCATTCAAACAAATATTGAGAACCTGGCTGGCGTTCCCTCCATTGTGTACGGCATTTTAGGATTGGCAATTTTTGTCCGCACCCTGGGAGCTTTTACAAGCGGGGCGGCTTTTGGTATCCCTGCTGAGACCGGGCGCACCATACTTTCAGCCGGATTAACTATGGGGTTATTGATTCTGCCGATTATAATTATCAATGCCCAAGAGGCCATTCGTGCTGTTCCTATCTCTTTGCGGCAAGCTGCTTTTGGGCTGGGCGCGACGCGTTGGCAAGTGATCTGGTCACACGTTCTGCCACAGGCGATGCCTGGAATCTTAACAGGGACAATCCTTGCAATTTCAAGAGCCATCGGGGAGACTGCCCCTCTTATTCTCGTAGGAGCCTCGACTTTCATAACCAGTGATCCAACCGGGTTGTTCTCCTCGTTCACAGCATTGCCTATTCAAATCTTTAACTGGACAACCCGTCCACAAGACACTTTTAGGAACATTGCCGGAGCAGCAATTATTGTCTTGATGGTTGCCTTGCTCTCGCTCAACGCTTTTGCTATTATCATAAGAAACAGGTACAAGAAAAAGACAATATGACCGCCCTTACCTCTACATCCGATAACAATTCCTTTGCCATTGAAGCCAGAAATGTACACCTTCACTACGGCAGTTTTCGCGCCGTTAAAGATGTTAACCTACAAATAAAAGCAAGAAAAATAACTGCTATCATCGGGCCATCGGGTTGCGGCAAAAGCACCGTATTGCGCGCTTTCAATCGGATGAATGATTTTGTACCATCCTTCAAAATGGAGGGTGAAATCCTTTTCCATGGTAAGAATATCTACGACCCAGATGTAGACCCTGTTCAAATCAGGCAAATGATCGGAATGGTATTCCAAAAACCCAATCCATTTCCAAAAAGCATTTATGAAAACATCGCCTGGGGCGCAAGAGTGAATGGATTCAAGGGAAATATGGATGACTTGGTGGAAGAAAGCCTGCAAAAAGCCGCCCTCTGGGAGGAGGTAAAAGACAATCTCAAGAAAAATGCTCTTACACTTTCAGGAGGACAGCAACAACGGCTCTGCATAGCGCGCACAATCGCCGTAAGGCCTGAAATTATCCTTATGGATGAACCATGTTCAGCCCTGGATCCAATCGCAACATTAAAAATCGAAGAACTGATGCGGGATCTTTCCAGTAGTTATACGATTATAATAGTAACACACAACATGCAACAAGCTGCTCGCGCTTCAGATTACACCGCTTTTTTTACAATGGAAGAAGATCGCGCCGGCGTAATGGTCGAGTACGACATCACCAGCCATCTCTTTGTAAATCCTAAGAAAAAGCAAACAGAAGATTACATCAGCGGCCGTTACGGCTAATTGGCAAAATAATAAATCCATGGAGACAGCAAATTATGGTACGCGAAACCTTGAACAGGCAAATCCATCACATCCTGGATGAAACTCTCCTTTTGGGCAGTATGGTAGAACAAGCCATCCTGAATGCCGTCAACGCGCTGAAGCTTCGCGATGTGAGTGCCGCAAAAGACATTTATGATGAAGATCAGGCGATCAATGATAAACGCTATGCGATTGAGAATGCCGTCCTGATTCTGATTTCTACCCAGCAACCGGTTGCCCATGATCTTCGTGTGCTCACAGCCGTTTTGGAAGTTACCACTGAGTTGGAAAGAATCGGCGATTACGCAAAAGGCATCGCAAAAGTGATCATCAAGTTAGGGAGTGAATCTTTACCAATTCCCATCCGAGAGATTACCCGTATGGCCGAAGTGGGAGTCAGCATGCTGCACCGGGCTTTGGGCGCCTTTATCACCGAAAACGCTCAACAAGCAGCAGAAATTCCATCCGAGGACGATGAAGTCGATGAGCTTTACAACCAGGTATATCGCTCGATGGTCAACGCCATGATCTCAGATCCATCCATCATCGACAGCGCTAACTTGATTTTGTGGATAGCCCACAATCTTGAAAGAACCGCCGACCGGGTGACAAATCTATGCGAAAGAACTCTTTTCATCGCTACCGGAGAACTCATGGAAATGGATACCAGTGACGACGAGAGCATGGACTAGACTTACTGGACTTCAAATCCCCTTTCGAGGGGATTTTTTGCATAAATTGAAAGACCAAAGAAAAAGGCTCGTAATTCGTCAAAATGCTATAATCATTTCAATAATTACTGGCAAAAGGGGTCGCTGTGTTAAAAAAACAGGAGTACAAAGGCAAGCTGATTGTTGTCGAAGGGATCGATGGGAGCGGCAAATCCACACAAATCGATCTCCTTTTTAAGTGGCTTCAATCTCTTGGTAAAACGGTATATTTCTCTGAGTGGAATTCTTCCACGCTGGTAAAAAGCACTACAAAACTGGGAAAACAGGAGAAAATGTTCACCCCAACCACTTTTAGCCTGCTGCAAGCGACCGATTTCGCTGACCGCTGGGAAAACTACATTCTTCCCATGCTCAAGGCAGGGGTAATCGTCCTGGCAGATCGTTATGCTTACACGGCATTTGCCAGAGATGTCGCACGCGGTGTTGACCGTGCCTGGGTTCGCAATCTTTATTCGTTTGCCGCCCAGCCAGACATCGTCTTTTATTTTCGCGTCCCGTTAGATGTCGCCGTCGACCGTATTTTGACCGGCAGATCAAACCTGAAATACTACGAAGCAGGCATGGACCTTGGCCTTTCCGACAACAAGGTGACCAGTTTTCGGTTGTTCCAGCAACGAATCATCAACGAGTACGAAGCAATGGTCAATGAATTTGGTTTAACCACCATTGACGGCACTCTACCGATCAAAAAACAACAAAAACAGATGCGCCAGATCACACGCGCCGTCATCAAAGGCTGGGAAGGCTTACCGAACCCTCAAAGGCGGGTGAGGCCAGTGCAGGTTCGTAAATCGGTTCCGGGAAAGGCGGGCTGATATGAAGCGTCCAGTTTTTTACGGTGCGGGGTTTCCCTATCGTTCATTCAAAGAACTTCCCGGTAAACTTATCGTATTAGAGGGCACAGACGGTGTTGGACGTTCAACTCAGATCGCCATGCTCAGACAATGGCTGGAAGAAGAAGGATATGCAGTTTCAGATACCGGCCTCAATCGGTCTCCTCTAACCTCCCCAGGTCTCGAGGCGGCAAAACTGGGGCACACCCTCAGTCCGTTGACGATGAGCCTCTTTTATGCCACCGATTTTGCTGACCGCCTCGAAAATCTGATCATCCCCGCTTTAAAAGCTGGTTTCGTTGTCCTTTCGGACCGTTACTTTTATTCAATTATTGCCAGAGATGTTGTAAGAGGCGCCGATCCGGAATGGGCAAGGAAGATCTATGGTTTTGCTCTCAAACCCGATATCATCTTGTATCTTAAAGCAGATATCGCGACGTTAATCTCCCGCATCGTACATGGGCGTGGATTCAATTACTGGGAAGCAGGGATGGACATCCGCTGTGCCGACAACTTGTTTGATAGCTTCGCCGCCTATCAATCCAGACTGATGGAACAGTTTGAACAGCTCTCAAAAGAATATGGGTTTATTACCGTGGATGCCAATCGCCATGCCAATGATGTTTTTATAGATCTGCGCCAGCAAATTCGTGCTGTGATCGAATAGCGTTGAACAACAAACAATCCGTTGGCGTAACGCCTCTGAGGAGAGGAAGACCTGCAAAAGGAAGAGATCATGCCTTACGCTCCCGATAGGTTCGTCTGCGCTTTCGGCAGCGCGACCCTCTTAAAACACCTGGAAGCAATCCAAAAAGAGCTTGAGGGCGTAAAAGCAGCCGAAGACATTGAATACATCCATCGTATGAGGGTCGCAACACGCCGTTTTCGAAATGCGTTGGACATCTTCTCGGGCTGCCTTCCACAGAAAAAACATGTCCTTTGGCAGAGGCAAATACGTTTAATTACTCGCGCTTTGGGTGCCGCCAGAGATACCGATGTTCAAATCGACCACATTGCAAACATTCTTGAGAATACTGAGGATAAAAAATTAAAACCCGGTCTCAATCGCCTTATCCTGCGTCTTAGACAAAAACGCCAGAAGCTGCAGCGTAATGTGTTAACAGCTTTGGAGAAGCTGCTCCAATCAGGAGTACTGGATAACATCATGCGGTCAACACAGAAAAAATTATTGCCCGAAGAACCGGGGCGTCCGCATTCTGCTGCCCTTTACGTCCTGAGCAATGATGTAATCCAAGCGAGGTTGGGCGCGCTCCTGGCATATGAGACCTACATTTACACTCCAGAATGTAAAAAGGAGCTTCATGCAATGCGGATCGAAGCCAAGCGCCTTCGGTATTCTCTAGAAACTTTTGCTTCTCTTTATCCTGGTAATCTCGAAGAATATATTGTCAGAACCCGAAAAATGCAAGAACTCCTTGGAGAAATTCACGATCGAGATGTCTGGCTTGAGTTTCTTCCCCAATTCCTGGAGGCTGAACGAGCTCGCACGCAAAAATACTATGGGAATCAAAGAATCATGTTGAAAATTGTCCCGGGGATCCAGCACCTTGAAAGGCTGGAACAGACTTTGCGCGATGACCTCTACCATCAATTCCTGTCAACCTGGGCTAAATGGAAGACATCCCATCTTTGGGAAAGCCTTCGAGAAGAAATTTCTGTTCATATTCCACCGCAGGAAATCTATCCCCCGGCTCTGCCGCCAGCAGCATCCTAATCAAGTCCGTTAAAACAGCTACTTCGCGTTTCCAAATTGTTTCAGGATCCTGGCAATATGCTTGGCTCCCATCAGGTACAAATCTAAGCGCAGATTTTCATTGGGAGCGTGTGTCTGCGCGCCAGGGTGACTCACGCCGGCTGTCACGATCGGGATTCCCAAAGTCTCCATGAAAATATGATTAGGGCCAGAGCCGCCCACCATGGGTACAATTTGCATCGGTTTCCCATAGACGCTTTTAGCGCAATCTACCACGAGGTGCACAAAGGGATCGTCCGGATCTGTTCGTGCGGGTGCTTCTCCACCCCAATATTTAATGTGAACATCAGAAAAACCCTCGGCGTCCAGGTGAGCGCGCAGTTGTTTCAACACGGTTTCAGGTTTCTGATCAGGAACGAGCCGAAAATCCACTTTCGCGCTGGCTTTGGAAGGAAGGATGGTTTTCAACCCAGGGCCCTCGTAGCCAGCACTTAAGCCGCACACCGTGCAGGCAGGTTCAAACACTTCGGCCAGTCGCAAGTGAACGTCATCCTGTAGACCCTTGATGAAATTCGCAATACCATACTGCTGCTGAAATTGCACGCCAGTATTGGGCAAGGCTTCCATTAGCTCGATGTCCCGCTGACTGGGCGGTTTGACCGCATCATAAAAGCCTGGGATACGAACTCGTTCATCCGGTCCCTTAAGACTGTTCAATGCCCACACCAATCGCCAGGCTGCGTTTGGAAAAATTGATCCACCTATCCCCGAATGAACATCCTGGTTCGCTGTTTCGACAAAAAGTTCGACATAGCAAATTCCCCGCAAGCCAAGATACTGCATTGGGAAATCCCGATGATCAACGCCGCCGAATTCCCATATACAGGCGTCTGCCTTTAGAGATTCGCGATGATCGCTGACAAAACTGTACAAATTTGCGCTACTAACTTCTTCCTCGCCCTCAATCACGAACTTGATGGTACAGGGCAGCTCACGCTCTGTTGCCAACAGTGCATCAATCGAAAACAACCGGCTGGTAATATGACCTTTGTCATCATTCACACCGCGCCCATAAAGGACCCCATCTTTCAATGTTGGCACAAAAGGCGGGTTATGCCACAATTCAAGCGGTTCAGCCGGTTGCACATCATAATGATTATAAAAAAGGATTGTCTTCGCACTTCTCCCTGCTCTTTCTGCCAATACAACTGGCGCACCGGCGGTGGGTTCAATCGTCACATCGAAACCGCGCTTTTCCAACAACTCACCCACAAGCTGAGCGCATTCTTTGATTCCCCAATTCTGCGCAGAAACACTGGGCTGCGAACAAAGACGTGAAAGCTCAGAGATGCTTTCATCCAAGTGGGTTTCCAGATAGTGATCAATGCGAGTAAAGTCGGACATGATATCACTCCTCAAGGCGAAAGGCGAAACAAACCGATAATGAAGGAACCGCCAAAAGCAAACACTAACATCTTAAGGATCTTGCCCAACCAGCACCACAGTAAAAATGTTAACACGGGCATTTTCAACGCCCCCGCAGTAATCCCTGCAATATCAAAAGCCGGATTTGGAATAAAAGCAAGAAACATAACAACTATGCCCCCGTATTTGCGCATCAAATTTTCAACCTTCTCATGCCACCTGGCCTTTTCCACCACCCCTCGACCTCCAAATCCGGCCAGATAGCCCGATAATTCTCCCAGGGCAGCACCACTCCCTGCTGCCACTGCTACCCAAAAAGGATTGAAGACCGCTCCCATTGCAGAGGTAAAGAAAACACCGGGCAGTGGAATAATCACCGTAGCATTCGCCAGGATAGAAACAAGGAAAATCCCAGGGTAACCATATTCTTCCAGATTTGGAATTTGATCGCGAAACCAGATGAGTAGAACAGTTAATCCGACGACAAACAATAATGCCATCCATCGAAACAGGCGGCGACGTTGGTCAGGATTCATCCTTTATCACCCTTTAAGAAGTAGCGCTTCAATCCTTGCAATAATCATCTCGAGGGCGACCATGTTCAAGCCGCCCTCCGGGATAATAACATCTGCGTAGCGTTTTGAGGGTTCCACAAATTCAAGGTGCATGGGTCGAACGGTTGTCGTGTATTGTTTGATCACCGACTCGGTTGTTCGCCCGCGTTCCTGTATATCTCGTTCCAAGCGACGGATGAACCGGATATCGGCATCTGTATCAACAAAAATCTTAACATCGAAAAGCTCACGAAGTTGTGCCTCGGCGAAAATCAAGATCCCCTCCACCATAATCACCCGTTTGGGTTCAACGCGGATCGACTGATCCGTTCTGCAATGGTGGGTAAAATCGTAAACCGGCAAGTCCACTGCTTCCCATTGCCTCAATTTTCGAACATGTTCGATCAATAGCTCGGTTTCTAGGGAGTTTGGGTGGTCAAAATTGACCTGGACGCGCTGAGCCGGCGGCAAACTGGTCAGGTCGCGATAATAAGCATCGTGTGGCAGATAAGCGATCCGTTCAGGACCTACCCGCTGCAAGATAACATTGGCAACGGTTGTTTTTCCAGAACCAGAACCACCAGCAATACCAATGACCAGGGGAACATTCGTTTTGGGCATAAAAAAATTATAATCGAATTCGGCTGATCTGTTTGAAGAAGAAGGGATATGCTAGAATGAGTTCATTCGCACGACCATAAAATACTGGGCATTCACTTTACCGGGTGAGGATACGTTAATGAGCCAGCCAATGTGGCTTGTAAGTCTGCTAAAAAAATACTTTCCCTACCGGTTTAAAATCGCAAGGCTTACAAGGGTTCCGGTGATTGGAAAATGGATGGATGAAATCATGTTCAAAGAGGATGACATCATCTATCTCCCCAAGGATACCGTCATTATTCATCAGTCCCTTCACCCAGAAAACATTCTGCTCCCTTCTCAAATTGTCGATCTATTCATAGCAAAAGCAAGCCACCGCTGGATCATGAACAGTTGCATTTGCAGAGAAGCAGCCGGTTGCACCGATTTTCCGCATGAATCTGGCTGTGTCTTCTTGGGAGAAGCTGTCTTAAAAATCAATCCCAAGTTGGGGCGACTGGTCACGAAGGAAGAAGCACTGGCTCATGTCCACAAATGTCAGCAAGCCGGCCTTTTTCAGATGATTGGCCGCGACAAGTTGGATACCCTCTGGCTCGGAACAGGACCGGGTTCAAAATTGTTGACGATTTGCAACTGCTGTCCTTGCTGTTGCTTGTTCAAAATGATGCCAGACCTGAATGAAGAAATCAATGCTCGCGTCACGCGTATGCCCGGTGTGGAGCTCAAGGTGCTCGATACCTGCCAGGGATGTGGCGCCTGTACGGAAGGCGCTTGCTTTGTCAATGCCATCCATATGGGAGAAGATGGAAAAGCTTTCATCAAGGCTGATTGTCGGGGCTGCGGCCATTGTGTCGAGGTCTGTCCAACCGCTTCTATCGAGTTGCACTTAGAAAATCCAGAATTCTATGAAGACACAATCAAAAGGTTGTCAGCCGCTGTGGATGTGACATGATACCCAATCTTAAATCTTTTTTGTGGTCTTGCGTTTCTTGTCAAATAGTTTTATCTGCGCTATGATAAACGCATGACAGCGCTTTTGCTGCCGAACACCAAACATTTTGAAAGGAGAGGAGAATATGTTATATAAGAACCGTACCATCCATGGTGTCGTGGCTGTTCTTATTATCTTGGCGTTTGCACTTTCAGCCTGTGCTCCCGCCGCTACGCCCACAGAGCCGCCAGCGCCAACCACTGCACCCACAAAAGCTCCCGAACCGACCAAACCGCCCGAACCAACCGCGGTGCCGGAACCAGAAATCGGCAGCCCAGAGCATCCGATTAAGGTAATGTTCGTTCCTTCCGTTGATGCCCAGGTAATCACTGCTGGCGGCGAAATGATGGCCGAGGCCCTGAAAAAGGCCACTGGCTTGACCTTTGAGGTTGTCGTCCCGACTTCTTACGCCGCCACGATCGAAGAAATGTGCGCCTCCCCCAAAGACACCATTGGCTTCATCCCTGGTCTTGGCTACGTACTGGCCAACCAGCTTTGCGGCGTTGATGTCGCCTTCAAAGCTGTCCGCTTTGGCTGGGATGTCTATTGGGCGCAGATCCTGGTTGCCCGCGACAGCGCCATCAAGGATATTAAGGATCTCGATGGCAAGAAATGGGGTTATACAGATCCAGGTTCTACCTCAGGCTACATGGTCCCATTGGTGATGTTCCAGGAAGCCGGCATTAAACCCGGCGAATCGGTCGAAACCGGCGGTCACCCGCAGGCAGTCAAAGCCGTTTACAATGGCGAGGTTGACTTCGCCACCACTTTCTACAGCCCCCCATTGAAGCCCAAAGGGGAACCCGCCTGGAAACCTGGCGATCCCCCAGACATCCCGGATAATCTCATCTCACAATGCAAAGTCACCGAAGACGAGAAAAATATTGTGTGTGGCGATTGGACGGTTCTCGATGCTCGCCGCAACATCCGTACAGAGGCGCCGGATGTAATGCAGAAGGTTCGCATTCTCGCTATCTCTCCATCTATCCCCAACGACACGCTTTCCTTCGGCCCTGAATTCCCTGCCGACTTGCGAGAGAAAATCTCGACGGCTCTGGTCGACTTCTCCAAGACAGAAGATTGGGGAAATTCTATTGGCAGCCAGGACTTCTATGGCTGGACCGGCATTACCCCCGCCACAGATGACGAATATGACTTCGTCCGCCAGATGGTCGAGCTGGCTGGTCTAAAGCTCGAAGACTTAGGAAAATAGTCACTTAAATCAAACATATCCCGGGCAGGGAAAACCAACCTGCCCGGGATTTCTATCAATAGCAATTTTAGGGCTTCGCTCAAACGGCTGAAACATGCTTCAAATAAAAAACCTCACAAAAGTGTATGAAGGCGGCGTCCAGGCGCTCACCGACGTCAGCTTTGATGTACCCAAAGGCCAATTTATGGCTGTCATTGGGCTGAGCGGCTCTGGAAAATCTACCTTGCTGCGCTGCATCAACCGCCTCGTGGAGCCAACCAGCGGCACAGTAATTTTCGATGGGGAAGATGTCACGGCTGCCTCAGATGAAGAATTGCGGCTGATCCGAAGAAAAATTGGGATGGTCTTTCAGCATTTCAACCTGGTTCAAAGGTCTAGTGTCTTGACCAATGTTCTTTCGGGCCGTCTTGGTTATGTCAACCCAGCCTGGAGTCTGATCAATCGCTTTCCACCGAAAGACGTACAAAAAGCGATGGTCGAGCTGGCGCGCGTCGGCATCGAGGACAAAGCCGCTTACCGTGCCGATGAATTGAGTGGTGGCCAGCAGCAGCGCGTGGGAATCGCCAGGGCAATGATGCAGGACCCGAAACTTGTATTAGCGGATGAGCCTGTTGCCAGCCTGGACCCTGTGTTAGCCCACAGCATCATGCAATACCTCGAAAAAATCAACCAGGAGGATGGCGTCACGGTACTGTGCAGCTTGCACTTCCTGGACCTGGTACATCGCTATGCAGATCGTGTTATCGCCTTAAACGAAGGCAAAAAGGTCTTTGATGGTCTTCCCTCGGAGATCGACGATGAAAAATTCAAAGAAATCTACGGCCGCGAAGCTGAGCGTGTTGGATAAGGGCTATGAAAAAAGAAGTTAAGCGTCTTGGCAGAAGTATTGGAATTGGTTTGGCAATTGTATTCGGCTTGGTCATTTACGCCTATGGGTTTAAGGTAATCAAAGTAAACCTGGATGAAACCCGCTCTCCCCGCCGTCAGGAACAGCTCGTCCGCATCCTGCGCGCCCTCGCAAAACCCGATTTGATCGAATTCGAACAGACTGAGTACTTGGTCGATCTTCCGATCATGGTTCCATGTCCCGAAGGCGGCTACATCCCCCCAGAGCAGGATACCAGTAAGCCTTATATAGTGGTTACTCCGTCCTGCGCCGACCCAGGTTCGATGGCGCAAATTGAAGGTTTCAACTTCGCCCCGAACGCCGAAGGCCCGATCAATTTTATCCCACCCAGCCAGGTCAAATTAACTTTGGGTCGCTTCCAGGCTGACGAAACAGGTCACTTTTTCTTGACGGTTAAACTTCCCAATCGAAAGACAACCGAGCTAAATCACCTGACCGCCACAACCCGCACCAGGGTCGGAGGGCCTTCGCTCTCACAAAATGCTATTGATACGTGGGATAAGATTGTTGAAACTGTTTTTCTGGCTTTACTGGCGACGACCTTGGGGCTTTTGTTTG
>Ga0067045_1031705_pt1 | contig 11647 bp, 8 predicted proteins | sample TerdegcTABiofilm_FD_59184 | JGI IMG/M metagenome (GOLD analysis project Ga0067045, IMG submission 59184) | Combined Assembly of (Gp0054472, Gp0054536) Wastewater bioreactor microbial communities from Singapore -Terephthalate degrading...
GAGCCAGATCGGCGGATCAACAGGGAAAATCCGGAGGCGGTGCCGGTGGTGCCATCGTCATTGTTCTTATTCTCCTTATCCTGATAGGTGCGGGAGTATATTTCTTCCTGAACAAATCGGGTGAGAAAGCAGGACAGTTGTTTGACGTCCTTCCCGATAAGTGCGTGATATACTTCCAGGGAGATCTGGATCAGGCTGAAGATCCCGGTTTCCGCGATGAAATGTGGAAAAAACTGAAAGAATCCCCCGGCATGAAGGAAGAACTGGATAAAATGGTTAAAGAGCAGGGTGTGGATGTGGATCAGGATATTATGCCCTGGCTGGGTAACCAGGCTGCCATATCCTTCTTCGAAGTGCCTCCTACGGATGCTTCCGGTTCCGACAGCATGAAGGGCGCTCACTTCGTAGTGGTCTTCAGCATCAAGGATCAAAAAATGGCCCAGGAAAAGATTCCTACCAAGTTGATCAAAAAGGAAAACTACAAAGAAGAAAAGTATGAAGAAGTCAATATGTGGGTTCCCAATAAAGAGGACGAACCTACTGTAGCCGTTGTCAAGGGATTGCTGGTTCTGGGCAATACCACCGACGACGTGAAGAAATGTATCGATACCGCCAACAAGAAATCCCCCAACATCAAAGAGAACAAACAGTTCATGGAAGTGCTGGAGAATATCCCCGCCAAATCCATGGGCATGTTCTATATGGATATGCAGGAAGTGGCCAAGGCCGAGGAAGCCCGTAGCGGAGCTTCTAAGGATCCCGAAGCCCAGAAGATGCTCAAAGCCATGAAGGGCTTGGGAGTGGGCGTAGCCATGAAGGACGGCAGTTTCATCGGCGAAGGTCTGATTGGAATAGATAAAGCCTCCGACAGCATCATAGTGAAGGCTCTCTTCGAGGTAAAACCCAATATTGCCAATCCCGAATCTCTCAAGATGTTCCCCACGGATACCACTCTCTTTGCTTGCACCGACGTTAACCTCATCTATAATCTGGTAATGAAAATGGGAGAAGCTCAGGGAGGCACCGCCCAGATGGAACAGGGCAAACAACAGCTCAACCAGATGCTCCAGATTGATGTGGATAAGGACATCATCGAAAACATGGACGGCGAACTGGCTTACGCCCTGGATTTCACCCAACTGATGCAGTACAGTATGCAGGGCGGCAGAGGCGATTCCCCTCCTCCCGTGGTACTGGCTGTCAAGTTTAAAGATCCCGCCAAGGTTCAGGCTGTTATCGGCAAACTGGACAATATGGCTAAAGCCTCCGGTGCCGGTATGACCCAGACAAAGCAGGGAAATTACACCCTCTACGGCGTCATGGATATGGTACACTTCTCCATGATGAACAACTTCCTGGTTCTGGGACTGGGCAACACCAAAGATCAGGTGATTACCATCCTCGATAACAATATGGCGGAAGATAAATCCCTCACCAAAGACATCGGTTATCCTATCGTCAAGGAATGGCTCAACGATCAGGTTATCGGAGTTCAGTCCATAAAACTGGACAAGGTTCTGGAAATGCTGGGACCTCTCATGATGATGAGTATGCAGCAGGATCCCGAAAAGGCTGCCGGTGCCCAGGCGGTTATGGACTGGCTCAAGAAGTATAACGATATCTGGACCGTGTCCAAGATCACCGACAAGGGAATCAAATTCCACATTCTGGTTACCGGACCCGACGTCAACAAGAAAGACGCCGAGAAAAAGTAGGACCATAACCCCTTTATACAAAAAAGAGCTTCCCTCAGGGGGGAGTTCTTTTCTTTTTGAAGGAATGAAAGGGGAGGGTATTGAAATCTGCCACTTCTTCTTTCAAGAAACTTTTTCCTTGATGGAAAATAGAAATACAAAATTCTCGCATATAAATAAATTTAAAAATTTTCAGGAGGTATAAGAATGGCAAAACCCAAAAAAGAAAGCAATCCGGGACAGGAAAAAATGGACAAGATCGTATCTCTGGCAAAACGCCGGGGATTCATGTTCCAGTCCTCGGACATATACGGGGGACTCAATTCCTGCTACGATTACGGGCCCATGGGAGTTCTCTTGAAAAACAACGTGAAAAGAGAATGGTGGAAATCGGTAGTCCAGGAAAGAGACGACATCGTGGGACTGGATTCCTCCATCCTTATGCATCCCCGGATCTGGGTCGCATCGGGACACGTGTCCAGTTTTTCCGATCCCATGGTGGACTGCAAGGAGTGTAAAAAAAGATTCCGGGAAGACGACCTGGAAAATACCGAAAAATGCCCCGACTGCGGCGGAGAACTGACCGAATCCCGGCAGTTTAACCTGATGTTCAAAACCTTTATGGGCCCTTTGGAGGATGATGCCAATGTGATCTATCTCCGTCCCGAAACCGCTCAGGGGATCTTCGTCAATTTTAAGAACGTCATGACCGTTTCCCGGAAAAAACTCCCCTTCGGCATCGCCCAGATCGGCAAGGCTTTCAGAAACGAAATAACCCCCGGCAAGTTTACCTTCAGAACCCGCGAATTCGAGCAGATGGAAATCGAATACTTCGTCAATCCCCAGGATGCCGACCAGTGCCATCAACAGTGGCTGGAAACCCGTTCCCAATGGTATTATAATCTGGGCATCAAGAAGGAAAATCTGCAACTCCGTAAACACGAGGACAACGAACTGGCACACTACGCCAAAGCTTGTTACGATGTGGAATACAACTTCCCCTGGGGATGGGCGGAACTGGAAGGCATCGCCAACCGCAAGGACTATGACCTCTCCTGCCACGAAAAGGAAAGCGGCAAGGATCTGAAATTCTTCGACGAGGACACCAAGGAGCATATCGCCCCCTTCGTCATCGAACCCTCCGCCGGCGTTGACCGATCTGTTCTGGCATTTTTGATTGACGCCTATCATGAGGACGAAACCCCCTCAGCCAAGGGTGGGGTCGAAATTCGCACGGTTCTGAAATTCTCCGACGCCCTGGCTCCCATAAAAGCCGGCATCCTCCCCCTTTCCAAAAAGACCGAGTTGGCTTCCGTCGCCGAGAAACTCTACAAGGATCTCAAAAAGGACTTCTTCGTGGAATACGACGACCGGGGATCCATCGGCAAACGGTATCGCCGTCTGGATGAGATCGGCACTCCTTACTGCTTCACCGTGGATTTCGATACCCTGGAAGATAACTGCGTTACCATCCGCTACCGGGACTCCCTCAACCAGGAACGAATAGCCCTGGATAAGGTAAAATCACTGCTGAGAGAAAAAATCTCACCCTGCTGATAAAGAAGTTTGAGGTTAGAGGCCGGAAGTCAGAAAGAGGTCAGAAGTCGGATTGTGTGGAAAAGGGTAAAACTCTGTAGCGAAGGACCTTAGTCCTTCTAAAAACCGCTATATCCGGTATTCCTTATTTATTCGGGGAGGTTCTTTTTATAAAGGACTTCCCCCCATCTCAAAAAGGACTCCGGGGTTTTTATATATGTTTGTATATAATAAACGAATATATTTTATTTGTGTTTTTTTGTCGTCTTTTTTGTTTACTCTGTGGGCTTTTCCCGGAGTTCCCTCATCCTTTGCTCAAAAAATGAAATCCGAAAATGACAATAAAAAAAACGAGGTGGTCGATAAAACCCCACAAAAGAGTCCCGCCCCCGATAACAAGGCTAAAACCCAGTCCCGGACAAAAAATGCCCAAACCCAGGGACAGAACACAAACGCCGATAAAAATTCCACCACCGACAACAAAGCTAAACCCCAGTCCCGGACAAAAAATGCCCAAACCCAGGGACAGAACACAAACGCCGATAAAAATTCCACCCCCGATAACAAAGCTAAACCCCAGTCCCGGACAAAAAATGTCAAAACCCAGAGACAGAATAAGAAAACCGATAAGAGTTTGTCTAAAAAGTCCAAGTCCCAGAAGATATATATTCTTCATCACTATCCTCCTTCCGAAGAGAAAATATCGTCGGCATTGAAGATGAAGAAACTTTCATGTCCCATATATAAAATAGCAGTGGCCAAGCAGGGGGATGTAAAGATGGGGCTGGTGCAGTTCGGTGCGGGCAAATATCCTCACAAACAGGATCTGGACGAGACTGCTTTAAAGATAATCACCACCGCTTTCCGGATAGAACCCACCCTTTCCCGCATTGATGTGTCGGGTCTGGAATATCCCGATTCCGACGCAGGCAAGGGACGGGTGCTTTTCTTTGTCTCCGCTTCCAGGGATTCTCTGCCCTTGATTGACTATTCCCTGAAACCCGGCGATATTCTCAGGGTATTTGGCAGAATTTATTATCACAAAACTGTGGATAAATATAAATGCTACAGGATTCTGTTTTAAGCCGATTTTGGCAAAGGGTTTCTCATTCTGTAGGAGGGGTCTCCCGACCCCGATAAAAAGGGGATCTCATCTGTTCAGGGTAATATAAAAAACCCCATATTTACAGGGGTTTCTCTACTTTGAGTAGTGGGCGAAACAGGACTCGAACCTGTGGCCTCCTGAATGTAAGTCAGGTGCTCCACCAACTGAGCTATTCGCCCAATGAAATAAGAAGCTCCATCCGCTTCTTATTTATCTGTATTAAGTTTATAATGACAGATTGGGTGAACAAGGGACTCCATCCGTACCTTATTCCAATTAAGATGACCCCGACGGGATTCGAACCCGTGATCTCCACCTTGAAAGAGTGATGTCCTAGGCCGCTAGACGACGGGGCCATTTTCGGTAAACTTCCTGCCTTCCCTCCCCTTACTCCCTTTATTTCTCTGCCTTCCGGTTTACCCTTTGGCTTTTGTTTGTATTATCCCCTCAGTTGTCAACCACTTTTGGGCTTTCAACTTTTTTTGCGGACTTCCTGTTCCGCTTTAGCCAATTTTACCCGGTTCACAAAGAATGGGCCCACCCGGATTCGAACCAGGGACCAATCGGTTATGAGCCGACCGCTCTACCGCTGAGCTATGGGCCCTTTGGCTTTAGCGATGTTATTATAACTAAAACCGGAGATAAGGTCAATAGGTTTGGAAAAAATTTGTCAAAATTTAACCGACTTTTTCCGCCTGTTTCAGAAAGAAATCCACCGTTCTCCGGATTCCCTCTTCCGGGGTAACTTCCGGAGTCCAGCCCATTTTCTCTTTTATAAGAGCGGAAGATAAGGCGATAGCCCGCACCTCGCCGGGGCGTTCGGCAGCGTATCGGGGTTCGGCGGTAATATTCAGGGCGGAAATCAGCAGTTGATAAACCCGGTTCACTGATACTTCCAGACCGGTGCCTACATTGAATTTGCCGCCGCTACCCGAATCCAGAGCCATGATGTTGGCCCGCACCACATCGTCGATATACACGAAATCCCTGGTCTGCTCTCCGTCGCCGTATATGACGGGAGTTTCTCCTTTAAGCAGGATGTTGGTAAAAATTGCCACCACTCCCGCTTCACCCAGGGGATCCTGCCGGGGGCCGTACACGTTGGCATAACGGAGAATCGTATAATCAACACCGTACATATCATAGTAATATTCTATGTAATGCTCCAGACAGAACTTGCTGATGCCGTAAGGAGAAACGGGACGAATGGGGTGATTTTCGTCGCAGGGAGAATATCGGGGATTGCCGTACAACGCTCCGCCGGTGGATGAGTATATAACTTTTCTGACACCGTATTTCCGACAATACTCCAGCAGGTTTATGGGGTATATGATATTTATCCGTCCGTCCAGGGCGGGTTCTCTCACGGATCTTCTCACATCGATCTGAGCTGCATGATGGTTTAATATATCAATTTTATTATTTTTGAATATGTCCTCCACCCCAGGGTCATGGACGCTTAAATGATGAAATTCCGCCCGGGGGTTTATATTCTCCCTTTTACCGGTGCTGAGATCATCTATAACGATTACCCGGTGCCCCAGGTTTATATAGGCATCCGCCACGTTGGATCCTATAAACCCGGCGCCACCCGTTACTACAATATTCATACCTTTCTCCTTTTTCTCTTTTCTCTATATAGATGCAATAGTAGCATTCAGAGGATTCTCTATTCGTCCCTTTCAAAAGATCCCCTCTCATTACGCTATTAAAAAAGAACTCCCTTCTGGCATTTACCTTCTATCCCAAAAATATGCTATAATACCGAAAAGAGATTTGGAAAGAATAATTTTCATTAGCACAGGAGTCCTCCCTTGACAGGTTTTATCTTATCCCTCATGGAAGACCTCTGGGAAACCGCCAAACGGGGCATCGTCCTTGCTGGCAGAATCCTGGAATATTCCATTACCGGGCAGACCGAATATCGGATCTACAGCGGAGAAATCGCCGATTTCGACCGGGTGGTGGACATTTTTAAGGCAAAAATTTTATTGAAAGAAATTCAACAAACCGTAAGAGAACGATTCGGCATCTACCTGAGAAGACCCGTGGTTATCAATCTCTTCGCCGGCAACGAGTTTAACCTCCGGGGCATCCTCTGCCAGCTGGAAGGAACCATGGGGCAATATCTCCCCCAGGAAATGGGTAAAGAGGGCATCATCCACATGATATATATCCTTAAAGGACTGGACAAGAAACGTTTCCGCTCGGTGGTGGCCCACGAACTGACCCACGCTTTTATCCGTGAAAAACAGATCCTTCAGACCAACCGTCATCTCCGGGAAGGCTTCGCCCGATGGGTGGAATACAAGATACTTCAGCAGGAGGGACTCATCTTCGAAGCGGAAAAACTCAAAAGGCTGAAAACCTGGAAATACGGCAAGGCTGTCAGTAATATCCTCACCATGGAAGAAAAAATAGGAGAAAGAAAGGTATTGGATCTGCTGGAAAGAGGTTAGAAACCGAAGGTTGGACTGTATGAAAGGGGTAAAACGATGTTGTAGTTCTGCCTATGGAGGTTAAAGGTTGCAGATCGGCTATAGTTATGGATTTCAGTCCTGCCATTACAGGGTATTCATTCAGTCCCCCCGTCATTCCGAACCCGTGAAACAAGTTCAGGGCAGGCTTGTTTCGAAATCTGAGGCACAAGATATTGTATAGATCCTGAAACAAGTTCAGGATGACGGGGTTTTCCGCCAGAGGACTGAATATATACATTACAGGTTATAGCGAAATAAAGGAGGATATAAATATGGAAATTAAAATCAACAATACCATAATAAAATTAATGGTGGGAGATATTACGGATCTGGACTGTGATGCCATAGTCAATCCAGCCAATGACCGGCTTATCCTGGGAGGAGGAGTAGCGGGAGCCATACGACGCCGGGGAGGAACCTCCATTCAGGAGCAGTGTGATCGTATCGGGGGGACTTTCGTCGGCGGAGCGGTTATCACCGGGGGAGGCAATCTGAAGGCAAGACACGTTATCCACGCAGTGGGGCCCGTCAACGGCGAGGGGGATGAGGACAACAAACTGAAAAACGCCACCCTCAACACCCTCAAAGTGGCGGAACAACACGGGCTTAAAACCATCGCCTTCCCCGCCATAAGTACCGGGATTTTCGACTTTCCCAGAAAACGATGCGCCCACATAATGCTGAAAACCGTCAGGGATTATATCAGCGGAACCGGACAGGAAGACAGGGGAAAAACCACAGGATTGACCGAAATAATCTTCTGCCTCTACGACAGGGATACCTATGATATTTTTGCAGCATCGGCTTCAGGGGAAGGCTTATAGCAGAAGTACCTATTCACCGGTTGAGGCATACCATTGAAATATTAACAAATCGTTCACATATAACTCTTGAATTCCATCCGCGATTCCTTTATTATGATATAAGAAGGTTGCAGGTTTTTACTATTAACCCATCGGAGGTGTTCGTCGTGAATCCCCTTATAAATAATATGAGTGCCAGTCCTGTCCAATCCCTCTATCAAAGACCCATTGAAGGTACCGAAGTAAAATATGAGAACTTGGAAAAAGCCGTCCTGCAGAATAATCCCCAGGCGGATAGGGTCCTGCTGAAAAAGGCGTTCACCTTTGCCCAGAAGGTACATGCGCATCAAAAGAGAGACGAAGGCGTCCCCTATTTTGTCCATCCCTTCCGGGTCGCCAGTTTTCTTGCCAACGACATGAAAGTGGGAGACTCCAAGGTCATCGCCACCGCTCTCTTACACGACGCCCTGGAAGACGGCAAGAGCGTAACCATAGCGGGACTGGAAAAGGAGTTCGGCTCCGATGTGGCGTCGGGAGTGAAGTGGCTCTCCAAAAAGCCTGTATCCTCCACCTTCACCAAAAAAGACCAGGACGAGGAATACCACACCCGGATCCAGAAAGCCCCTTTAGACGTAAAAAGAGTAAAAATAGCGGATAGACTGGATAATATCCGTTTCCTGCATCTCACCCCCGATAAGGAGAAAATCCCCCGATATATCGAGGATACCAGAGAAAATTATCTCCCCATGGTAAAAAGATACTTCCCCGCCTTCACCGGCAACTTCGAAGCGATCCTATCGAGGCTGGAATCCACTCCCAAATAGAATAAATATCAATTTATATAACAAAATCAAAACCCCTGCAATCAAAGGGGTTTTTGGTTTTATTTACTCCTTGTCCTTTTTCTTTTCGCTTATTCCCAGGATGGAGTTGAGAATGGAATTGATAATACCGAACGCGACTCCTCCACCTAACGCCCACCATATATTCGCCACGAAAAAGCCGGGGGTAAATCTTGTCATGAGATAAAATATCACTCCGGAAATAACCAGGTTGAACAGTCCAAGAGTCAACCAGGTAATAGGCGCCGAAATGAAACTTAGCACGGGTTTTACCACCGCATTCAGAATCCCCATGACCGCCCCTCCTATAACCACCGTGATTATTCCCTCTGTAGAGTGGAGATTATGCACGGTAATTCCCGTCAAAAACCTCGCCAGTATATAAAGTGTCAACGAATTGGCAAACCACGCCAGTATCAGATTTCCCATATTGATTCTCCTTTATAAACGGTTTTTAGAAGAACGGAAGTCCTTCGCTACAGTATTTCCCCATCCGCCGCCGCCGGGGGTTTTTATGGTCAGTGTGTCGCCGGATTTCACCTCTATAGAAAATTTACCCGGCATAAATAAAGCCTCTCCCTGAGATGAGGAACTTTCTGCAGGGGTATATATATTTTCTCCCTTTAATCCCGGTTCTCCCCCCTGAATTCCCTGGGGCGGATTCTTTCTCCGTTCGCTGTTGACGGAGATATGGCAGGGACTGTTAAAGCGATATTCCCTGATTATTCCGTCCCCTCCCCGGTGAACCCCCCGTCCTCCCGATCCCCTGCGAATCTCATATCGGGTTATCATGAAGGGATATGCGGTTTCCAGGGCTTCCACGGGAGTATTGCGGGTGTTGGTCATGTGGGTATGCACGGCGGAACCCCCCGGGCAACAAGCAGAACCCCCCGCTCCCCCTCCGACGGTCTCGTAATAGGAAAAGGACTCCTGAAGGGGAAATATTGATTTATTTTCAATTTTGTTCTCTTTTACCGGATAAAACCCCCCGATGGATATGTTGTTCATGGAGCCGCAGGAGTCCGCCGGAATCCTATCGGGTAACAACTTCGCAAGGGCTTTTAATAAAGTATCCACAATCCTCTGGGATGTCTCCACATTACCCGACGACACCGCAAAGGGACGAACTGCGTTCACCAGACAACCGGGAGGAGCATAAACCTTTATAGGCATGAAACTTCCTTCGTTGGCGGGAATGTCATCCCCCAGCAAACATCGAAAAACATAGTAAACCGACGCCAGAGTAACCGGCAAAGGAGCATTGAAATTACAGTCCTGTTGCTCTGCAGTGCCGGAAAAGTCCACAAACACTCCCTTTTTACTCCATTCCTCATCTCCTGCCCCCCCTTTACTTTCTTTATCTTCTATATTCCCTTTCCTTTCTCTATCCTCTCCATTCTCCTTATTCCCTGCCCTTCTTTCTCCCTCTTCGCTTTCTTGATCTCCGCCTATGGATATTTTAACTCTTATGGGTATATTTTTGCCGGTTCGGTCGTTTTCCATATAGTCTTCCGATTCGGCTGTTCCTTTACATAATTGGGCTATTCTCTTACGGGTAAGCCTTTCAGAATATCGGATCAGTTCATCTATAAGGTTTATGCTGTCATCCCATCGGTAGAGATCGAGCATCCAGTGAATCCGTTCTTTTGCCACTGAAAGAGATGCGGTCTGGGCGTATATATCCCCCATCCTTTCATGGGGAGTGCGGGTGTTATAAATAATCAGATTCAGTAAATCTTCGTTCAATATACCTTTTCTTTTAAGGAAGAGTGGGGGTATGATGATGCCTTCCTCGTATATGCGGGTGCTGTCGGGCATGGAACCGGGAGATTTGCCCCCCACATCGCTGTGATGAGCTCTCGCGGCGGAAAAGCCCCACAACCGGTTATCATAAAATACCGGTTCTATGAGGGTAATATCGGGCAGGTGGGTTCCGCCGGAGAAGGGATCGTTGGCAATCAGAAGATCCCCCTCATCGAAGGAAAACCGCTCCACCATCCTTTTCACCAGCAAGGGCATGGATCCCAGATGAACGGGAATATGAGCCGCCTGGGCGATGAGTCTCCCCTCAGAATCGAACAAGGCACAGGAAAAATCCCGCCTCTCCTTGATGTTGGACGAATAGGCGGAACGCTGGAGACGAACTCCCATCTCCTCGGCAATCCCCGACAGCACATTACGAAAAACCTCCAGTTTGACGGAAAGAGAACCCATACCGGGATTGGGGGGCGGCTTTGAGGCGGAATTAAAATCAGAACCCGGACTGGGGTTTGGCTTTGAGGCGGAATTAAAATCCGAAACAGAATAAAAACCGGGAGCGGAATCGGGAACAGAAGGGGAGTCAGACATACTTACCTCTTCGAAGGGGATTTTTATTTATTATCGTTGTTGTTATTTTATTCCTGTACCGGAAGGGAATCTCCTGCCGGGGTCAGGGAGGGGGGAATATCTATGGTGGAGGCGGTATTCTCTTCCTTCGGTTTATCCCCTTTTTCCTCGATTTCCTCTCCCTTTTCTTTTCTTAATAGGTAAACGATAGCCCCGAAGAAGCCCACACCTACTTTCATCATATGGTAGAGGAAGGAGATGGCGACGCAGATTTCCGCCGAAAGGCCGATTTTGCTAAATAGATTCACGAAAAAGAACTCCTGTACCCCGATGCCGTTGAAAGTTACGGGAATCTGGGCATAGACCGAAACTGTGGGGTTAAAGAGGACAAAATACCATAAGGCAGTGGTATTCCCCATAGCCAGACTTAAATAATAATTTATGAATACAAGGAAAATCGGCGGAACCAGGGATAAGAGCATGGCGTATATCAGAAGCCCGGAGTTTGATGTGTAGGTTTTATATACGGAACGAAAATTTTCCAGCCAGTCGTATAGTTTTTTAAACCGGTTCAGAAAGGGTATTTTTGAAACCATCCCCGCCATAACGAAAAGACATATAAGCCCCAGAAAGATCATGGCGGTAGTGAAGAAAATATTCCCCATGCCGGGAATCTGCCGATATGCCGGAATGAGAGTAACCATAGCCACCAGTACCTGACAGGTGATGCCCGTCCACCTCTCCATAAAGACCGACGCCAGCACCGCCTGGGGTTTGCCGCTTTCTTTGGAGACGTCGTAGATCCGCTTGACTTCCCCCATGCCGATGATAAAATTATTGAAAAAAAATCCCACCAGAT